>Ga0105049_10003160_pt1 | contig 19506 bp, 16 predicted proteins | sample MAT06_FD_78087 | JGI IMG/M metagenome (GOLD analysis project Ga0105049, IMG submission 78087) | Freshwater microbial communities from Lake Fryxell liftoff mats and glacier meltwater in Antarctica - MAT-06 | ecosystem: Environmental > Aquatic > Freshwater > Ice > Liftoff microbial mat | place...
AACCCCCGCCTTTCAAAAAGCGCTCGACGAGGCCAAAAGCGCCGGCATTCAATACATCGTCGTCCCCTACGTCGCCCCGCCCGACCGCGGAGGGCCAGACGCTTACAAGCGCATGGCCAAGCACATCAACGCAGCCGGCGATACTTGCGCCAAAATGGGCCTGCAGCTCTGCTATCACCAGCACGCGTTCGAGTTCGGCGAAGTGGAAGGCAAGCGCCCCTGGGACATCCTGCTCTCCGAGACCGACGCGCGGACCATGGCCATCGAGCTTGACGTCTTCTGGGTCGCCGTCGCGGGCTTGGACCCCGTCACGCTCCTCCGCGACCTCAAAGGCCGCGTTGCGTTGCTCCACTTGAAGGACCGCGCCCCCGGCGTCCCCAAGCAATACACCGAAAGCGTTTCCCCCGGCGCCTTCCGCGAAGTGGGGCTCGGCTCGCTCGATTTCCCGGCGATCTTGAAGGCCGCCGCCGACATGAAGGTGCAGCACTACTTTGTCGAGCAGGACCAAACCGCCGGCGACCCGATCGAAAGCGTCCGCACGAGCTTCAAGAATCTAACCAAGATGGGCTTCTAAACCATGAGCATATTCAAAGACCAAATCCTCGCCGGACGCGTCGCCTTCGTCACCGGTGGCACGAGCGGCATCGGGCTCGGCGTCGCCAAGGCGCTGGCGCTGCAAGGCGCGCGCGTGATGATCAACGGCCGCAACCCAGAGAAGCTGGCCGCCGCCGTGGCCGAAATCCAGGCGGCCGGAATCGAGGCGGCCGGAATCGAGGCGGCCGGCGGTGAGGCCGATGGCGTCGCCGCCGACGTCCGCAACTACGACGCTCTCGCCGCCGCCATCGCCCAATGCCGCGCCCAATGGGGACTCATCGATATCCTCGTCTGCGGCGCCGCCGGCAACTTCCCCGCCCCCGTCACCGGCATGAGTTCCAACGGCTTTAAAGCCGTTATGGACATCGATGTCCTCGGCACCTTCAACGCCTGCCGCGCCGCGCACGAGCATCTGCGCGCCCCGGGCGCGAGCGTCGTCGCCATCTCGGCCAACCACGCTAGCGTCGCCTACGCCATGCAAGCCCACGTCTGCGCGGCCAAAGCCGGCGTCGAGCGCTTGCTGCAGGTGCTGGCACTCGAGTGGGGCCCGCAAGGCATTCGCTGCAATTTGGTGAACCCCGGTCCCATCGACGACACTGAAGGCATGCGACGCTTAGCTCCCACTCCGGAGGCCCGCGCGGCCTCGGTGAAGAGCGTCCCGCTGGGCCGTTTCGGCACCAAGGACGACATCGCCAACCTGGTCCTCTTCCTCTGCTCCGAAGCCGGTGCCTACTGCAACGGCGGCGTCTTTGTGTGCGACGGCGGCCAAGCGCTGATGGGCGCGCGGGCGATGGGTTGAGAATGGAGCCCATGCAGATAGTCGCGCGCGTTTGTGGCGCCTTCGACGAAGCGGACCGCGCCGACGCGCAAACCTATCGCGAAATAACCCCGGACCGGCGTGTCGAACTCGCGCTCTATTTATTCGATTCCCGCTATGCTTCCGCCGACTGGCCGCAGCGAATGGAGCGCGTCGCCAAGCTCGTAAAAAGGTGTCGCAAACCCAACATTCCCAGCACAATCCAGCCCGAAAAGTAGGATAATCAAGGTATGGAGAATCAAGGAGAAGTTCGTATATTTCGTAGCTTCGCCGCCGCGGACAAGGCTGACCGTGCCGAGTATCGCGCCATGACTCTGGACTACCGGGTCGACCTTCGCCCTACATCTCCACCTCTGGTTGTGTCGAAGTCTCAACCATGGCGAAACACCGAGATTCGCTCGAGTCTGTAGAGCGTTGGGGCTCGAACCGGCTGACATGAGACAATAGAAAAATGGAAAAGGCTCCCAAGACCATTCGCGTTTTCCATAGCTTTGCAGACGCTGATCGCGCCGATCGCGAAGAATATCGCGCCATGACACCTTCGCAGCGCGTAATGATCTCGCTCCAACTTTACGATTGGTATTACAGGAGTTTCCGAAATGTCGGGAAAGATGGAGTTATACCGCGACTGGCGCGAGTTCATCGAGTGCTTCAACGCGAGCCAAGTTGAGTACCTCGTGGTGGGCGCGTTAGCGATCGCCGTCCACGGGCGCCCTCGCTTCACGAGAGATCTGGATGTCTGGGTAAGTCCTTCGCTCGAGAACGGCCAGAAAATCGTCACCGCCTTGCGATTGTTCGGCTTTCCCTTAGCCGGAATCTCTCCCGAAGATTTCAGTAAGCCGGATGTGATCTTCCAGCTGGGAGTGGAACCCGTGCGCATCGACGTGATTACCAGCATTTCCGGCGTGCCGGACTTCACCGAAGCCTGGAATGACCGCACTCCCGGTGATTTCGACGGCATTCCGACCAACTATCTGGGCCGCGAAAGCCTCTTGCGCAACAAGGCCGCCACGGGACGCAAGAAGGACATCGAAGATCTCGATAATCTGACTAACGTCGACTAATTTTCGCGATGATCGGCTCCGATCCTGACGATAGCGTAGAATCTTAAGGAACATGCCAAAAACAGTTTCCCTCGCCCGCCAACTAGGCTTGGCGAGCGCTACCGCGCTGGTCGTCTCAAATATGGTCGGCACTGGCATCTTCACCACCACCGGCTTCCTGGCCGGCGACTTAGGCTCGGTCCCGCTGGTTTTGTTGATCTGGTTCGTCGGTGCCCTCGTCGCCATCGCCGGCGCCTTCTGCTACTCCGAGTTGGGCGTCAACTTCCCGAGTTCGGGCGGCGAATATGTGTACCTCACCCAAGCTTACGGACCCGTGTGGGGCTTCATGACGGGCTGGATCTCCTTCATCGCCGGCTTCTCTTCACCCATTGCGGCGGCGGCCCTCGCGTTCTCAAGTTATCTCGGCTACTTCTTCCCCGCCCTGAAGAACTCCACGCCGTTCTTCACCATCGGCAACACGCTGCGCTTCGGCCCGGCCGAGGTCGTGGCTTGCTCACTCATCCTCGCCATGACCCTGGTAAACCTCCTCGACCTCAAAATGGTGGCCGGCCTGCAAAACATCTTCACCAGCTTCAAAATCGGCGTTTTGCTGGTGCTCTGCGTTGCCGGCTTCCTGGCCGGCACCGGCGACTGGGGCCACTTCTCGATGGCCGCCGTCCGCACCTCCACCAGTTCCGTCTGGGCGCAGTTTTCGGTCAGCCTCTGTTTCATCTACGCCAGCTACAGCGGCTGGAATGCAGCCACCTATGTCGCCGAAGAGATTGACCAGCCAGCCAAGACCTTGCCCCGGGCCCTCGCTTACGGCACGGCCATCGTCGCCCTACTCTACCTGGCCCTCAACGTGCTTTTCATCTATGCCATGCCGCTCGAACAGATGAAAGGCGTCATCGCCATTGGCTCCACCAGCGCCGCCAAGCTCTTCGGACCCGGCATTGCCGGTACATTCGCGGCGCTGATGGCGATCGCGCTCTTCTCTACGGTCAACGCCATGGTTACCATCGGGCCGCGAGTCTACTACGCCATGGCCAAAAATCGGGCCTTCTTTAGCTTTGCCGGCGTGCTTTCCGAACGCACGCGCACCCCGATCAACGGCATCCTGCTGCAGTGCGCGTTTGCCATGTTAGTGACGATGACCCCCTTGCCGTCGCTCATGCTGTTCATCGGCTTCACGCTGAACATCTTCACCGTCATCACGGTGGCCTCGTTGTTCTTCTTCCGCGGCAAACCCAATTGGCAGAAGCTTCCGGTGGTGAGCTTCCTATGGCCCCTGTTCCCGGTTTTCTACGTCATCGTCGGATTGTGGATCGCTTACTTCGGACTCACCATGGAACCGAAGATGTCGCTCACCGCGTTCGGCATCATTGCCTTGGGCGCGCTGGTGTATCGTTTCCGCATCAAAGACGGCTTGTCGGCCAAGACCGCGAGGGTTTAACGCTTGATTCTTGACGGCATCAAAATCAGAGACCAGATTCTGGCCGAGGCCAAACCTCGCGTGGCGGCCTTGAAGCGCCCGCCCGGACTCGCCGTCGTCCTCGTCGGCGAAAACCCGGCTAGCGAAATCTACGTCCGCAACAAGATCAAAGCCTGCCATGACCTCGGAATTTACAGCGAAAAGTACGCGCCCCCCACCTCCGTCACCACCGCCGAACTGCTCACGTTGATCCACCAGTTGAACCAACAGGACACCATCGACAGCATCCTCGTCCAGATGCCCCTGCCGCCCCAGGTCGATGCAGGCGCCGTCCTTGAAGCCATCCGCCCCGACAAGGACGCCGATGGTTTCCACCCCTACAACGTCGGCCTGCTCGTTTCCGGCGCTCCGGCCCCGCGCGCCTGCACGCCTGCCGGCGTCATGGAACTCCTGCGCCGCTACAACATCCCAGTTGAAGGCAAGCGCGCCGTCGTCGTCGGCCGCAGCGAGATCGTCGGCAAGCCGATGGCGCTCATGCTGCTCGCCGCCAATGCCACGGTCACCATTTGCCATTCGCGCACCCGAAACCTGGCCGAAGAGTGCCGCCGCGCCGAGATCCTGGTCGCTGGCATCGGCAAGCCCGCCTTTCTCACCAAGGAACACATCGCCAAGGGCGCGGTCGTCATCGATGTGGGCATCAACCGCCTCACTGACCCGGCGCAAGCCGCCCAGATCTTCCGTAACGACGACAAGGCGCTGGCTAGTCTCCAAGCCCGCGGCAGCCTCGTCATTGGCGATGCCCATCCGCTCGACATGGCCGAACTCGCCTCAGCCTACACGCCCGTCCCTGGCGGCGTGGGCCCCCTCACCATCGCCATGCTGATGATGAACACCCTCCACCTCGCCGAGCGGCGTCAAGCCTAAATGCTGCGCGTCGGACTCACCGGCGGGCTCGCCACCGGCAAAAGCTTCGTCGGCCGGGCCCTGGTCGAAATGGGCTGCCATCTCCTCCAGGCCGACCACGTCGGCCACGCCGTTCTCGCGCCCGATGGCGAGGCCTACACGGCCGTAGTCGCCGCCTTTGGCCCTGAGATCCTCGACCACCAAGTCATCAACCGCAAGCGCCTCGGCGAGATCGTCTTCCGCGATCCCGCCCAACTCGCCCGCTTGAACGCCCTCGTGCATCCCGCCGTCTTCGCCCGCCAGGAAGCCTGGTTCGCCGAAGTGCGAAAGCAGGATCCCCAAGCCGTCGCCATTGTCGAAGCGGCTATTATGGTCGAGACCGGCAGCTACCTCCGCTACGAGAAGCTGGTGCTTACCGTCTGCCGGGCGGATCTCCAACTGGACCGCGCTATGGCCCGAGATCGCCTCACCGAAGCCCAGGTCCGCGAACGTCTGGCGCGCCAATTGCCCGAAAGCGGGAAGCGCCGGCATGCCCACTACGTCATCGACACCTCCGGTACCCCAGAGGACACACTTGAACAGACGGCCCAAGTTTGCGCACAATTGAAGAGAAGCGCCCTATGAAATCAAGAATTGCCCTGCTCACGGTGGCCCTGGTGGGCACCTTTGTTTTCCTCACCTCCCGCGCCGCCATGCCGGATTCCTGGCTCGGCAGGATGGTCCACGGCCAACCCGGCTCCCGCAGCGGCTTCTCGCGCATCTGGGACGGGCCCGAAGTCGCGCGTACCGCCGGCCTGAGCGCCGATGAATTGAACAGCGTCGACATCTACAAGTCCGCCAACAGCGCCACGGTGAATATCTCCGCCACCACTTACCAATACGATTGGTTCAACCGCGCCGTCCCTTCGGGCAGCATTGGCTCGGGCTTCCTCATCAACGACAAGGGCCAAATTCTTACGAACTACCACGTCGTGGGCCAAGCCGGCACCGCGCCCGGCGCCAAGCTCAGTGTCACCCTCGCCGACAAATCGAAATACGAGGCCAGGGTGCTCGACAAGGACCCCGCCAACGACCTGGCCCTGATCCAGATCGAGCCACGCAAGAAACTCACCCATCTGCGCCTCGGCGATTCCGACGCCTTGCAGGTGGGGCAAAAGGTGCTCGCCATCGGCAATCCGTTCGGCTTCGACGGCTCGCTCACCACGGGCATTGTCAGTGCCCTCGGCCGCGCCCTTCGCGACGAGAACGGTGGCGAGATGGAAGGGCTCATTCAGACCGACGCGGCCATCAACTCCGGCAACTCCGGGGGCCCGCTGCTCAACTCCGCCGGCGACGTCATCGGCATCAATACCGCGATCCTTGGCGTCACCGGCGGCAACATCGGCATCGGCTTCGCCTTGCCCATCAGCCGCGCCCGCCGCATGCTCGACGACTTTGCCGCCGGCCGCACCTATGCCCCGCCCCAACGCATTGGCGTGAACGTGATGCCCGTCAGCGGGGAACTCGCTGAAGCGCTCGACTTACCCGCGGAAGGCGGCCTGCTGGTCAGCAAAGTAGTGCCCGGATCCGCCGCCGCCTTGGCCGGCCTGCGGGGCGGGAATCGCGAAGTGGTTATCGGCAACGCGATCATCCTCATCGGCGGCGACCTGATCACCGCCGTCGACGGCAAGCCCATCGAGCGCGCCGACGCCATCCCCCGCGCCCTAGGCCGCAAGCGTGCCGGCGAAACTCTCGAACTCACCGTCTTTCGCGCCGGCAAGACCGTCAAACTCGGCATTAAGCTCCAGCCTTCGCGGCCCGACGAGCGCCTCTAAGCTCTACGGCTCCGACGGCCCAATAGCCCCATCGCCACCAACCCGCCTCCCAACAACGCGTACGTAGCCGGTTCCGGTACGCCGTCGCTCATCAGCCGCTGCGACGTTGTAATCCCCTGCACGTTCACGTAAACCACCCCGCCCAAGGCCGTCCGGCCCAAACTGGCCGCCAGGTAGGTCGTCGCATTGGACAGGACGATGGAGTCGGTAAGGTTCGCCGCATTCGTGCTCTGCTGAAGTCGCCCCGCGGTGAAGCCATCGCCGTTATCGTGCACGATGTCCCAAATCGCCAGTTGCAGCGCCGCCGCCTGCTGCCGCTTCAGCGTGGCATTGGCCTGCGCATTGATCGTCGGCAGCGTATTCAGCAGCATCCACTGAATGCGGCCGCCGCCAGTGATGGCGTCCTGACCGAATAAGTTCACGTTATGGTTTCCTTGGTTGATCAAAACAAAGTAATCGACGCAGAACGCGTCCACCCGCAAGCTGCCATCCACAATCAGGTTCATCACGCCGGCCGGTACCGCCTCGTTGATGGTCTGCTGCGCTACGGCAAGCTGGCCATTGGTAAGCATATCCCCCACGTTGTAGGTGGCCCGCATCCAGAAGCTGAAGCTCCGCGCCGGGTCAGTACCAGTGAAGTTAATTACGGTCGCGCCCGCCTCGGCCACCGTGAAAGCCGCCAACAAAAGTAAGTAAAGTGCCTTAGAACGAATCATGTATCCATCTTGTGCATTACAGACGTTTCACATAATCAGGAAAAAGACGAATTTCACCAGGATAAATGCTTTAGTACTTGGTCGGTACTTTCGTTTGGGGATTGGGCCGAAAGTTATGAATCTAGGGCCAAAACGTAGTTTTCGGGTACTAGCACTATGCCCCGCCCTTACGACCGATGGGCTAGTACCGCGACGCCCTCCCGCCCATCGTAGTGCATACTCCGCGGCAAATCGTGCCGCCGGTAATTCCAAACGCGATCGATCTCCAGCCCCGCACCTAAGAAAACCCTAGTCAGCACCTGAGCGTCGAGTAAGTGGATTGAGCGGGGAATCTGCCCCAGTTTACGATGCGAAGAGACCGCATGGGTGTCTTCTACGTAGCCCGGCCAGAGTTCTCCTAAGGCGACCCGCCGCTCATACTCAGGGATAAATCGCAAAAACGGCTGCTGGTAAGGAGTGCCCGCATGGACAAAAAACCGCCCGCCCGGGGCCAGCCACTTAGCCACCTGGGCCGCGCCTAAGGTAAGTTCTTCGCCCGTCAAAAAGTGAAGAACGTTCGAAGCATGCACCGCCGATAAACTCTCAGGCGGCAGATCGAGTTCCCCCGGAAAGCGGCCTGCCAAAATCTCCAAGCCTGGATGCGAGGCGAGTTCGTCCAAGTGCGCCGCATCCAGATCGTTCGCGATCACCCGCGCTCCCTTGCTCAATGCCGCCAAACTAGCGATCCCAAAAGCCGCGCCAATGTCGAGCACCGGCAACCGCCCGGGCCCGCAATCCTCTACAAAGAGCTCACTCAGGGCATTCAACTGGTTCGAACTCCAACCCATCCGGTTGAGCGTGGGTTGACGGCGATGGGCATCGGGCATTTAAGCTAAGGTTACATGCGTTGCGCCATCATTGGAGCGGGCTTAGCCGGAATCGCGGCCGCCCACAAACTGAAGGAACTAGAGTGGGAGCCCGTGCTCTACGACAAAGGCCAGCGCGCAGGCGGCCGGATGTCTACGCGCCGCCTCACCAGCACAGAGGGCGACGAAGCCCTGCTCGACTCCGGCGCGCAATTCTTCACCGTGCGCAGCCCCGCCTTCGCCGCGCAATGGCACCAATGGCACCTGGCCGGTCTGGCCCACGAATGGCGCCATGGGGTCTTGGAGCCCGAACATCCGCGTTACTGCGGCACGGGCGGCATGAACGCACTGATCCGGAATTGGTCCACCGGACTCGCGATCCACACGGGCGTCCGCGTCGATAAACTCGAGCCCATCGCCCGCGGTTGGCGCATCCAGGGCGAAGACTTTGACGCCGCCATCCTTACCGCCCCCGTACCCCAGTCACTCGAACTGATCGGCCAGCCAGAGCATCCTGTACTGGCCAGGATCGCTTATGACCGTTGCCTCGCCGTGCTCGCCATTCCCGTGAAACCGGTGACGATCCTTGGCCCGGCCAGTTGGCGCGCGTTTGACGAAGGCCCCCTTAGCTTCGTCGGCGACAATCGGCGCAAGGGAATCTCACTCACCCCCGCCGTCACCATCCACGCCAGCGGCGCGTACAGCCTGGAACATTGGGACGATCCGCAGGCCTCGGAGCACTTACTGCGCGAAGCGGGCGTCGAAGCGCAGGCCACTTACTTGCATCGCTGGAAATTCGCCAAAGCGACTGTTGTCCATCCCGAGCCCTGTTACCGGCAACCCAACGGACCGCCCCTCGCCTTTGCCGGCGATGGCTTCGCCGCACCGCGCGTCGAAGGCGCCGTGCTTTCCGGCTGGGCCGCCGCCCACGCCATTACCGGGAAGTGATCACGAAAACGGCCACCTCGGCCATCAGATTCGGAAAGGACTTCACTTCGCCCTGGCCCGCCAGAAAGATACTCCGTTCTACGGGCCAATTTTCTTTGGCACACAGCACCTCAAAGTCGTCCACCGTCAGAAAGTGAATATTCGGCGAATCGTACCATTCATAGGGAAATAGACGATTCCGCGGCGCGCGTCCGCTGAATAAGTGGGCCAGACGCACGCTGTAGTGCCCGAAATTGGGGAAAGCGACAATGGCGCGCTTGCCGACCCGCAACATACTGCGCATTACACGCAAAGGATGCCGGGTCTGTTGCAGAGTCTGGCTCAGGATCACATAATCGAAGGCTTGATCCGGATAGTCCTTCAAGCTGGTTTCGATATCGCCCTGATAAACGGAGGCGCCGCGGCCAATGGCCGTTTGCACTAGGTCCGGCAGTAACTCCACCCCGCGGGCATCGACGTCCTTATGCTCCATCAGCCAGGCGATCAACTCACCATCGCCACAGCCCAAATCGAGCACGCGGGAACCGGGCGGAATAATCGACGTAATGATCTTGTAGTCCAGCCGGCTTAAGACATTCTGCACAAAGGGACGGCTCATGCGGGGTTCCCCCGGCCCAAATTCCGGAAGGTGCTGGCCAGAAACCCAGTCACTAACTCGGTCTGCTCTTTCACTTCGAGTAAAAAAGCATCGTGACCGTAACTCGAAGGCAGCTCACAGTAAGCCACATCACGATTTCGGCCGCGCAGGGCGCTTACAATTTCCAGCGACTGATAGGTAGGATATAGCCAGTCCGAAGTAAAGCTAATTACCAGGAAGCGCGCCCGTGTCTTTTCGAACGCCGCCCCCAGCGAAGCGTGGCCGGCGGCGAGGTCGAAATAGTCCATCGCCTTGGTGATGTAAAGATACGAGTTAGCGTCGAAGCGATCTACAAACTGGCTGCCGCGATAACGCAGATAGCTCTCCACTTCGAATTCGGCGGAAAAGTCGTAACCCAACTCCGCGCGTTGGCGCAGACGGCGGCCGAATTTCTCCTTCATTGAGTCGTCGCTCATGTAAGTGATGTGGCCCACCATGCGCGCCACCGCCAGACCGCGCTTGGGCGCGCCTTGGCCATAGTAATTACCTTCGCGCCAATCGGGGTCGCTCATAATGCTTTGCCGGCCTACTTCGTTGAAGGCGATCTGCTGCGCGCTATGGCGCGACGTCGTAGCGATGGGGATCACGCTCGCCACGGCTTCCGGAAACAGAACTGCCCAGGCCAAGGTCTGCATGCCGCCCATGGAGCCCCCGCTGACGCTCAACAGCCGCGCAATGCCCAAATGGTCGATCAGCATCTTCTGCAGCCGCACCATATCGCCGATCGTCACCACCGGAAACGCCATGCCGTAAGGCGCATGCGTCACCGGATTCACGCTGCCCGGCCCCGTGGTACCCCGGCAACCGCCCAATATGTTCGCGCAGATCACGAAGTACTTGCCGGTGTCGAAGGCCAGGCCCGGGCCCACCATGTCGCTCCACCACCCGGGGCGGCCATCTTCTTTGCTAATCCCCGCCGCATGCGCGTCGCCAGAGAAGGCGTGGCACAGCAGGATCGCGTTCGAACGGGCGGCATTCAATTCGCCATAAGTCTCGTAAGCACAATCGACTGGCGACAACGTGACGCCGCAATCGAGAGCCAAGAAGGGAAAGGTGACGAGCTGTGTTTCAACGACCATTAAGCCAAGAGTGATCTTTCAGATTACAGCCTTCCGGGCCCGGTGTGCTAACTTATAAAAAATCCCCCCCACGCGATAAGGAGAGCTACGGTTGAACACAGCCATCCTCGCTCTGGAAGATGGAGCCATCTTCGAGGGCCTCGGTTTTGGTGCGCCCGCGGAGAGCCAGGGAGAGGTCGTTTTTAATACGTCCCTCACGGGCTACCAGGAAATTTTCACTGACCCCAGTTATTCCGGGCAGATCGTCTGCCTCACCAATCCCCAAATTGGCAATTACGGCACCAATGACGCGGATGACGAAGCCGCAAGACCCTTTATCGAAGGCCTCCTCGTCCGCGAAGTCACCGCTGCCAGCAATTGGCGCTCTGAGCGCGGTGCCGACGAGTATCTGAAGCGTCACCGAATCCCCGCTTCCGCCGAAATCGACACCCGCGCCCTCGTGCGCCGTCTGCGGACCAAAGGCTCGCTCCGTGGCATCCTCTCCACCCTGCCGGGCGCCGACCCCAAGGAACTCGTGGAGCGCGCCCGACTGGTGCCTTCCATGGCCGGGCTCGACCTCGCCACCCGCGTCAGCACCAAAAGCCAATACCCCTGGACCGAAACCATCGGCCTCGGCTCGCCTTCCGAGATCCTCCGCGCCGTCACGCCGCCCGAATTCAACGTGGTCGCCTACGACTTCGGCATCAAGCGCAACATCCTCCGCTGCCTCGCCCACGCCGGAGCCAGGCTCACCGTCGTTCCGGCCGGCACCACGGCCGAAGACGTGATGGCGCTTAAGCCCGATGGCGTCTTTCTCTCGAACGGCCCCGGCGATCCCGAGCCTCTCGACTTCCAAGCCAAGCAAATTAGCGCCTTGATCGGCCGGGTACCGATGTTCGGTATCTGCCTGGGCCATCAGATCATGGGCCTCGCCTTGGGCGGCAAGACCTATAAGCTCAAGTTCGGCCACCGCGGCGGCAATCATCCGGTGCTAAACAAGCTCACCAACCAAGTGGAGATCACCGTGCAAAACCATGGCTTCGCCGTGGACCCGGACTCGCTCAATCAGAACCGTCTCGAACTCACCCACGTGAACTTAAACGACCAAACGCTCGAAGGCTTTCGCCACCGCGAGCACCCTGCCTTCTGCGTCCAATACCATCCCGAGGCCTCGCCCGGGCCCCACGATTCGCAGTATCTCTTTGACGATTTCGCCCAGCTGATGCGCGATTGGAAGAAGGCCTAATGCCCCGCCGCAACGACCTCAAACGCATTCTCATCATCGGCTCCGGCCCCATCGTCATCGGCCAAGCCTGCGAGTTCGACTACTCCGGCACCCAAGCCTGCAAAGTCCTCCGGGCCGACGGCTACGAAGTGGTGCTCATCAATTCGAACCCGGCCACCATCATGACGGACCCGGAAATCGCCGACCGCACTTACGTCGAGCCGCTCACGGTCGAATACGCCACCGAAGTCATCCGGCGCGAGCGGCCCGACGCGATTCTTTCCACCGTCGGCGGCCAAACCGCCTTGAACCTGTCGATCGCCCTGGCCGAAGCCGGCGTGCTCGAAAAATACGGCGTGGAACTGATCGGCGCCAAGATCGACGCCATTAAGAAGGCCGAAGACCGTCTGCTCTTCAAAGACGCCATGCGCAAAATTGGTTTGGCCACGCCCACCTCGATGCTACTCAAGGACATCGAAAGCGGCGTAAAGTTTGCCGAGCGCATCGGTTTCCCGTTGATCCTGCGCCCCAGCTTTACCATGGGCGGCTCCGGCGGGGGTATCGCTTACAACCTGGAAGACCTGCACGATATTCTCGGCCGTGGCCTGGAGTTATCGCCCGTCGGCGAAGTGCTGGCCGAAGAGAGCGTGCTGGGTTGGAAAGAGTTCGAGCTCGAGGTGATGCGCGACCAAGCCGACAACTGCATCATCGTTTGCTCCATCGAAAATTTCGACCCCATGGGCGTCCATACCGGCGACTCGATTACCGTCGCGCCCGCGCAAACCCTAACCGACCGCGAATATCAAATGATGCGCGACGCAGCCCTGGCCGTCTTGCGCGAGATTGGCGTCGACACCGGCGGCTCGAATGTACAATTCGCCATCAACCCCGTGGACGGCCGCATGGTGGTGGTCGAGATGAACCCGCGCGTCTCGCGCAGTTCGGCCTTAGCTTCGAAGGCCACAGGCTTCCCCATCGCTAAAATCGCCGCCAAACTGGCCGTCGGTTACCGGCTCGACGAAATCAAGAACGACATCACGCGACTTACTCCGGCGTGCTTTGAACCCACCATCGACTATGTCGTGGTAAAAATTCCGCGTTGGCAGTTTGAGAAATTCCCTGGCGCCGAACAAACGTTGGGTACGCAGATGAAGAGCGTGGGCGAAGTGATGTCCATGGGCCGCACCTTCAAGCAAGCCCTCGGCAAAGCCATTCGCTCGCTCGAAACGGGCAAGAGCGCCTCGGCCGAAGTCTTCGACCCGCAGTTGATCAACACACGCCTGATTACAGCTACGCCCGAGCGGCTCGGCTATATCCGCTTCGCTTTTGAGCAAGGGCGGACGGTGGAAGAAGTGCAGGAGATGACCAATATCGATCCTTGGTTCCTGCGCCAAGTGGCCGAGATGATCGCTGAAGAACAATCCTTCGCCGATCGCACTCTCAACACGATCACCAAAGAGGAAATGCGCCGCGCCAAACGCAATGGCCACTCCGATGTTACTCTCGCTCGCAAGATGAATGTCACTCCCGATGAAGTGCGCGCTTACCGGAAATCGTTGGGCGTCGAGCCCGTTTACAACCGCGTCGATACCTGCGCCGCGGAGTTTGAAAGCTTCACGCCTTACTTATATTCGAGTTACGAGACCGAATGCGAAGCCCTGCCCAGCACCCGGAAAAAGGTGATGATTCTGGGCGCCGGCCCCAATCGCATCGGCCAAGGCATTGAGTTCGATTACGCCTGCTGCCACGCGTCTTATGCGTTGCAGGAATTCGGCGTCGAGTCGATCATGGTGAACTGTAACCCAGAGACCGTGTCGACCGACTATGACACCTCCGATCGCCTCTATTTTGAGCCCCTAACCCTGGAAGATGTCCTCAATATTCAAGACAAAGAAAAGCCCGACGGAGCGATTGTGCAATTCGGCGGGCAAACGCCGCTGAACCTGTCTTTGCCCTTAAAGGCCCACGGAGTCTCCGTCATCGGCACCCAGCCCGAAGATATTGACTTAGCCGAGGACCGTAAGCGTTTCGGCGCCCTGCTGGACGAGTTAGGCATTCCCTCCCCGGCCAATCGCACCGCCCGCAGTGAACAAGAAGCTGCCGATGCCGCGAAGGAAATCGGGTACCCGGTCTTAGTGCGGCCCAGTTACGTCCTGGGCGGCCGGGCCATGGTGATCGCTTACGAAGAAGATACGGTGCGCCGTTACATGCGCGAGGCCGTACACTTCTCGCAGGATCGACCGATTCTCATCGATCGCTTCCTAGAAGACGCGGTCGAAGTCGATGTCGACTGCCTCTCGGACGGCGACGATGTGTTGATTGCCGGCATCATGGAGCATATCGAAGAAGCCGGTATCCATTCCGGAGATAGCTCCTGCGTCCTGCCACCTATTTCCTTGGGCGCCGCCGAACGCCAGCAAATTGAAGACTACAGCGTCAAACTCGCGCGCGGCCTGCGTGTGATTGGTCTGATGAACGTCCAATACGCCATCAAAGACGGCATCGTCTACGTGCTCGAAGTCAACCCGCGCGCCTCACGTACAGTGCCGTATGTAAGTAAGGCCACCGGCGTGCCTTTACCCAAAGTCGCCGTGGGTTTGATGTTAGGCAAGAAACTCAAAGAATTGGCATATTTGACCCACGGCCAAACCTCGGGCGTCTTACCCGTCCCGCAATTCTTTGTAAAGTCGCCCGTTTTCCCCTTTGCCAAGTTCCCCGGGGTTGACCCGGCCTTAGGCCCGGAAATGCGCTCCACCGGCGAGGTGATGGGCGTCGGCGCCAACTTCGGCGAAGCCTTCGCCAAAGCACAATTAAGCGCCGGCACTCCCCTGCCCACCTCCGGTTGTATCTTCATCAGCGTCAGCGACCGCCACAAACAGGACGCCGTCGAGATCGCCAAGCGCTTCGCCGAGTTAGGCTTCGACCTAGCCGCCACGAGAGGCACCGCCGCCGTCCTCAAGGCCGCCGGCCTAAAGCCGAAGGTCGTTTTCAAAGTAAATGAAGGCCGGCCCAACGCGGTTGACTTACTTAAGGCCGGCAAGGTCCAGTTAATTATTTACACCACCTCAAGCGCCGTCAGCTTCAGTGACGAGAAAGCCCTGCGTCGCTCCTCGCTCACTCATCGGGTACCCTGCATCACCACCATCAGCGGCGCCAAGGCGGCGGTAGAAGCCTTCACCTCCCGCCGGCGTGATCCTATCCGCGTTTGGAACTTACAGGAGATCCACACACCCACCACGGTGAGTTAGTCAGGTCACCAGCCTAGCCCGCAGCTTAAGGGACTGTGAAAAAATTGATTCTTGGCCCGTTCGCGACACAAAGCCTGGGCCGGGACTTCAGCTCCCTCACGGTCACGGTTCTGTTTTCAATTACTTAGCCAAAAACAGAACCCCGACCATAAGGGAGGGGAAGTCCTGAATTTGGCCCAGGGAAGGGTTTTTCGCAGTCCCGTAAGCTGTGGGGTGTATTTTCGTCCGAAATACTAGGCTGGACTCTGAAACCAAGTAATCGCCGCGACACCCACCGCGCCCGCCGCCACGCAAGCCTGGGCATTCGCTTGAGTAACTCCCCCCAAAGCATAAACCGGGCGCAACTGACTTGCCGCCCGCAATCCCTCGAGCCCAATCACCGGACCATACCCCGGCTTCGACAAGGACTCAAACACCGGCCCCAGCACCACAAAGTCCGCTGACTCAGCCCGGCGCACATCCTCCACCGAATGGCACGAAACCCCGATCAAAAAACTCGGCGGCAACCCGACGCGAAGCGACAAAGGCGCCGGAGCATCGCCCCGTAAGTGGACCCCATCCAACCCCGCGGCCAAGGCCACATCCAACCGGTCGTTGATCAGAATCTTCGTCCCGTGCGGATTCGGTAAAGCCTTCACGCGGCAAGCCAGAGAAAACTGATCCCTCACCGACAGATCCTTCTCGCGCAGTTGCACCATCGTGATGCCCCCGCATAGCCAATGGGTAATGTTCTCGATCAAGGCATCAACGCCGCCGAGGGCGACGCGGTCCGTAATGTAATAGCTTGCAAGCAATTCGATTCAATGATACGATTTCGGGCGATGTCTCTCACTCGACGATCCTTTGCTCTCTCGGCCGCCACGGCCCTCGCTTCGCAACGTGTGCTCGGCGCCAATGACCGCGTCGGCGTTGGCTTCATCGGCTATGGCCTCATCGGCGCACAGCACGTCTTCGATTTCAAAAACCAAAAGGACGTGGACATGGTCGCCATGTCGGAAACCTACGCGCCGCGCATGGACGAGGGCATCACCAAGATGGGCGGCAGCGCCAAGCCCTACCGCGACTTCCGCAAAATGCTCGACGACAAGGACGTGCAAGCCGTCGTCGTCTCCACGCCCGACCATTGGCACGCCATGATGACCATGCTCTCGTGCGCCGCCGGCAAGGATGTCTACGTCGAAAAGCCCATGACGCTCTTCATCGACGAAGGCAAGTGGATGACCAAGGTGGCGCGCAAGCACAATCGCATCGTCCAAGTCGGTACGCAGCAACGCAGCGGCCGGCACTATGGAGCGGCCAAGAAACTCATCAGCGAAGGCTACTTGGGCAAGGTGCATTCGGTAAAGATGGCTTCGTTTCGCAACATCATGCCCGGCTTCGGCAAGCCGCCGGAAGTGACGGCCCCGCCCGAGTTCGACTACGACATGTGGCTCGGGCCATCGTCTTCCGCCAAGCCCTACTCGCCCCACCGGGGCATCTATCACTTCCGCTGGTTCTGGGACTTCTCCGGCGGCCAAATGACCAACCTCGGCGCGCATTCCATCGACATTATGCAGTGGTACCTCGACCAGAAAGCGCCGCTCTCCGCCACTTCGATCGGCGGCCGCTACGCGCTTGAAGACGACGGCGAAACACCCGACACGCAGGACGCCCAGTTTGAGTACAACGGCTTCACCGCCACCTGGGCCCACCACGAAGCCAGCCGGGGCCGCAGCGGCACGGCGGGCCTCGAATTCTTCGGGACCAAAGGCTCCATGATCATCGACCGGGGCGGCTTCGAAGTCTCTCCCGATCCCAAGATCAACCCCGGCAACGCCATCCCGGTTTTCAAAGGCCAGCCCGTCGGCGGCGTCGCCCGCAGCGAGGCGGCACCCCAGCCCTGGATGCCGGCCATCAAGGAGAAAGGCTCCTCCGATGAACAGTTCGACCTACATGTGCGAAACTTCTTGGATTGCATCAAGAGCCGCAAACGAACGATCGCCGACGTGGAAGATGGCCACTGGACTGCCCTCGCTTGCCACTTGGCGAACATCAGCCTGCGCGTGGGCCGCAAGCTGAAGTGGGACGCGGTGAAGGAAGAGATCGTCGGCGACAAGGAAGCCGCGGCCATGATGCGCCGGCCTTATCGCAAGCCATGGGATCAGCAGTTGCGCTCGTTGTTGGCCTAGTCTGCCTGGCGGGTTGCGCGGCACGTCATAAGGCCACCGGGCTCGTGCTGGCCGTTAAGTCACCTAAGGTCACGATCTCGCACGCCGAAGTGCCGGGCGTGATGCCGGCCATGGCGATGGAGTTCGAAGCCAATCCCTCCGAACTGCAAAACCTGCAGCCGGGTTCCCGCGTGGACTTCGTGATGGCGAAAGGCAAGGCCAAGCACATCCGTGCGCAAGCCTCCGTCTTCGCCGACCAGGAACTGCCCCTGGCAAAGCCCGCCACCATGCTAAAGATGGGCGAACTGGTGCCGAACTTCACCTTGCTCGACCACCAAGGGCAAAGCTTTGAGCTATCAGGCACGCGGGGCAAAGTGGTCGCCGTAAACTTCATATACACTCGCTGCCCTTTGCCCGAAGTCTGCCCGCGGCTCTCCGCCCAGTTCGCGCGGCTGCAAAAACGTTTCGCCGGCAAAGACGTTCAGCTATTATCCATCACGCTCGATCCCCAGTACGATACAGTGCCCGTGCTGGGCGAGTATGCTAGAAGGTGGCGTGCGGATGGGCAGAATTGGCGGATGCTCACCGGTGAACTGAGCGTGGTTGCTTCAGTCGCCGCTCACTTCGGCTTGGTCTATTGGCCGGAACAAGGTTTACTTACGCATACATCGATGACCGGCGTCATTGATCGACAAGGGCGATTGCAGGCGATCATCGAAGGGTCGTCTTATCAGGCGCAACAACTGGGCGACCTGATGGAACGGATACGGGATACACCATGAGATTGATTAGTGGTTTGTTGATGGTCGGGCTGCTGTTTTCGGCCGACGGGGATAAGAAAAAGGAAGCCCAAGCCGGCGGCATCTGCACGCCGCCCGTGGACAAGGCCTCACCCTCGCTGCCGGCCGTGTTGATGCCGGAGATGGGCAATGTCCACATGGCCATCACCACGCAGAGCGCCGAGGCACAGAAGTTCTTCGACCAGGGCCTCTCCCAGATGCACTCCTTCTGGGCCCGCGAAGCCGAGCGCAGCTTCCTGCAGGCCGCGCAGCTTGACCCCGAAGCCCCCATGCCCTGGTTCGGTGTGGCGATGGTTTCCGCCGGCGACTTCCGGCCGCAGTTCCAAAGCGAGTCCGGCGTCCAGCTCTTTGGCAAGGGCATCAACACTAACCCGCGCGCCACGGCTGCGGTCGAACGGGCACTCAAACTCGCCGAGGTGCCGGGCAAGGCCACTGAGATCGAGAAGCTCTACATCAAGGCGATCGCCGCCCGGCGCAATCTGAAGTCGAAGACCTTCTACGAAGACTACATCGTCGGCCTGCGCGCCGTGGTGAAGGCGAATCCGCAGGAGGTGGAAGCCCGCCTGTTCCTGGCACTCCAACTGATGCGCGGCTACGTACAGCCGGATAAGACGCCTCGCGAAGGCACCATGGAATCGGTCTCCATTCTGCGGCAGTTGTTCAAAGAAATGCCTAACCACCCGGGCGTGCCGCACTACATGATCCACGGCTGGGAAGGCAGCACCTTCGCCGCCGAAGCCGAAAACCCCGCTCATCACTACGCCACGCTCGCGGCCGGCATTCCGCACGCGCTCCATATGCCGGGCCATATCTTCTCGCAGACCGGCAAATGGAACGAGGCCGCCAAGTACTTTGAGCAGTGCCTCGCCAAGGAGACCGGCATGATGAAAGCCGACGCGCTCTACGGCACCGGCCATCACGCGCACAATGCTCATTACCTGTCGATGTCCTACTCCTTCGGCGGCGAGTTCGACCGGGCTCTGGCCGCGGCCACTGCGCTCTATCAGGATTGGAAGAACACCCCGAAGGAAGACGCCCAGATTGACGCTTCCCGCTCGCCGGCCCAGCAGGCGCAGTTCGCCATGCTGCGGGCCATCGTGCAGCACGAAAAATGGGACCTGATGCTGGACGGCAAGACGGTGCCGGTAATCGACAAGGCTCGCTCGCGCGCTTGGCACGCCTGGGCGATGGCCCTGGCTTATACGGCCAAAGGTGATCTGTCGATGGCCCGCAAGCAGGAAGAGTTACTCGATAAGGCCGCCGAAGAGGTCCGCAAGAC
>Ga0105049_10003162_pt1 | contig 19502 bp, 17 predicted proteins | sample MAT06_FD_78087 | JGI IMG/M metagenome (GOLD analysis project Ga0105049, IMG submission 78087) | Freshwater microbial communities from Lake Fryxell liftoff mats and glacier meltwater in Antarctica - MAT-06 | ecosystem: Environmental > Aquatic > Freshwater > Ice > Liftoff microbial mat | place...
CCTCTGGGGCTGCAAGATGTGTTAATCGGCGGCGGCGGCGCTTTGGGACGCGCTTTCGGCTATCGCGGATGGTATGAGGAATATTTGCCCAACCGGAAATAGTGTTTATCGACGATCACTGTAATGTTTTATGCGTTTATGCGGGGGATGGTTAATACGTCCGCCGCATTCTTGTTATATACTCAAACCCGATACGTTCAAGTGTTAAGGTACATCGGCAATAGCCGCAGTTGACTAGCCAGTTCAAACGACTCCAACGGTGCTTTCATTCATAAAAAGGCGTAAACAGATGTTTGATGCGTGGATCTCGATTCCAGCTGGGCAAACCACCGTGAATCGAGTTGTGAGCCGGACGGGAATATTCTCCTTCTTGAAAAAATGGGAAGCGCACACGTTTGATGTCCCGGCCTTTGAGATCGCCAAGTATCCGGTGACGGTGGCGCAATATGAGGCGTTTATCCAAGATGGCGGCTATCAAAACGCCAAGTGGTGGGAGGGATTGGCAAAGCGCATTGAGACGCCTGAAGCCTTGCCGGAATTTAGCGCCGCAGACCATCCGCGTGTGAATGTGACATGGTTTGAATCGATGGCCTACTGCCGCTGGATGAGCGCCAAAACCGACCAGACTATCGCACTCCCCACCGAGGGGCAGTGGTTGCGCGCCGTGAGAGGCGATGATGACCGATTTTACCCGTGGGGTGATGAATGGGCGGAAGGGCGCTGTCATTGGGCGGGTTCGACGGAAGATGGCGGCACAACCCCAGTGACCGCCTATCAAGGTGCCGACAAAGGCGACAGCCCCTATCAGGTCACGGATATGTTGGGCAATGTCTGGGAGTGGTGTGTGACCGATTATTTTAGCGGGGATGCGATATTGACAGGCAAGAGTAAGCGGGTTCTAAAGGGCGGCTCGTGGGATCGCGGCTTGGATCATCTGCACCTGAATTATCGCAGCCGCGAGTACCCGTCGGTGTCGTTTGGCGATGTCGGATTCCGGTGTGTGCGACTGCCGGGGTGATTGCAGATTGTTGGACGCTAATGATTTTAGATTGAAATGTGGACAGGGTGCGGGCTTGCCCGCACCCTGAACTTTCCCATATCGTTGCATTTACACGCCTAATGCGGCATAATCTCATGCTTGCGGGCAAACTTTAGATGGTAGGTGGTTGAATGACACGTTTTTTCATTAGCTATAGCCGGGTAGACAAAGCATTTAGAGAAGATTTTGTAAAACGGGTGCGTCAGATGCACCCTACAGACACTTTTTGGTACGATGGGGGAGTCTATGGCGGCGATGATTGGTGGAAAGAAATTCTCACAGAAATCAATAAATGTCATATTTTTATCTATTTAATATCAAATAAATCCTGGCACTCTGAATATTGCCAAGCAGAACACAATGAGTCTAAACGGTTGCAGAAACGATTTATTCCTGTTCTGATAAAAGATGGGGTAAAAATCCCTGAAGAAATTTTAGAAACTCAACATGTTGATATGAAAAACGGCTTTGATGCTGAGTTAATTACTGGAGCTATTAACAAACAGAAAAGTAAGATTCCGCGTAAGAAATTACCCCCCCTATCAGAATACCCAACATCTAAACCAATAGCGATAGATAGGAGAATAAATCTTGAACCTGAAACGGAAATTTCTCTTCTTAAGTGGGTTGATATACCTGCTGGACGAGTCAAATTATCAGAAACTGAGGGGGAATTTGAGTCTCGCCCATTTAAGATTGCTAAATATCCTGTGACAAATGCTCAATATGATCTGTTTATTCAGTCAGATGGTTATGAGACGTCAGGTTACTGGGAGAATTTAATGTATGAAAAATCTAAACTTTTTTCATCTCAATTTACTATTCAATCCGATAATCCTAGAGTACAGGTAACTTGGTATGAAGCCATTGCTTTTACACGTTGGTTAAGCGAAAAAAGTGGAAGAAATGTCCGTTTACCAACAGAATGGGAATGGCAATGGGCAGCTGTAGGAAATACAGGCTGGAAATATCCGTATGGTGAACAATGGAATGTAGCCAAGTCTAATGTTAGGGGAAATTCAATTCGAAATTCTACGCCAGTAACTCGTTATGATGCAGTCAAAACGCATTTTGGTGTTAGTGATATGACTGGAAATGTTTGGGAATGGTGTTTGAATGCTTATGATGAGCCTAAATATTTATCCATAGAAGGTAATCATGAACGGGTGATTCGTGGCGGTAGTTGGGAGTCGGATGAAATTCTTGCATCAGCTTTGTTTCGTGGTTCACTAATGCCTACAGACAGCGACCATACAACGGGGTTTCGTGTGATTATACCTACTTAGTGGCCTTTGACGGACTCGCGCACATGCGGCACAATACGGCAGGGATTCGTTTTCTTGCATTAGGGTAGGGGCGTATCAATGCCGCACATCGAATTTAACCGTTATTACAACTATGACGAACTCACCACACTGTTACACGCTTACGCCGCCGAATACCCCTCGCTCGTCAAGGTCGAGAGCATGGGCAAGAGCTATGAGGGGCGCGACATCTGGACGCTGACCGTCACCCATTTTGAGACCGGCGCCGCCGCCGATAAGCCCGCCCTGTGGATTGACGGCAACATCCACGCGACGGAACTCTCACCGTCCACCGCCTGCCTGTACTTTCTGAATTATCTGGTCACGAATCATGGGGCGGAGGCGGATGTTACGCGGGTGTTGGACACTCGCGCTTATTACATCTGCCCACGCCTGAACCCCGACGGGGCGGAATGGGCGATGGAAAATCCGCCCCGCCCGCGCCGCAGCAGCACCCGCCCCTATCCGTATGATGAAGAGCCGCTGCCCGGTCTCGAAGAATTTGACATCGACGGCGATGGGCGTTTTCTGTATATGCGACTCAAAGACGCCAACGGTCAATGGAAGAAGCACGCCGACGAGCCGCGTTTACTGGTGCGCCGTGATGCCACCGAGGTCGGCGGGGACTATTACCGCGTGATGTACGAAGGGCGCTTGAACGCTTATGACGGGGTGACGATTGACGAGCAGGGGATTAAAGAAAATCTCGACCTCAATCGCAATTACCCGTCGGAATGGCGTCAGGAATACCAACAACACGGCGCGGGGTCTTACCCGACCAGCGAGCCTGAAATCCACGCGCAAGTTGATTTCATCGCCAAGCACAAAAATATCACCGGCGGCGTCTCGTTCCACACTTTCAGCGGCGTTTTGCTGCGTCCGTATGGCACACATGCCGATGAGCATTTGCCGGACGCCGACCTGAAAGTCTTCAAGCACATCGGCAAGGTCGGGACGGATATCACCGGCTACCCGAATGTGTCGGTCTTTCACGATTTCAAATACAGCCCGAAAGAGGTCATCACTGGCGTGTTTGACGACTGGTTATATGACCACTTTGGATTGTATGCGTGGACGGTTGAGATTTGGTCGCCGCAGCGTCAAGCCGGGATTAAAGACTACAAATACATCGAATGGTACGAGGAACACCCGATTGAGGACGACTTCGCCATGCTCAAGTGGAGCGATGAGAAACTCGGCGGCAAGGGCTATGTCGATTGGTACGAGTTCGAGCATCCGCAGTTGGGCAAGGTCGAACTGGGTGGCTGGGATTTCATGCTTGCCTTCCGCAACCCGCCCGCCGATTTCTTAGAGGCGGAAGTCGCGCTGTTCCCCAAGTGGTTGGTCTTTCACCTGTTGATTTCGCCCAAGCTAGAGCAACACAGCCTGCATGTCGAAAATCTGGGCGGCGGCGCGTATTTCATCCGTTTGGCGGTGCAGAATACCGGCTATTTGCCGACCCATGTCAGCGCCCGCGCCCTAGAGCGTAAGGCGACTCGTGGGGTGATGTGCGATGTCGAATTGCCGGACGGGGCGGAACTGCGCGGCGGCAAACTGCGCCAAGACCTCGGTCAATTGGCGGGGCGGGCGGGTACGTCGTCTGCGTTGTCGATTTGGGGCATTCCGGCCATCACCGGAGACCGCGCCAAAATCGAACTGGTGGTGTACGCGCCGCAGGGCGGAGTCGTCAAAATCACCGCACGGCACGAACGAGCCGGGGTGGTTGTGGTAGAAGTGCCGTTGTTTTAATGGAAATCACGCCGCCCAACCCACTCATCCCGCCGATTCGTACTGACGGTTCTAACGCCTTTGCCGACCACACCGTGAAGGTGCGCTTGACCGACATCCTGAACGAGACCTTGCGAGTCAATCCGAACTTGTTCCCGGCGGCGCGGGCGGCGGTGATGGCGTTGCGAGATGAAATCGCGGCGGGTGGCCTGATACAGATGTTGCCGCCGATAGCGGACGCACACCCCGAATATCACGGATGGGCAGCGGCGTGCGCGGCGCGACCCGGGGCGACATGGCACGGTGTTGATTGGTTTTTCTGCGAGACATTCATGTACCGGCGGCTGATGCAGGCCGTCGCCTATTTTGAGACCGAAGACGACCCGTTTCTGCCCATCAAGCGGGCGGAATATGAGGGCGCGGTGCATCTAACCGTACTCGATAATGCGCTGCTCGTGGGTCAAGTAAGCGGTAACGTCCAGAAACTCAATGGCGCATTGGCGGGGGCGGTGTTCGGCAATCGGGTTGACCTGAGCTACGCTGAGAGCCGCGCACAGGGACTCAGCGCCAGCGACTCCGACTTGCTGGTCGATGACCGCCCGATGGTGATTGACCATCTACTGGAAAAACCCGCCGGGGATGTGCATCTGGTGGCTGATAACGCTGGGTCTGAACTCAGCGCCGACCTGTGCCTAATCGACGTATTGTTACGGGAAAATATCGCAACGCGAGTGGTGCTGCATGTCAAATTTCACCCCACTTTCGTCAGTGATGTGATTCGGGCGGATGTGCTGCGTTTTATGATGACGTGTGAGGCTGGGCGCTATGGCCTGAGCGCCCAGCGGATGGGGGCCCGACTGCGTGATGCGCTGCGGTCAGGGCGCTTGGCGCTGGCCGATGACCCGTTCTGGAACAGCCCGTATTTCGCGTGGGAGATGCCGGATGAGTTGGCCGAATCGCTACAGGCGGCGGCGTTGGTGATCGTCAAAGGCGACGCCAATTATCGGCGTTTTATGGGTGATGCGTTATGGCCGCATGAGACGCCGTTCGCAGATGTGGTCGGCGGGCTGGGCATGAATCTGCTGATGCTGCGGACGTTGAAGAGCGATCCGCTGGTCGGTTTAGCGGCTGGGGTGGCTGAGAATCTCGAGTCACAAGACCCGCGCTGGCGCTGGAGTGGTAAGCGGGCGGTGATTCAGGCGCACCTTCACAGATAAGAAAGGTTGCGGTGGCGCGTCTACAGGTTAGAATTTAGCGAAAAGCAGGTTAGGGTTTGGCGAAGTCCGCCATAAGCCTAACTTGCTATCGTGGCGTGCTTTGTGTAAAATTTAACAAAGTAATGTACCTGATTTTGACTGCGTTAAAATCTGGAGTGAGGCGGTATCCGGTATGAATTTAAGTGCTAAAGGTGGCGGTTCGGGGTTCAACCCAGTGTTGATTATCCTCGGCGGCGCGATTGTTCTAGTGGGCGGCTATTTGATCAGCCTGCTCTCGCCGAGCCTATTCCCAGTGGCGGCTTCTGCGGAAGCAGGGCCGATTGACCAGTTGTTCCGCGTGATGCTGTTCTTGGGCGGCGTCGTTTTTATGTTGGTTGAGGGGCTTCTAATCATCTCAATTGTGCGCTTCAGGGCGCGCAAAGGTGAGACGGGTGACGGCGCAAATTTCAATGGCAACGTCATGCTAGAAGTGATTTGGACGGTTATCCCCGCGATTGTGGTGGTCTTTATCACGCTCTACAGCTATCAAGTCTGGGTGGATATTCGCGCACCCAAGTCCGACGAACTTGTGATTGACGCGGTGGGGCAGCGTTTCGTTTGGAACTTCAGTTATACCGATCCGCTGGAACGGTTGACTGACTACCCGACGCAGACCTTCAGTGATACCGTGCTGCATACCTATGTCGGGCGTCCGATACGCCTGAAGATGCAATCGCGGGACGTGAACCACGCCTTTTGGGTTCCGACCATGCGGATTAAGCAAGACTTACTGGCAGGTCGCGAGACCGAAATCGGCTTCACGCCGACGGTGGCCGGGCGATATCGGGTCGTGTGTGCCGAGTTATGTGGCAGCGGTCACGGCGCTATGTACAGCTACATCCAAGTCTATGCCACCGAGCAAGAATGGCTGGAGCGTTTTATCGACCCCAAAGTTGATTTCATCGTCAACCCGCCGACTGATCCGGTAGCGTTGGGTGAAGTCACGCTCGTCAGCGGCAGAGATGGGCGGGCTTATCCGTGCAGCGGCTGTCACGTTTTGGACGCGATAGGCTGGGCAGGTCTGACCGGGCCGTCGCTCAATGGTATTGGCGACACGGCTGATCGGCGCGCCCAGAGCAATGGTTTGGCGGATAGCGCGGATTACATCGCGCAGTCGCTTCGTCACCCGAACAGCTATACTGTCCCCGGCTATACCAACGGCGTGATGCCCCAATTCGGTGCTGCCGAGATCGAACCTGAGACCGTGGACGGGGCGTACTATATGTACATGACCACGGAAGACCTTGTGAATATCGTCTCGTACCTGTGTATGCAGACGGCCACCGGCGAGTCGGCCTGCGGTGACATCGACGCGATTACGGCGGCGGTAGAAACCCAGTCCCAGTAAGCGTGACACAACTATTGTTAGAGAGGTAAAAGGGGTACATCATGGCGAGTATTTCCGTCCCGATGCCCGGCGCGCAAGCCGCACCGAGGCCCAGACTAAGCGAATACCTACGCTGGAGCGTCGATCATAAGATTATCGGCACGCAGTACATGGTCACGGCGCTGTTTTTCTTCCTGATTGGCGGCGGGTTGGCGATGCTCATCCGCTGGGAACTTCTAACCCCGGCCTTGGATTTCTCTCCGACGGGTTCAGCCTATAACTCATTGTTCACCATGCACGCCACAGTAATGATCTTCTTGTGGATCATCCCGTTTTGGGCGGGGATTGGCAATTATATCGTGCCGCTGCAACTGGGCGCGAAAGATATGGCCTTCCCGTGGCTGAACGCCTTCGCGTTCTGGCTGATCATCCCGGCGGGCGCGTTGATGCTGGCGGGCTATTTCGTCGGGCCACCCGAGGCCGGTTGGACATCCTACCCGCCCTTGTCGGTCTTGTTCAGCGGTGACGGTCAAACCTTGTGGATCATCAGCCTGCACATGCTCGGCATCTCGTCGATTTTGGGCTCGATCAATTTCATTGTGACCATCAAGAACATGCGCCCAGAGTCGATGGGCTGGTTCCAGATGCCGCTGTTCGTGTGGTCGCAATTGGCGACCTCACTGATCCAAATCCTCGGCGTCCCGTTCCTCGCGGGCGGTTTGACGCTGCTGCTGCTGGATCGCGTGGCGGGGACGGCCTTTTTTGACCCGTCTCGCGGCGGTGATGTGCTGGTCTGGCAGAATATTTTCTGGTTCTACAGCCATCCAGCGGTCTATGTGATGGTGCTGCCGGGTATGGGCGTCTTGAGCGAGGTCATCTCGGTTCACAGCCGCAAGCCGATTTTTGGCTATAAGGCCATCGCATTCAGCAGTATGGGGATTGCGCTGGTCGGCTTCACGGTCTGGGCGCATCACATGTTCACCAGTCTGTCGCCTGAACTGCGTCTCCCATTCATGGTCACGTCGTTCATCATCGCCATCCCCACCGGCATCAAGATTTTCAGTTGGATTGCGACGATGTGGGGCGGCAAAATCCGCTTCAATAGCGCTATGTTGTTCTCGGTAGGATTTCTCAGTCAATTCGTGATTGGCGGCATCACGGGCATGATGCTGGGCGCAATCCCAATAGACATCCACCTTCACGACACCTACTTTGTGGTCAGCCACTTCCATTTCGTGCTGTTCGGCGGCTCTGTATTCGCGATTTACTCGTCGATTTACCATTGGTTCCCGAAAGTCACCGGGCGGATGCTGAATGAACGGCTCGGCAAAATCCACTTCTACAGCACCTATTTTGCCTTCTTCTTCACCTTTTTCCCGCAGCATTTGGTCGGGATGCAAGGGATGCCGCGCCGCGTGGCCGAATATGCGCCAGAATTCCAGATTTTGAACATCATCATCAGCATTAGCGCGTTCGTGCTGGGGATTAGCACCTTCGTCATCCTGTTCAACATGGGGTGGTCGCTGAATCACGGCGAAATCGCGGGGCCAAACCCGTGGCGCGCCTTGACGTTGGAATGGCAGACCAGTTCACCGCCGCCGTCGTACAACTTCAAGGGCGAGGTCGTGCCGTTTGAAGACCCGTATGGCTACGGCACGGAAGCCAGTCGCGTGTATCTGGATGAGATGGAAAAGCGCCTAACCCCGGCCAATCTGCTGGGCAAAGGCGGCGACAGTGGCGCGGGCGCGTCGCCTGAGCCGATGACAGGGGATTAACCTCACCCCCCGACCCCCTCTCCACAATGGAGAGGGGATTTAGAGGTGAGGTTTGCTAGGGAATAGGCTTATCGTATGCAGAACAGTCGGTATAGTGAGACCTTCGACTTCGAGCGCAAACGCCAGCTCGATGAAGAATTGCGCGTGAAGAATGCGCGCACCGGCGTTAATCTTTTTCAAGGCTCGTGGATATTCACGTTTGTGGCGCTGATTATCGCCAACTTGCAGATTCGCTCGTCGTCCCCGGCTTGGCCGCCGGTGGGGGTTGAAAAGTTACAACCCTTGCTGCCGACGATTGCGACGGTGGGATTGGTGGTGAGCGTTATCTTCGCTCGCCGGGCATTCCGGGCATTAAAACATGACGATGTACGGGGCTTTTTGGTACAATGGCGTGCAGCGTTGGCATTGGGCGCAGCATTTGTTGGGGTGATGGCCTTTGAATGGCTGACCTTGACCCCTGCACCAGAAGCGCGCATCCGCTTGGCGAACGGTGTCGAGATGATGAGTGTACTGACGCAGTATAATTCGATGTTCCGCGTGATGACCGCTTTCCACGCCTTACACGCGCTGATTATCGGCATTTACATGTGGAACGTTTATCGAGGGATAGCGCAGACGACGCTGGACAGTCGCACCTTGTGGTCTGTCGAGGCGGGCGCGAAACTCTGGTATTTCGTGGTCATCGCGTGGATGTTGTTCTACGTGGTACTGTATTGGCTGTAAGGGACTTTCAAATAAGGGGGCGTTGCTTATGGGTTACAGCATGACCCGCGCAATCCCGATGGGTATCATTGGGTTTGTGCTTGGGGCGGCACTTGTGGTGCTGCTCCGTGGCCTTCAACAAATGGATGAGGTGTGGAGTACACAACTCGGTTTAACGATAGGCGGGCTGTTTGCGGCCATCTTCTTCTTGTGGGGGATTGGCGCGCTGTCTGGCAAGATGGCCGAACATGTGATTCACGAACCGGAAGAAGACGAGTTTGGTAACGAACTCCCCGTCGAAGAGCATCATCATGACGACCCGACCCCTGTGGGCATTTTGCAGGAACAAATGTGGTCGATTACCTTCTGGGTGTGTGTGGTTACAATCGGGGCGTTCGCCTTTGCTGCGCTGCCCGGCGGCCTCGGCTATACCGTCAGCATAGATGCGGCGGCCAACCCCAACGCTAACGGCTACTTCACGATGGAAATCCCCGGCGGTCAAGTGGTGGTGGTCAGCAAAGTGGTGGCCTTCGTCTTTTTCGTGGTTTTCACCATGATTTCCCTGTTCGGGATGTCGTGGTTGGTGGCTAAGGCTCTGATTGGCCTGAATACCGGCATTAAGACCGTCAAAGTTGAAGGCAACCAGCCATTGAACGTGCTGCCAGCCGCCTCTAACGCGGGGTTATTGACCGCTGGTGAGCAGGGCGAAACTGTAGTGACCCCGGCTGTGCCATCCTTCAATCGGCGCAAACTGGCGATGGCGGTCATCACCGGCCTTGTGCTGCTCTGGCTGTTTTATGAGGCGCTCATCGGCTGGATCTTCAAGGTTTCACCCACCCGCGAAATTCTGTCCGTGACCAATGCCATCTTGCTCCCCATCCTGATTTTCTATACCAAACAGGTGTTATGGACCATTGGGCGTGTGGCGCGTGGGACGGCTCATGTTTTGCGCGGACTCCCAGCGTTCTTGGGTCAGAAGTAGGTGGATGAGATGAGTGATATTACCCTGCACGAATCGAAACAACCGGCGTTGCTGTCGCCCAAAGAAGAAGCCATCCGCAATGACAATTATAAGTTTGCGATGTGGCTGTATCTCGCCAGTGAAGTCATCTTATTCGGCCTCTTGATCGGCGGATTCGTCGTCTGGCGCGTGCAGAACCCAGAGATGGTCAAGCAGTTTCACGAGGCTGGTGGCTTGCTCGGCAAAGTGGTGGTGTCGCTAAACACGTTCCTGTTGCTGACCAGTTCATGGTCGATGGTGATGGGTCTGCGCGAGATTCAGCGCGACAATGTGGCGGGGCTGTTAAAATGGTTCCGTATCACACTGATCCTCGGCGTGATTTTTATGGGAGTGCAATTTTACGAGTATTCGCAGCTTGCCATTCATGGCATCACGCTGGACTACGCGGGCAGCGCCCCTGAATTCGCCGGATTGGGCGTGCGCTTCTATAGTGCGACTTTCTTCCACGGCCTCCACGTTTTTGTCGGCGTGTTTTGGTGCTGGCTAGTCATACAGCGCGCTAAGAACGGCGCATTTAGCAGCAAGCGCACCACCGGCGTTGAAGTATTCGGCCTGTACTGGCACTTTGTAGACGTGGTGTGGATTCTCATCTTCACGCTGTTCTATCTGGTCTAATGAGGGATGACGATATGAGCGACCACAATCCGACCTCTGACGCCGCGCCCACTGGCGAGCATCACGACGCCCACGCCGAGATTTTCGCCGAGACGACCACCTTGTTTGGGCGCACGCTACCGTATCCGCTGTATACGGTGATTTTCGGCATCTTAGCGGTGTTGACTGTCTTCGAAATCCTCATCGCGGAAATTTTCACCAGTTGGGTGAAAGTTGTTGTACTGCTGGCGTTCGCGATTGCGAAGGCTGTTCTGGTGGTGCTGTATTATATGCACCTCAAGTCCGACAGTAAGATTTTCACGCTGGTGTTGCTGTTGCCGGTTTTCATCATCTCGATATCACTGATGTTTTTGCTGGTGAATCCTTACGGCGCAGCGTACTAGGTGGTGTTGAGTTCTAAGCGGTGAGTCCTGAGAGGGGTGTGGCGTGCCATGCCCTCTTTTGTTTTGGAGGCTTATGCAGATTGATTTGACCGGCAAGGTCGCGGTGGTAACAGGCGCGGCGCATCGTGTAGGCAAGGCGATTGCGTTGGAATTGGCGCGTCACCAGATGGACATCCTCGTCCACTATAACAAGACCCCCCCAGAAGCTGCATTAAGTGAAATCCGGGCGCTGGGCGTGCGGGCAGAAGCACAGCAAGCCGATATCAGCACGCAGGCGGGCGTAGACCTGTTGTTCGAGGCCGTTATGCGCCATTTTGGGCGAGTCGATGTGCTGATCAATAGCGCGTCGGTGTTCCCGGCGGGTACATTGGACGAAACCTCGTTGGAAACATGGCAAAATACGCTGGATGTCAATCTGACCGCGCCATTTTTGTGCATCCAAACGGCGGCGCGCCTGATGCGCCAAAACAGCCCGTCGGGCGGGTGCATCGTCAATATTTGTGATGTGGGCGTCTCGCGCCCGTGGGCGGCGCGGGCGGCGCACGGCATCAGCAAATCGGCGCTGGGAATGCTGACGCAGACGGCGGCAGTCAACTACGCACCGCAGATTCGGGTTAATGCGGTCATTCCGGGGCCGGTCTTGGCTCCGACGGGGATGTCCGAGGCGCGCTGGCAGAAGATTGGCGACGACTTAACGCTGGTCGGGCGTGTGGGCGCGGCGGAAGACGTGGCGCGGGCGGTGGCCTTTTTGGTCGCAGAGGACTTTATTACCGGGGCGATTCTGCCAGTCAACGGCGGCGAACATCTCAAATGGTGAGGTGGTTTTCCCTTAAACAGCTGGTTTTCTAGACAGATCGCGATGTGTTAAGTTCAAATAAGTTGACGTTCTGTTAAGGCGCATACTATAATCTGTTGTACACCTCACCGTATGATGGATGAACGACACGGCTTTTGCCAACTTGAAATGAGGGTAATCGGATGCCCATCCAAGGCAATCTGCGCGATTTCAGCACGACACAACTGCTCAACCTAATTAACCTGTCGGGCCGAACGGGTGTCCTCCGTATTTTCGAGGGCGTTCCTACCGGCGATAAAGATGCCAATGGCAACGAAAAGCTCCAACCGGGGAAGGAACGCGCACAAGTGCTGTTCAAAAGCGGTAAGCTGGTCTATGCCTCGGCAGCTGGTCAACTCAGCGACCTGATCGCCGTCCTGAACAAAGGCGGCAAACTGAACGAAAATCAAGCCAAAGTCCTGCGAGAGCGCGCTAAAGGCACGGGTGATAAAGCCCTCGCCATGCGCTTGATTGGCGCGAATTATGTCAATCGTAACGACATCGTGACCTGTGTTCAGCAGTACATCCTCGACATCGTGTACAGCGTCATGATTTGGAATCGCGAACCATTCCGGTTTGAGGAAAATGTCAACGTTGAAGCGGCTGACCGAATCCTGATCCCAATTGACTTGCAAAACGTGATTATCGAGGGCGCACGGCGCTTAAAAGAACTGGACGAAATCTCCAAACACATCGACAACCTCGATTTATGTTTGCGCTTCCCAGAAAACCCCAAAGAGAAATATGCGGGCGTTCACCTCAGCGTTGAAGAGTGGCGGGTGGTGCAGTTCGTCAACCCCAAGAACACCATTCGTCAAATTGCTAAAGCCAACAATATGTCGGAAACAGAAATCCGTCGTATTGTTTATGGGTTAGAGCAGGCCGGTTTGGTTCAGATCATGCGCCCGACCATCGCGCCAAAGCCTGTTATGCGGGGTGATAAACCCAAGCCCGCGCAGCAGCCCGTACAACGTCAGGTGGTTAATCGCCTGATAGACAAACTCAAATCGCTCTAAGACATCTATTGTCCTACGGGACAAGCCGCGTTACACTGAGTTAAGTTTTATATTGCGCGTTTTGGATTATGATATTCTACGCGCACGGATCGGCAACTTATCAGAAAGCATGGGCTGGCACGATGCAGACAGTCAAAATGGTCATCACGGGGCCATATAGTTCTGGCAAGACCGAATTTATTCGCTCAATCAGTGAGATCGATGTGGTCTCGACAGAGCGCGAGGTCACGACAGAGGCAGAACGCCGTGAAAAGGGTGCGACGACGGTGGCGATGGACTTTGGTCGCATCACCGTTGACGATGATTTGGTGTTATATCTGTTCGGGACGCCCGGACAGCGACGTTTCGACTTCATGTGGGAAATTTTGGCAGAAGGCATGTTGGGGTTCATCGTGATGGTGGACAGCAGTAAGCCGGAAACCTTCCGCGAGGCCAAGAGCATCTTGGAGACCTTCCGCGCTTATGCGCCGACGCCGTATGTGGTGGCTGCCAATAAGCAAGACCACCCCGATGCGTGGTCGCCGGAGGATCTGCGGATTGCGCTACGGATTGACCCAGAAGTCAAACTATTACGCTGCGTAGCGCGTGACCGTAACAGCGTCCGCGATGTGCTTCTAGAACTGCTTTACGCTATCCTTGAGGAAATGGAAGAGTAATTTCTTCCTCACGTCGAGAAAGACGCCTGTGCCAACCCTCGTCACCGATCAAGGCAATATCCATTACGAAACGTTAGGCCGAGGCCGTCCCGTGCTGCTCTTGCACGGGTGGCTCGGTTCTTGGGCGTTATGGCGGCGCACGTTGGAAGAATTGTCCAACGAGTTCCGTTTCTATGCGCTGGATCACTTGGGATTCGGCGAAAGCCGTGACCGCGCCCAGCGCTTCACCGTCGATCAATATACCGCGTCGGTCAGCCAATTTATGGATCGACAGGGCATTCAGAAGGCGGCGCTGGTCGGTCATTCGATGGGCGGAACCGTCTCACTAGCGGTGGCAGCTGCGCGACCTGACCAAGTGGTCAAGGTCTGCGTGATCGGCTCACCGATTGTCGGGTCATCGCTTGCGCCGCTGCTCAAACTCAGCGGTTATGACTGGGCGGCGCGGGTGATGTGGAAGTTCCCATCACTCTTACTGCTGTTTTTGAAATATTACGCCTATTGGATCGCCAATGACGGCAAACTGATGAGTCAGATGATGGTGTCTGATGTATCGAAAATTGGCGCTGAGGCGTTTTTCATGTCGATTGCGACGCTGCGTCAAGCTGATTTACGAGGTCAGATTGGCGGCCTGCAAGCCCCGATCTTGGGCATTTATGGTCCCAAAGACAAAATTGTCAACCCGAATCAGGCCAAAGTCTTGCAGCAGCACGCCCCAAACAGCCAAATTGCTTGGTTTGCCAACTCCGGCCACTTCGTCATGTTGGATGAACCAGAGCGTTTCCATGGGGTGCTTCGCCATTTCTTAAATACGCCCAGTGGCAACACCGGCGAAATCCCGTCAGCACCAAAATAACTAAAAAAAGACGGTGCAGGACGCACCCTTTCGCCCAACGCGCTATACTAAAAAGTGATGAGTGATGAAAGGGGGCGCTTGGCGGTTTTCCGTTCAGGTTGACCTGTTTTGTCTGCTGGAGGTCGCTAGGACATTCATCCAAATGGCGTTTGGCCGTTGATAGGAGGGCAAAAAATGCCGATGTACCGTTATATCATTGAAGATACGCGCCATGTGCCGCCGTTCAACGAACCGGCCAGCCAATTGACGATTGGCGTTGAACCGCTGAAGATTCACCTCGAAAACGTGGTCACGCAGGTGATGGGGACGCAAGTGATTTTAGGGCCAACCCTACACGGGCGCGAGGATTTGCAACAGGTCAAAGGCGAGGCGGTGGTCTACCGTGATAGCCTGTGGTTTGACAAAGAATTTCTAGCCTATTTCATCATGCAAGCCCGTAAGACGGGTAAGGCTTGCCGGGCGTCTTTTCCAGCCAGCGATAAAGCCTTCCACACCTATACAGTGCCGCTGACCAAAGGCTTCGAGGTCACGCTTGATAAGGTCTCGCGCAGCATTTTGTTTCTGTGCGACTTGTGGTATTTCCCCAACGGCTATTCCCCTGAAATCACGCCAGTGGTCGTCCCCAGTGACGCTCGCGAAATCGGGTTCTATACCGTGCCAGACTTCATGACGATGAAGCAAGGCGACTTGACGCACTATGCGCCGACCCGCTCGGTGATGTCGATTGAGAGTTGGGTGCATATTTATTTCGCCAGCGTCATTTTCACCAATTTCGCCCGCGCCTCACGCTTGGACAAGACGATTAGTGAGAGCGTGACCGAACGACTCAAAATGTTATGGCGCGCCGTGATTGACCAGAAACAGCTTTTGAGCGCGTCTGGGGCGGTCAAAATCGGCAAGAACTGCGACATCGACCCCAGCGCCATCATCCGAGGACCGGCCACCATCGGCGATAACTGCGCGATTGGCGCGGGCGTGATCCTCGACAACTGTACGATTGGCGACAATGTGACCATTGATGCGGGCTGCACGCTGATGATGTGCAGCATCGGCAACAACTGCTTCTTGCCATTCCGCGCCTCACTGTATCTGACTCAGGTGATGGAAAATAGCATCATCGCGCAAAACACCTGTTTGCAAATGTGCGTGATTGGGCGCAACAGTTTTGTCGGCGCGGGCAGCACCTTCACTGACTTCAACTTGATCGCGCAGAAACCGATGCGCGCCGCCAACATTGAAGGGGAATTGCAATCCGTCGGTCAGATTGTGTTGGGCAGCGCAGTGGGGCATAACTGCCGCATCGGGTCGGGGATGGTGGTCTTTCCGGGACGTATGATTGAATCCGACGTGGTGCTGATTGCCGGGCCGCAACGCCGCGTGATTACGCGCAGCGTTGGCTATGAGGAAAGCGACCATCACACCATTCGGTTTGGCGATGTACATAAGCGATTCTATCCGCGCAAAGATGAGCGCGAGTTTGAACTGACCGAAGAATGGTAGGCGCACATCCTCATGCCAGACGATAACAAGCCGCTTGACGACAACCCGCTTGACGACAACCAGACTCTTCATGAAGACGGCGTGTATGAGATGTTGTGGGACTGTAAGTTCTGCGGCACAGAAAAACTGTTGGGCAAGACCCAAAAATTCTGCCCGACGTGCGGCGCAACTCAAGACCCAGAATGGCGCTATTTCCCATCTGATGAGGAAAAAATAGCGGTCAAAGATCACATTTTTGTCGGTGAGGACAAGACCTGCGGCTCGTGCGGGACGCTTTTAGCTGGCAATGTCGAATTCTGCACCCGTTGCGGCGCACCCCAAACCGAGGCCGCCATCGCTAGGAAACTGGTTAAGCGAACGGCCAATCTGGGTCAGGCCTTTGTGCGGGAAGATCGCGATGCCCGCCAAGTCGCTGAGGCACGCGGTCTGAATGTCAAGCAGCCGGAGAAAAAAGGCTTTCCCCGCTGGGCGTATGCCCTAATTGGCGTCGGCGTCTTGGTCGTCGGCTTCATCCTGTTCTCGATTTTCGCCAAGCGTGACGTGGTGGGGACAGTCGAATCGTTCGCGTGGGAGCGTAATATCAGCATCGAGGAATTCCGATCCGTGCCGTCGCGTAGCCTGTGTAGTTCGATGCCGTTAGATGCTTATGGGGTCAGTCGCAGTTATGAGCAGGTCGGGTCGCGCAGCGTGCCAGACGGCGAAACCTGTTCATCACAGCAGGTCGATCAAGGCGACGGTACATTCCGGCAGCAGCGGGTGTGTACGACCAAATACCGCGACGAGCCGGTCATGGACTATATGTGCAGCTACGCTATCAATCGTTGGACGACGGGGCGCACGGCCTCGTCTACTGGGGATAAAAACAAGCCGCTGGCATGGCCGACTCCTAACCTGAAATGCGGCGGCACGGGGACGAGCCTCGGCTGTGAGCGCGAGTCCGAACGTAACGAGAAATACGTGTTCAACCTGAGCGCGGGCGACAAAAAATACTCGTGCGATGTGCCGTTTGCGATGTGGGACTCGGCCCGAATCGAGCAGGCGTTTGAATTCAAAGTCGGGATGGTCTTCGATAACCCAGATTGCGGCACGATAAAGCCCAAAAGCGGGTAATTTAGCGGTAAATTTGTAGGGGGTTGGCGCGCCAACCCCCTTTTTTTTTATTCCGAGTGGCGGACATCCTCTAAGCGGAGTTGGACGTTGCGGCGCTCTTTCCATTCATTGATCTCAAGCGTGAAGGCCAAATCAACCTCCTCCCCCAAACGGCTTATCCAATGGCCGAGGTTGAAACCAATTGCGTCCAACGCGGGCTGACCGGCGCGGGCGACTCTCAACTTGAGGTGCTTGTCTTCTTTGCCGACAGTGCGGGTTTCTAAGATGCGGGCGCGGCGAATCATAAAAATCGGTTGGCGATTGCCATTGCCGGTGGGTTCGAGTTTGTTGAGTTCTGTGACCAATTCCTCGTTGACCTCATGGACATTGAGCGCCGCGTCAAGCTCTAACATTGGGCTGACATCATGGCCGCGCAGCGCGTCCTGTGCCAAGCCCATCAGACGGTCACGCAAGGCGGGGATATTTTCTTTGCGGACGGTGAATCCTGCTGCGAGGGCATGTCCGCCGTGCCGCACCAATAAATCCGAACATTGGTCGAGCGCACGGGTGATGTCGAACTGCGGGATGCTGCGACACGAGGCGCGACTTTCCTCTGAGCCGTGTTCCATCACCACCGACGGCAGGTAATATTCCTCCACTAAGCGCCCGGCTACCAATCCGACAATCCCAGACTCGAGGTCGTTATGACCGGCGAAAATCATCGGTTGACCGGTCAAGTCGCCGAGTTCACCCCGTATCAGGTCTTGGGCGGCGCGGGTTTTCTCTTGGCGCTGGACGTTCAAATCTTGCAGGCGATTGGCTAAGGTCACGGCAGCGTCCATAGAGGTAGCGGACAGTAGGTCATAGGCGATCATAGCGCTCTCTAGTCGTCCGGCGGCATTGATGCGCGGGCCGAGCGCAAAGCCGATGGTGCTGGTGCTGACATCGGCGGGGACGACATTTGAGACGTCTAACAGCGCCCGGACTCCGGGGCGTGCGGCGCGGCGCAAGACCTCAAGGCCGCGCTGAACGAGGGCGCGGTTTTCGGGGTGGTCTAACGGCATCAGGTCGGCCACTGTGCCAATCGCCACCAAATCAAGCAATTGATTGAGGTCGAAAGCCTCTGCGTCAGCTTTTTCCTTTGTGTTTCTACCGGCGTTGGCGATCGTGGCGAGGCGGAGCGCGTCGATGACTTTATAGGCCACGCCGACCCCCGCCAGCATATCCTCGGCATAGCCCGCACGTTTGCAATTGATGACGGCATAGGCATTCGGCAGTTCTGCCCCCAGCGAGTGGTGATCGGTGACGATGACATCAACGCCTAGTTTTCGCGCATGGGCGATTTCATCCATCGCTCGGACGCCGCAATCTACCGTGACGATCAATCCGCAGCCGTGGTCGTGCAGGTCATCAATGGCGCGGATGTTAAGTCCGTAACCTTCATCGACCCGGTTGGGGATATAGGGGCGCACGTCCTTTGCGCCCAGAGCGATTAACCCTTCGACCATCAGCGTCGTCGAAGTCACGCCGTCAGCATCGAAATCCCCATAGACCACGATACGTTCGTTTTTACTCAGAGCTTGGCGCAGTCGCCCGACAGCTTTTGCCATGTCGGGCATCGTCATTGGGGGGTGATGAACGTCGCGGCTATTGAGAAAGGCTTGGGCGGCGTCGGGCGTGGTCATGCCCCGGTTATATAGCACTTGCGCCAAGAGTCGGTGGATGCCTTTATATTGGCGCAATACCCCAACGGGCGCTTCTGGCGCAATCACCCAGCGTTTATTTTTGGGAGTCGTCATCGGAATCAAATTTACCTATAGCTCATCTTAGAAGCCCGATGGTAACACGCCCGCCCGATAAAAACTAATCACTCGACGCCTGTGATGTTTTTCTGGTTTTTCTGCTCATCATGTATCAGAGTTGTCAAAATTGCCTGACACAATGCCTAAAAGTGGGTGCAAAGTAAGCGGGGCATGTTACAATACATCAACACTACAGTTTAGGGTTACACTCTCTATTGAACATTCTTCCCCTTCATTTGGGATAAAAGCGGAGAACCAAAAACGATGGGCGCAGTATCCGCACGGTGGATTCCGACTTTTGGGGGCGCCAGCACAACCCCTATCAGTCGCAAGGAACAGATATCGTATTGGGCGACGGTAGCGCTATTGAGCGGCGTAGCTGTTCTGATGGTGTTCTTCGCCATCAACGCTATCATCTTCTTCTCGCGCCCGTTCTTAGGCGTGATGTTAACCCCGACACAGGTCGTCCTCGGCACAAGCCCGACCTCGGACGTAAAGTGGCCGGGGCTTTCGTTGGGCTTACGCTCAAATGTCCGCATCATTGCCATTAACGGTAAACCGTTGAGCGATAATCCCAATGATTATGCGGCGGCAAAAAACG
>Ga0105049_10003163_pt1 | contig 19501 bp, 14 predicted proteins | sample MAT06_FD_78087 | JGI IMG/M metagenome (GOLD analysis project Ga0105049, IMG submission 78087) | Freshwater microbial communities from Lake Fryxell liftoff mats and glacier meltwater in Antarctica - MAT-06 | ecosystem: Environmental > Aquatic > Freshwater > Ice > Liftoff microbial mat | place...
GAAAGACGCAATGCAACTACCGAGGGGCACTCGGAAAGTAACGCTTGGGGAGAATCCCACCTCTGGGCTAGATGACGCAAGGACTCTAGGTTAAGTGGTTTCGATGAACCAAGAATCCCACGTTTTCAAAACGTGGGAGTGTCAATGAAGTTGATATCTACATTAGGAGTATAAAACTTTGACGTACCTAACCTTATTGGCAGCCGTGCCTCACACTCCAGAATGGTCTTATAAAGTGGCGCTGGTCATGATTTGCGCTAATTTATTTGCGATCGCCATTGGCTACTACGCCATCAAAAATCGTGGTGTAGGCCCCAGCCTTCCGGTAGCAGTACCCGCCATGTTTACCGGATTTGGCATTCCTGAACTGCTAGCAACGGCTAGCTTTGGGCATGTGCTAGGAGCAGGATTTATTTTAGGATTAGGGAATGCAGGCTTACTGTAGCGCTGGAATAGCGATCGCAGTCAGCTTTAGGGGATTTCGGATCAATTGATCCGAAATCCCCTAATTTTTGCCTTGACCCTTGGCAACCTTAAATTATTTATAGTAGAATTTACTATAATAAGCAAGAGAAATACGATGCAAACCACAACTGATCTACCGATTCATTTCGATCCTGCCAAAGTGGGAGAGGTCTGGCGGGTTCCTTATCAAGAGCGGGCGATCGCCGCCCAAGATTGGGCAACACAGCATCATATCCAACCTGCAACAAGCGATCGACAGCGAGTTTGTTTACTGGCGATCGATGTCCAAAACACCTTTTGCATTCCTGGCTATGAGCTATTTGTAGGCGGCAGATCGGGCATGGGCGCAGTGGATGACAATATTCGCCTCTGTGAGTTCATCTACAGAAATTTGGCGGAAATTACCGAAATTGATTTAACAATGGATACCCATACTGCCACCCAAATTTTTCATCCAGTTTTCTGGATTAACTCAGCAGGAGTGCATCCCTCACCGATGACGATGATTACGCCAGAAGACGTAGAAAATGCGATATGGCAGGTTAACCCCGCCGCTGCTTCCAGCATGATTCTAGGCGAGTATCCACAAGTCTGTTTAGACGGCTGTTCGGACAAATCCTGTTCAGACAAATGCTGTTCAGACAAATACCAAGCGCTGCAAACCTATGCGCTCCACTACGTCCGCAGGCTTCATCAAAACGGTAAATTTCCATTAACAATTTGGCCTTACCACTCCATGCTGGGAGGAATCGGTCATGCGATCGTTTCAGCGGTAGAAGAAGCTTGTTTTTTCCATAACCTAGCCCGTGGCAGTCAAACCCACTTTGAACTAAAAGGCAGCAATCCACTCACCGAAAATTATTCGGTGTTGCAGCCAGAGGTAATGAGTGATCAACAGGAACGAGCGATCGCCCACAAAAATACGGCTTTTCTGCAAAAGCTCCTGAGCTTCGATCGGATCATTATCGCCGGACAAGCCGAAAGCCACTGCGTCGCCTGGACTGTTGATGATCTGCTCAGCGAGATTCAAGCAACCGATCCAAGTTTGGCTCAAAAGGTTTATCTCTTAGAAGATTGTATGTCTCCCGTAGTCGTTCCAGGGGTAGTCGATTTTACCGACCAGGCGATCGCCACATTCCAGCGGTTTGCCGCTGCCGGAATGCAGGTAATTCAATCAACAGATTGGGAAACAGCAGCATTTATTAATTTTAATTAAATAGCGAATAGCGATTGATTTACCAGGCACGTTGGGCATTCTCTTAAAACCAGTCGTGAGCGCAAGAACCCTAATGAGCATTTTTTGGAAAAAGGTTTCTCTCAATCCACAGAATATTGAACAAACCGTAGAACGAGTCAATTCTTCAATTCGACAACCCGGTTTTACGGCAGCGTTTACAGTTGAGATTGAGGGAGATGCACGGCTGGTAATTGTTGCCGAAGTAGAGCGGCGATATCGCCAATCTCAACCCGAAGAACAATCAGAAACATGGGGCGATCGCCGTCAATCGAATCCCGATGATCATGTCCCCGTCCATCATCCCCTCGACATTGAAGATATTATTGCTGGCATTCGCCACTCAATAGCAGAGCATCATAACCTACCAGTCTATGCTGTTTTTCTGCTGCGGGCAGGCATCATGCCTTTAATGACCGATGGACGTGTTGATCGCGGCACCTGCCGGGAGAGTTTTTTGGCAGGAACATTAGAAGCAATTGCAGAGTCTCGGTTGATTATTAATCAAAGCGAGGGTAAAAACGACTCACCTACTCCTCTAGGCGGAACCGCTCTAGCCAGCAAAAATCTTGAAGGGCGTCTAGGCACAAACAGGGGCAATGACAGACAAGGCGGAGATGTACCAGACAAGCGTTTAAAACAACTCTTACAGGAGCTACAATCTCAACAGACATCTTCTCAGAATAAGGATATTTCGGCTCGGGTAATGGATTTAGGACAACGGGGTTTACTGGGAATGCAAATCCCGGCACACTACGGTGGGCTAGCCTTGGATCATTTCAGCACACTGCGAGTTTTGCAGCAATTAGGCGCGATCGATCAATCTCTGGCGCTCTTCACTAGCATTCATAATGCGCTGGGAGTTTACCCGATTATGCATTACGCCTCTGTCGCGACTCGTCAAGAACTTTTGCCTCTTTTAGCAACCGGACAAGAGCGGGCAGCATTTGCCTTAATGGAAGAAGGAACGGATTCATTTTTACCCACGATCGCTTCTAAAGCGATCGCCAGCGGTCAAGGAGATTGGCAGCTTTGGGGTGAGAAAATTTGGAGCAGTCCTCAGTCAAGCGGCACCCCAGGGATTTTTAATATTTTTGTCCAACAAATAGATGCGCAAGGCAATGTCCAAGGCACAAGTGGTTTCGTCATGCGCGCTAGTTTGCGCCAAGAGCGGGCTGGAACGCTGAGCAACACCCTGTTCTTAAAGGGCGATACCGTCAGTTCAGAACAGCGACTAAGCAAGGTGGGAGCCGGCATGGATATTGCCCAAAATGCCATGCAGCAGCATCGGCTGAGTATCGCAGCAGTGTGTCTGGGCGGCATGAAACGCTGTGCGCAATTGACCATACAAGCGACCCGAAATCAGCATATCTCCGCCGATCAACCCTTCGACCATCCCGTAACGCTCATGGCGTTAAGCGAGATGACTCTGGCGATCGCCGCCGTTGAGTCCTTAGTCAGTCACATGGGCTTGCTGCTCGACCAGGGCTACCCTATTCCAATGGAAGCCTACTTAGCTTGTAAAACATCGGCTCCTGAGTTTTTCTGGAAAAGTGCCGATAGCCTAGTGCAATTTTTAGGAGAACGCAGCGATGTCTTGAAAATGTTGCAAGATGCCAGACTTCTACGAATGGTTGAAGGATCGACAGAGACGCTCAACTCTTTGTTAGGAGAGCAAGTCATTTATGACGGCGATGCTCTGCATCAATTTTTGTGTCATGAACTGTGTGCTCCCGGCATTGCCGAAAATTTGAAGACAGCGGCATTTCAGATTCATGACCGCTATGCCCACTTTACGGGAAAGTTTACCGAGCCGGCCGCTAGCCAATGGGCAAACGGTGCGATCGGCGCGATCGCCACTTGGGCAATCCTTTGGGCGGCGGTTGGGCGCGCATTAAATGCAACCCCATCTCCACTTTTACAACAAACCTTCAATTGGGCACAGCTTCAGTTTGAACATCGGTTATTTCAAGCGCTGATCCCAATGCCAACAGAAGTCACGCTTTCAACTGCCGAAGAACTGATTGGGGAAGTGGCTCACTATGCAGAAGCGATCGGCGAGATTAGCCTCAATCAGGACTTAGAGACGCCGACAAAACTGCCGACGAATCATGAATCAGAATAGACAGAAAGCCCTATTTAGGAAGCTGGTTTCCCCATTCACTCCAGCTTGATGCCCATCTGATCTGGATTTTTCCGACAATCGGATCAGTCGCATCCCATCTCCACGTTCGGCTTAATCAGTGCCTTGTTGATTTAGACAGAGATCATAAATCATGACTTTGGTCAGAGGCAAAGATAAAAAGTGCGTTACTTACGAAAAAATCGTTTAAGATGGATTGAAAATTACTTGAATTAAGCTATCCTCATTTCAAGTGTTGTAATTATCATCGAGAACAAAAACTATGCCTCCTAGGAAGAAACTTCCCATCTTAGCTGCTGAGATTTCAAAGAACTCTATCGAACAAGTCTCACTATCACTGCAAGACTTACCCGAAAAACCAAAAGATTCCTACTCATTACGAGAAGCGATCGCCCTCATGCATTCTTCTATTACCACCGCTCTCAGCCGGGGTTATAAGCACGAGGAAATCTCCAAACTTCTAGCCAACGAAGGCATCAAGATCACTGCTTCTTCGCTCAGAAGATACCTTTCCATTACCAAGCCCAAAGGCGAAGGAAAAGTGAGAGCAAAACGTCAGGTCAGAACTCCAAAGGCAGTCAGCGAGACTACTGCAACCGAGCCAGCACCCACACGCGGAAAGCCCGGTCGCAAGCCTAAAGCACTCTTAGGGGAGGAAACCGCCACCCCGGCGCGGCGCGGACCTAAACCCTCCGCTGAACCCAAAACGACCACTCGGAGAAACGCTACAGCGACCACCACTCGCCGCCGCAAAACGACCTAAAGCAGTCGTTTAAAAGAACGTTGCCGAATACAACAGGTTTCGGAACGCTGTAGTCTTAATGATTCACCAGCGCCATGCGGGTGCTATGAGTATTCAGCAACGTTCACTCTTTATTTCACATCTGCTTTCTGTACAAATTTATCATCCATACCCAACGTTAACTCCAACGCTTGTTGATTGGGTAGAGCTTTCACTACAGTACGATAAACATCGTAGTTGGTGGAAGCATTAATGGTTTGTCCCTCTGATTCATAGGTAATGGTATAGTCTGCATCCTTGAGCAGTTCAGGTTGGCTCATTTGCTCTTGCGGTTTTTGTCGCGCTTCGAGTTCATCGACCGTAGGGCGAGGCGGCAGAGCAGGATACCAAAGGCCCTTATCATCAGGGCCTGTCACAGCTTCTCCAGGTCTTTCACCATTTTTGTTGACCAGAGAAGTCGAAGCAAATTTTTCCCGACGAATTTGATTAGTTTTATCTGGATTAATACTGTACTCAACCTGCCAGGTATAGGTCACTGTTGCCGTAGCTTCGTATTGACTGGTTGTCTTTGCATCGCAGCTCGTCAACCCCAAGGCAAGGCTGGCTAGGGCAATCATCGTGTAGCGAATTGGCTTATGCTGGGTTCTGAGAGAAGTCATAGGTGCGCAAGTTTAAAGGGTAGAAAAATGGATTTGAGCCTTTGCATGATTGTTAAAAACGAAGCAGAGAAATTGCCGCGTTGTTTGTCCAGCATCCAGGGTTTCGTCAACGAAATTATCGTAGTCGATACCGGATCAACCGATCAAACGGCAGAAATTGCTCAATCTTTTGGAGCACAAGTCTATCACTACTCCTGGAATAATAACTTTTCAGCAGCTCGCAATGAATCGTTAAGATACGCCCAAGGAGAATGGGTTTTGGTGTTAGATGCAGATGAAGTTTTGAAACCAGAAATCGTTCCATTTCTGAAGCAAGCCATGCAGCGCGAACAGGCATTAGTCATTAACTTGGTGCGGCAGGAAATTGGCGCAGTGCAATCGCCATATTCTTTGATGTCTCGGCTGTTTCGCAACCATTTTGGAATTCGCTTTTCCCGTCCTTATCATTCTATGGTGGATGATAGCGTGACGCGCTTGTTGCAACGAGAGCCTGCCTGGAAAATTATTAATTTGCCAGAGGTGGCAATTTTACATGATGGCTACGAGCCAGGAGCGATCGCCACCAACAATAAACTCCAAAAAGCAAAAGCTACTATGGAAGGCTATCTAGCTACCCATCCAGATGATGCCTATGTCTGCGCCAAGCTTGGTGCTTTGTACAACGAAATGGGCAAAGTTGTAAAGGGAACCGCGCTCCTAGAACGAGGATTGCAAGTTCTCACTGACTCCGCTCAAGCAGATGAAGAGAACGCTCCAATACTTTACGAATTACATTACCATCTGGGTATTGCCCACAGCCGATCGCAAAATTTAGTGAAGGCAGAAGGTCACTACCGAACCGCCACACAGCAGCCTATTTTGAACCGTCTCAAGGTCGGCGCGTACAATAACTTAGGCGGACTGTTGAAAGCTAAAGGAGATTTGTCCGGTGCCCGAATGAATTACGAGATTGTGACTAAAATTGATCCGAATCTAGCAATTGGACATTACAACCTGGGCATGACGCTGAAGGCAATGGGAGTCATGCTTGATGCGATTGATCATTATCGACAGGCGATCGCCCTTAATCCTACTTACGCTGAAGCCTATCAGAATTTGGGCGTAACGCTGTTAAAAGTAGGATCGGTTCTAGAGAGTTTAGATGTATTTAACCAGGCGATCGCCCTTTATGAACAAGACGATCCCCAAGAAGCGCTACGGCTACGACGAGGATTAACAGAGATGGGACTGTTGCAAAAATGAACCTCTTTGCCCACCACAATCAACAAATAAGCCAGACCGAAGCACCCCTTGCGGCTCGGATGCGACCGCGTACCCTGGATGAATTTGTGGGGCAAGATGCCATCATTGGGCAAGGTCGGTTGCTGCGTCGCGCCATCCAAGCCGATCAGCTTTCATCGTTAATTTTTTATGGGCCACCGGGGACAGGAAAAACGACGCTGGCACAAATTATTGCCAATACGACAAGGGCGCACTTTATTGCCATTAACGCAGTTCTCGCGGGCGTGAAAGAGATTCGGGAAGCGATCGCCACTGCCCAAGACAAGCGCGGTATGTTCAGCCAGCGCACCATTTTATTTGTCGATGAAGTCCATCGTTTTAACAAAGCCCAGCAGGATGCGCTGTTGCCGTGGGTGGAAAACGGCACCGTCATTTTAATTGGCGCAACAACAGAAAATCCTTACTTTGAAGTCAATAAAGCGTTGGTGAGTCGATCGCGCATTTTTCAACTCAAGTCGCTCAATGAAACAGACTTGCGGCGCGTGGTGGAGCAGGCGTTGGCAGATGGCGATCGCGGCTATGGCAAACTCAATGTGCAACTTGAAGCGACAGCATTAGATCATTGGGTAAACATCGCTAACGGTGACGCTCGAACCTTGCTCAATGCCCTGGAGTTGGCAGTTGAAACGACTCCTGAACAAGCGGGCGTCATTCACATTACCCAATCGGTTGCCGAGGAATCGATTCAGCAACGGGCGGTGCTGTACGACAAAGAAGGCGACGTTCACTTCGATACCATTAGCGCCTTTATTAAAAGTCTGCGTGGCTCTGATCCAGATGCAGCCCTCTATTGGTTGGCGCGAATGGTTTACGCGGGAGAGGATCTGCGGTTTATCTTTCGGCGGATGACGATTTTGGCAGGGGAAGATGTAGGCATGGCAGACCCCAATGCGATCGTTGTGGTGAATGCGTGTGCGCAGGCGTTTGAACGGGTGGGAATGCCGGAGGGACGCTACCCTTTGGCACAGGCGGCTATCTACTTAGCAACGGCTCCTAAGTCAAATAGCGTCATGGGTTTTTTTGATGCGCTGGCGGCAGTAGAACAAGAACGAGAAGCCGAAGTGCCGAATCATTTACGGGATGCCAGTCGAGATAAACACAGCTTTGGACATGGGCAAGGATACCTTTATCCCCATGCTTACCGCGACCATTGGATAGAACAACAGTACTTGCCTAAAACGCTTCAAGGACAAGTTTTTTATCAGCCTTCTGAACAAGGCTATGAAAGCAAAATTCAGGTGCAAGTGGCACAGCGTCGGGAAGCGCAGTTAGCCGCAGTAATTGAAGGAATAGGCATAGCGCTACCAGAAGTATTGACCTTTAGCCCCGTCGATTCTGCTCAGGATCGATGGCTACAACGGGCACTGAGCCAAGCAGGAGAGAAGTTGGCTGCGGTGCGCGATCGCCTCTTCACCCTCGCCCAGGTGCAGCGTCACCACGTCATTTTAGATTTGAATGCAGGTAGCGGATTACTAACGTGGGAAGCATTGCGGCAAGTTCCCGAAGGCGGCGTTTATGCAGTGGTGCGCTCGCTTGAAGATGCCGAAGCGCTCCAAGAACAATCTGTGGTTTTGCCAGAATTAGCTCGCCCCGTTGTGTTGCAAACCAATCTGCAAGATTTACCCGCAACCCTAGCAACGCTCGATCCACATCTCTGCTTTGACCGAATCATCGGACGCAATGCATTGTTAGCAGAACCCGATAAAGTCCGCGTTGTGCAAGTCCTTATAGAACTCTTACGTCCAGATGGCAGTTTGTTACTCGCGGAAACCGTTCCTCGCCACACGCAACGGCTTTACAATTTAGTCGATGCAAAACAATTTAATGCCAAGATTTACAGGCGGTTAGTGAAAGCAGAGGAAGCGATCTATCAAAACGTTGATGATGCAATGGTGAATTGGAATGAGGATGAGTTGCGATCGCTTTTTCAAAATGCAGGTTTAACGGCTGAAGTTCAACTAGAAGCAACTCAAACTGATTTGCAGATTACGCCCGCTTTATTGGAACGCTGGTTTAGTACGGGTGGCGACCCTTGCGGTATCTGCGAAGCAGCGCGCCCTAGCTATGGCGATCGTTTGGCGAACGTCTTAAACGCAGCAGAACAAGCCACCGTACAAGCTATTTTTCGTAGGACGCTGACCAATCAGATGGTGAAATGGAAAGGAGCGATCGCCTTTTGTCGAGTTTTATCTCCATCATGATGGGTGTTCACAAGTTTTTGTCTATGTTGCTAATTTGATTCAGAATAGCGTTGATCGTTTTAATTTTGTCTAAGAGGATGTTTGAAAAGTATCAAAGCGCTTTACACTCGCCCCCTAAATCCCCCAATTCTGGGGGACTTTTGAGCCAACTCTGCTTCAAAGTCCCCCAGAATTGGGGGATTTAGGGGGCGGTTCGGATCACAATCTATACTTTTAAAACATCCTCTAACGCATTCAGGGTAAATAACTAATCCTATCTCTCCACCTTCCCCTCTAAAATCGTTCCTACCACACAAGCTCCAAGCCAGTTTGTCCCTGCCCAGCTTGCCCCTTCCAAATCTGCACACAATAGATTTGCCCCGCTCAAATTTGCCCCTGCTAAATTTGCATCTCGCAGATCCGCTTCTTCTAAATTGGCATTACTTAAAATTGCGCCTTGCAAATCTGCCTGTGTCAAGTTGGTTCCGCTTAAGTTTGCCCCACTTAAATTCACGCCCCGTAAATCAGCGCCGCGCAAATCTACACTCTGCAAATTCACACCTATTAAATTAGCTCCACTCAAAAACGCGCCTGCCATCGTGGTGTTGCACAACCGCGCCTGCATCAAATTCGCGCCGCGCAAGTTTGCCCCACGCAAATCAGCTTCTGTCAAATCTGCCTGCATGAGATTGGCGCCCAGTAGATTTGCCCTCAGGTCACTCCTTCCTAGCTGAGTACCCACCAGACTAGCCCCATCCAGGTTTGCCCCTAACAGCTTAGCGGCTACTAAGTTTGCCCCGCTCAAGTTTGCCCCTGCTAAATTTACTTTGCTGAGGTCAGCATGAGAAAGATCTTCATCTTCTAGGTCAGCTCCCGCTAAATGCTTGAGTTTACCTGCGCGAATTGTTGCAATGTCCATAGTTAAATCTTGTGCTTTCGAGCTTTAAGTACGAGTAAGATCTGGGACTGATTCTTGGTAGCGCAATAGCTCTTCTTCAGAATGAGAATCGAGCATCCACAGACCTGCGGCAATTTTGGGCATGGCGATCGGCAAACTCATACCTTGCTGTAAGCCCTTGACCAACAGCGTTAGAACTTCAATTAACTTAGGGTCCCAGCGATCGCTCCCTTCTGCCTGACAGTCCGCCAACGCCTGAGCCATCAAACTCTCGATCGCCGCCTCTGGCGCAGCCGCCCGGTACCGAGCCACGCGCTGCTGAAAACAAGCGACCAATCCCAAAATTCTTGCCTCTACTGGAATCTCATCGCCTGATAATCCGGCAGGTTGCCCCGAACCATCCCAGGCTTCGGTGTGGTGAGTCAGGATGGTGGCGATCGCCCGCAACCTCCCCATTTTCCGCAACACCTGCACGCCCGGACGCAATGGACAACTCAATGCTCTATCCGGCGACTCGACATTCTGATATACCGAAGTCCCAGCAGTCAACTGATTTTCAACCTTGTCCAGCAAAGCGATCCGGTGCAGCAATCCCGCCAATCGCAGCCTGTGCAATTGCCAGGACGGCAAATCTACCAACTGCCCCATCGCTTCGGCAAGACTTGCGACCTCAGCCGCCGCCATTGGATTACTCAAATCTGTTTGATCGATCAGTTGAGCCACCCGCAAAAATGCCTGTAGCTCATTAGAGGTAAGGTTATGATCAAGCGGCTCAATGCGATGATTCAAATCCTGCTGATTCTCTTGCAGATAATCCACAACGCGAGACACGGTTCTGCCCAAGTGATCAGCCGTGGGTTGATGGCATAACGCATTATCTTGTTGAATACGCGCGGCGATCGCTTTTTGTTGAGCTGTCAATTGTTGCTGTAGTTCAGGATTATATTGACCGATGTGATCGATCGCCAACTCCACCGTTTCTAAAACCAATCCTGGCTCAAAAGTCCAAAACCCATAGAACTTCCGCTCTAAATCTTCTTGAGGAAAACCCGCAGCCCCATAATCGGCTTCCGTTAATTCCTGACATAACACCATTGCGGTGTAGTCAGGCGACAGAATGATCAAATGCCATTCTTGCGCCACTGGATCAGACATATCCAACGACACCACTGCCACATTTTCTTTTTGGCTAGTCGGATGTTCAGCAAAACCTGCATCATCGGCTGCCATAATCACCACTTGGGGCGATCGCTCAGCAATGTTGTAATAGCGATCGGCTTCTTGCAGATACCACTTTCCTTGCTGGAACGCCGTAATCACCAACGGCAAATAATCTTCTTCCAGAATGGCATCTTCAAGAGCATGGCACAGCGCCACCAAAGTATTTTTGTAATAAACTCCGAAGTTCAAGGGGCGCTTATTCCCTTGCCCTAACTCATGGGAAGCCTTGAGCTTTTGTAAAATTGAACCCTCTAACATTTTTAGTTTTGCTTTTGGTTTAACGGTGGTTTATAAAAATTAGAATTCTATCCCTCACTATATATTCAATAGCTTGAACGTGCGGGATGAGTTCGCTGATTCTGCTCAGAGTTGACATCAGACTTGAACGATAAAAGAACGGACTCCACTTGCTCAGGCACCGCCCGAACTTGCGCCTCCGTCACCATCAAATTTGTCACGGCTCTCAAAGCCTCAGCCCCGATCGCCAACACCCCAACGCCTCTCTCCATCAACTCTTGGGCAACTGCCGCAGCCGACACTCCCGGCGTGTGAAACACCACAATATTAGTCTGCACATCCTCCGGCTTAATTTGAATGCCTGGAATTTGCTGCAAACTCTTTGCCAAAAATTGAGCATTATCATGGTCTTCTTGCAGGCGCGATCGCTGATGTTGCACTCCATACAAAGCCCCTGCCGCAATAATTCCCGCCTGCCGCATTCCCCCGCCAAACATTTTGCGGAAACGACGAGCGCGCTGCATCTGTGCCGCCGAACCCACCAGGGCAGAACCCACGGGCGCACCTAATCCTTTAGAAAAACAAACGCTCACAGTATCGAACGGCTTGGCATAATCTGCCTCTGAAACTCCGGTGGCAATACAGGCATTCCACAACCGGGCACCATCAAGATGCAGCTTTAGGTCATGGGCTTGGCAGATTTGAGCGATCGCCTCAATCTCCGCCAATGGAAAGACTCGCCCGCCGCTGCGATTATGAGTATTTTCCAAACAGACCAGCCTAGTTTTAGGAAAATGTGAATCGCTCGGACGCAATACCTTCTGCAAATCCGCCGCCGTAAACACCCCGTTATTCCCTTGAACCAATCGACACATCACCCCAGACAACGCCGCCGGAGCGCCGCCCTCATAATAATAAATGTGCGCCTCCGACTCCAAAATAATTTCATCTCCCGGCTCAGTGTGTAGCCGCAGCGCTACCTGATTGGTCATCGTTCCCGAAGGCATATAAACCGCCGACTCTTTGCCCAGCAGATCCGCCGTGTACTGCTCCAAAGCATTCACGGTCGGATCATCACCAAACACATCATCACCTACTTCGGCGATCGACATCGCCTGTCGCATCGCCGGAGTGGGTTTTGTAATCGTATCGCTGCGTAAATCAATCATTAAATCTTGACCAGCTCCTTTTTAGATTCCACAGGTGCCGTTAGCGCCTCAGCCAAATCAGCCACACCCAGCCGCGCCTCTAAAATATTCATCACCTCCCGCCCAAAATCATTCGGATTCTGATTCCAGGCTTGCAAGCAAACCTCGCCAAAGAACGAACCTAGCGGCTCCGGATTCCACAGCACCTTCATTACCACCCAAGGCATGACGCTCATGGGATTGTATCCCGGCTTCAGAATCTTGTTTTTAAAGGCATACTCTTCTAAATGGGTGTGAGGCTGCAACCCAATAAAAAAGATCGCTGGCTCCACCTTATCGGCTCCAAAAATCCGCTCTAACTCTCGATGATAAGCAATGGTTTGACGAATTGTATCCAGCCGCTCATCAATGACGTTGAAAGAATAATTGACCGAAACTACATCATTAAATCCAGCCGCCTTCAAATCTCGACAGTTTTCTAGCACCGTCCGCAGGTTATAGCCCATCCGCATTTTGCGAACTAGCTCTTGAGAGCCGCTGGTAATGCCAATCTCAAAGTAATTCATGCCCGTTTTAACCATCAGGTCGCACAGTTCAGGCGTCAAATTATCCGCCCGAATATACGCCGCCCAATGAATATCATCCATTCCCGCATCCAAAATCTTTTGCAACAGTTCGATCGCATCATCCATAAATCGACGCGCCGGAATAAACTGAGCATCAGTAAACCAGAAATTGCGCACGCCGCGATCGTAAAGCTGACGCATTTCCTTCACCACCTCATCGGCAGGATTGATCCGCACCTGCTTCCCTTCAACTACTGTATAAATGCAGTAACAACAGTTGTGAGGGCAACCCCGCTTAGTTTGCACCCCCACATAAAAATCCTGCTCTTGCAGGTAATACTGAAAATCTGACCAGATCGTCGAGATATAGTCGTAGTTACAAGCAGATTTTTCTACCGGAGTCGGCTGCTCATGAATCATGCGATCGCGCGGAGCCGATTCACCCACCACGTAACACCGCTCTCCCGAAAAATCCTCTCCCCGCAGCAATTTCTCCAGCAGCGTCTCTCCTTCTCCCACCGAAAGGATGGCACCCCGAGGCAGCATTTTCCCAATCTGCTCATAAAACACACTCACCGCACCACCGCCCACAACCAGCCGCGCCTGAGGGTTATGGCGCTGCGATCGCTTCAGCCCTCGCTTAATCAAGCTCAAATTCTGCCAAAGCTCTGAGTAATAAGAGGTTGCCATTCGTACACCACCGATCGCCCCGCGCAGCTTGTGCAATGGATTGCGCGAATAATAAAGTTCAAACGCATTTTGCAACGGGTTGCCGCCCCGCCCGCCCACAGGCGCGTAGATCTGAATATCGCGCCAAGAAAACACCAGTAACGTCGGCTGAAATTCATCAATGCACTGATCCATTGCCGCCCCAAAATCCAAAGGCGGAATCGTGCCCAAGTCAAAAATGCGCTGCTCTATCTCTGGAAACAGCTTGTGAATATGATCCGCCAGATAAATCACCCCAATTGGGAAAATGGGGTTGCACGGAAGGCGGACGTAAAGAATACGGTTAATCGTTGAAGTAGCAATCATCGGTCTAAAGCTCTAAGGGTTTCTGAGACGTAGATTCATATAACTTCACGATACCACTGACGCTCTTGACCTGCATGGAACTTCTCGATAAGCTACACAGAAAGATCCGGTCGTGCGATCGCCCAGAAGAGGCAGGGTTGGTAGCTGTGTTTACAACTAGGGGGATCGGGGAGTGTTAGGGTCTAAAAGATATCCTAATTTCTTCCTATAAGGAGATTCGAGCTATGGCTCAAATCATTGATCCGCTGCCCTCTGATGCCAGCGAAACCGCGCTGTGCTGCTATGTAAATGCCACCAGCAAGATTCAGGTTGCCCGAATCACCAATATTCCAAACTGGTATTTTGAGCGAGTGGTTTTTCCAGGGCAGCAGCTTGTCTTTGAGGCATTGCCTCAAGCGCTCCTAGAAATCCACAGTGGTATGATGAGCACAATCTTGGCAGATACTATCCCTTGCGATCGCCTCTACGTTGAGGTTGAGCTAGAAAGTGACTTACAACTGGGCGAATCTTTAGACGACCCTCTGTTATCTGTTGCTGCCGAATAATAGATGCTTTTAGCTTGCACTGATTAAAAAACTACTTGAAATAATTTTGTTACTTCGTTGCCTCAGCCTCCCTGAAATCCCGAGTTGGGCAGATAGACTCAGAATAAAGCCTTTTCCTACTTATCCCTCTTTTACATCCCCCGATCAGGTGAATTGGGGGATTTTTTCGGGCTTTGTTAAAAGGTATTAGATATATCTATATACTTTTTTTCTAGGTCATAACCTGTTTGAGCTGTTTCAGCTTTCAAGTCCCTCTAAAAAATGCTCCAAATTCCTTAAGAAACGCCAAAAATTAGCGATATGTTGAATATTGTCTTAGTTAACCCACAGATCCCACCTAATACTGGTAGTATTGCCCGGACTTGTGCAGCCACCGGAACCCGACTGCATTTGGTTGGGCCCCTAGGGTTTGAAATTAGCGATCGCCAACTCAAACGAGCAGGCTTAGACTACTGGCCCTACGTCGATTTACACTATTACCCTTCTTTAGAAGACTTTGAGCGCCACTACCAGCAACAGCAAGAGCAACAGCCAGGACGCTGGATTGGTTTTAGCACTTCAGGCAAATGTAGTCATGTAGAGCTTCAGTTTCAACCTCACGATTGGCTCCTTTTTGGTTGTGAAACAAAGGGGCTACCTGCCGAAGTTTTAGCAGCCTGCAATCAAACTGTTCGCATTCCCATGACTCAGATCCACGTCCGCAGTCTTAATCTTTCAGTCAGCGTTGCGATCGGACTGTTTGAAGCTCGTCGGCAATTGGGCTACCTCTCGTAGAATTCCAGCGCTGTCCCTATCTCTATTGCCATATCTGTTTGTAGATAGATGTCAATCAGGAAAATTTCTGCCTTTACGTAAAGCCTCTTTTCTCAGATGTCTTGATCGTTAATGCAGCGATCTCCAGTCCTTTTAATACTTGATATCGATATATAAATCTGCCCTTCAATCGCAAGGTATTAATCCGATACGCTTTCAACATCGCTAAAGCAACTAAGATTCTTTATCCTATTCTTCAAAGTAAAAGTGTCGGCTTGCAGTCTTCCTCACTACAAATCGCGATCGTTTTTCATAAGAAATTCATATATCTAGTAGCCCTGTATTAAATCAGGTTTTAATCAGTTTTAGGGGTTGACTCGCCTCTCTTTCAACCTCTTCCGTAGCCAACTTTCTCATTCACTCAAAAACAGCTCGTCATCCGTAAAATTAACTGTTTTTAATGAATTAATTAGGATGGGTGATTTGAATTCTTAAACTCAAGTCAGTATATGAATATGATCCAATCCGCTTTAAGTTTTAATGATTTTTACTCCCTCTATAGGCTTACTACAGAAGGGTTGTAAGACTTTCAAAGACCTAATATAGCTCCCTAAAAGTCAACTTCTCATCATGTATTTTCGTAAGAAGATAGAGCAATGTAGGTATTAGTTGGATGCCATTCAACTAGTAGTAGTGTAGACTGTGCCGTTGTAGACAAGTTTGCCCTACCTAACAAAAGGATAGAGCTATTACAACGTAATGAACTTAATGTTTTAGCTTGTTCTAAGAGTCAAGTGTTGAATTTTTTGGCAACTGGTGTAAGCTTGTCTAAGTCAAAAGACAAAGGTAATCTTACCTAAGTAATGCTTTTATCTGTATGACTCAGGTCTCACAATCGTTGTGACTCGAATCACAGAGGGCATTAGAACGAAGGTAGATTGCAAGCACAGTTAAACGCTGCTCATTTAGGAGGTTTTTTCTTTGAAGCGAGCACATCTGCAGAGGGTCAAGCCTGTTGAATACTCTCCAAGTCAAGTTGAAGTTTCGGTAGAACGGCGTGATCAGGTCATAGAAGGAGTTAAGCGCAAAAAGCGCACTTCCGCCGCTATGATCGGACTAGCGCTCTCCATGGGTGCATCTAGCTTGCTTCTTCCTCGTCAGAACGAGGGTGCAACAGCAGCCGAGCCTACCCCATCTGACGCTGCAACGATTTCGATGGTTCCTCCAGTATCTGCTGCACCCGCAGCCATGATGATCGAGCATGTAGTCAGCGGCGGTCAAACGCTTTGGCAACTGGCTCGTCAGTACCACGTTAGTGTAGATGCGATCGCGGCTGCGAATTCTTTCAAAGCTAACGACATCGTTAGAGTGGGGCAAGTCGTTAGAATCCCAGTTGCTACCGCTGAAGTACAGGTCTCTGAGGGACAACAGTCTGTTCAGTTTTCTAGCACTCGCTCTCCCCAACAGGTTGCATCGGCAGACTTAAACAGCCTTCCTGTAGCTGTCAACCCAGTTGAGACAAATACTGAAACAGTCAAAGTTGAAGTAGCTCAAGCTCAGCGCAATATCAGCCTCGATCGCCTCCGACAGCAGCAAGAGAAACTGCGTCATTCTTTGGCAGAGCTAAGAACGAAAGATCAGACTGCTAAGGCACAGGCCACGCCCTCTAGCGAGGCTATCAAACCTGAATCTTCTGCGATCGCTTCTAGACCACCTCAGTATACAGACTATCAAAATACAGACTATCAAACTCAGGCTAGCGAAACCGCTGCTACTGTGACACCTTCTGTTAGTGGCTCAGCGCAGGACTTACTTGCAGCCAGTAATTTGTCTACTTCAGACTGGTTACGCACTAATCAAGCTTTGACCGTTCCCTCTACGGCAACACCGAGCTTAATCGCGCAGGTTCCTAGCCCAGCTTCGACTGTCCCAACCGTCTCTGTTGCTCATGCGGTAAAGCTGCCCACTGTGGATTCTAACGCTCAACAGATAGCAGCCAATCCTAAACCTGAAATGGTTGCGTACCAGGTCAATCTTGGCGACACCGTTGCTGAAATTGCTAGTGCTCATAACATTTCTCCATCGACTCTAGTTCAAGCCAATCGCATTAGCGATCCGAACTTTATCTTTGTTGGACAAATTCTCAGAGTTCCTGCAACCCGAGTTGCAGTCTCTACGCCTGAACCACGCGCTCGTCAGTCTGCACCTTCTCAGCAAGTTGCCGCTCGTCTAAGCGTTGTGCCAACTACAGTAATGGCTACGGTTAACCCGTCTCCATCTGTTCAGCCCTTGGGTCTCGGTGGCAATTTACCAGCCTCTTCAGCATCTGGGATTGACCCTCATGTTGAAACCCTATTGTCTGAAATCAAGGTCTTGAGAGAGCGTCATCGCACTCCCGCTCCTACCGCCGCTGCAATGCCTGCTGTTCCTGAAGCAGTACAAGTTGCTACGTCGAACTTGCCCACACCTTCAGTCAGTACCCAATTTAATCCGGGTGGGCTAAATGCGGTTCAAGCGCCTCAACCTTCAGCACGAGCTGCCCGCTCACAGACCATTCCGATTCGGGTTCCAGCAGCTGCAAGCCCTCAGGTATCTGCGCCTGCTCCACAACCCCAACAGGTTGCAGCGGCACCTGCTGGAGCCGAGAGCTATGCCCCCTTGCTTCAGCCCGTCACCGGACGGATGGTATCTCCCGATTTACCCCCTCTTCAGGGCGAAGATAGTTTCCTACCCGCAGGTGCACCCTCGTTCAATGGCTACATCTGGCCTGCGAAAGGTCTACTGACCTCTGGCTACGGCTGGCGCTGGGGCAGAATGCACGCCGGCATCGACATTGCTGCCGATGTGGGCACGCCCATCTTTGCTGCTGCTGATGGAGTGGTTGAGTACTCTGAGTGGAGCTCAGGTGGCTACGGCAACTTGATCGAGGTTCGGCATCCAGATGGCAGTATGACGCGCTATGCTCACTTGAACAAAAGCCTTGTTCAAGCCGGTCAAAAAGTGAAGCAAGGTGAGCAGATTGCTGAGATGGGTAGTACCGGATACAGCACTGGGCCTCACCTGCACTTTGAAGTCCATACCGCTACTGATGGCGGATCGGTTGATCCGATCGCCTATCTGCCTCAACAGTAAGAAAGTCTTGACTGGCATTGAATTAATTTTTGGTTCAATGCCAGTCAACTTAAAAGCTGAGAGTGTGGCGATCGTTACACCAATGTGATACTTTAATTAAGATTAACGTTTCGTTTTTATTATTGATAGCGTATTTGGCTCAGTAGCTCAGTTGGTTAGAGCAGGGGACTCATAAGCCCAAGGTCGGAGGTTCAAATCCCCCCTGAGCCATCAGAAAAAATTCCTAACAAGGCTCCTGAAGATTATTAACAAATTTTCAGGATTATTTTTTGGAGATTTTTGGGGAGCTAGGGAGCGAATTCATCCCGAAGTTCAGCAACGCCTCTGATTTATTAAAGCTCCAGAAGATTCAGCTGCGTAAAATCGGCTGATTTTGGGAGCTTTTTTTTAGCCTGTCGAGGTTTGCGGGGTGTAATGTTGACATGTGCCACAAACCAAGTCCGCAAAGCATAAGATTGTTCAAGATCCAAGTCATCTAAATCGAGCGCTGGGGGGAAAAGCTGAGGGTTCCGAGCTTTTGCCCAACCTACTTCGCTAGCAAACCTTTCTGCCCCAAAGGGCGTTAAAAACTCGGGTAAACGGGCAAGATATGGAACGACATTTTGTTGATTTAAAAACAATTGCCGCTGTTTTTCTAATTGTTTGACCCGTCGCTGACGCGCCTGCTTATAGTTTAAGACAGGGGAAGGATAATCTTTTAAAAGCAAAGATGGAGGAAGTCCCAAGTCTTCAGGATTGAGGTGTGCAACTTCGGGAACCCAGCGCTTGATGAACAGACCTTCTGGGTCACAGCGATCGACTGCCGTTTGTTCGGGGTTGTAAATTCTAGTCCAAGTTTTATCCACGCAATGGGTCACACCCGACTGCATCGCCCACTGATAATGATCAATTGGACAATCGCCATCTAACAAATGCCGCATAAAATGCAGCGCTCCATGTCGCCAATCCATGCCCAAAAGGTTGCTCAAAAAACTAGAGTACATGGCGCGAACCCGAAAGTTAAGCTGCTTCCAACCGCCTGTTGCCTGTAGACATCTAGCCGCTGCATCAATGATCGGAAAACCTGTTTGCCCGTGCTGCCAAGCTTGATAAAGAGCTTCATCAAACTCCCAACCCTCTTGATCAAAGATACTGTAGAGCGATCGCACTTCCAATTGTGGCAAGTAGCGAAATCGTTGAGCAAATCCACTCCCCCACCGCAGCCTCGCAATTAACTGTTGCCGACTGCGTTCTGCCTTGGCGTCAGTTAATGGGTTTTGCTC
>Ga0105049_10003164_pt1 | contig 19488 bp, 17 predicted proteins | sample MAT06_FD_78087 | JGI IMG/M metagenome (GOLD analysis project Ga0105049, IMG submission 78087) | Freshwater microbial communities from Lake Fryxell liftoff mats and glacier meltwater in Antarctica - MAT-06 | ecosystem: Environmental > Aquatic > Freshwater > Ice > Liftoff microbial mat | place...
CCAGATTGCCGTCGGATCGCATGAACGTCGACAGAATGCCCTTGGTGTTTCCGGCCTCGTTGCGACGCAGCACGGTCGCGCCCGCCCCATCGGCGAACAGAATGCACGTGTTACGGTCGGTCCAGTCGACGATGGCGCTCAACTTCTCCGCGCCGATCACCAGCACCGTATTCGCTGTGCCGGATTGGATCAACGACTCGCCGACAATGGTCCCGTAGAGCCAGCCGGAGCAGGCGGCGGCGAGGTCGAATGCCGCGGCGCGTGTGGCGCCCAGGCGCTTCTGCACATCCACCGCGGTGGCCGGAAGCAGGCGGTCCGGTGAGGCCGTACCGACGATGATGACGTCGATTTCGTCGGCGGTGACTCCAGCCTTCTCCATCGCCTGTCGCGCAGCGTCCGCTGAAAGCGAGGCAACGGACTCACCCTCACGCGCGATGTGGCGTTGCCGAATACCCGTGCGTTCGACGATCCAGTCATCGTTGGTGTCGAGTCCCATCGCCGCGATGTCCGCGTTGGTCACGATTCCCGTCGGCACTGCGTGACCTGTGCCGGCGATGTATGCAACGGGTCGTATCACGCCGCGGTACCCGACACGGCCGGCATCGATTCGGCCAGGCGGCGTCCGATTTCTCCGGTCATCCCCGATTCGTACGCGCGCACAGCGACGCGAATGGCGTTCATGAGCGCACGCGGTGAACTCTTGCCGTGGGAGATGATCGAGACACCCTGCACCCCCAGCAATGGTGCGCCACCATGTTCGTCGGCATCGAGATGCGTGAGGGCCTTGGTAATGTGACGCGCATCGAGCCCCGCGGCGTCGGCGACCATGCGAATGAGCGTCGGGGCGAGGCTCTCGTAGAATTTGAGCAGCACGTTGCCGACAAATCCGTCGCAGATCACGACATCGATCGGGCCGCGGTCGCACACGCCCCGGGGAACGTCTCGTCCTTCCACGTTCCCGATGAAGTGAAGCCCCGACTGTACAAGTCGCTGATGCGCTTCCTTGACCACGGCGTTGCCCTTCTCCGCTTCTTCACCGATCGACAGCAGCCCGATGGCCGGATTGGTGCGGCCCAGCAGCGCGCGCGCGTACACGTCGCCGATGCGCGCAAACTGAACCAGCTCTTCGGCAGAGCAGTCGACGTTGGCACCGGAATCGAGAACGAGGACGGGCTGGGCGGACGTTGGGAAAATGGTTCCGATCGCGGGGCGCGTGAGTCCGGCGTGCAGCTTCAGCAGGACGAGCGACGCCGCCATTTGCGCCCCGGTATTCCCGGCCGACACGAAACCCTGCGCGTGCCCTTCGGCGACGCGTTTCAAGCCGACGACCATAGAACTCTTAGTCTTGCCCCGGAGGGCAACGGTCGGCTTGTCAGTCATTTCAATCACGTCAGGCGCGTCGACGAGATGGAGACGGGCGCGCTGAGGTACAAGCGCCGAGAGCTCACCGCTTAAAAGCGTCTGAAGCTCGGCCTCGATTTCGCCGATGCGGCCAACGAGTTCGATGTCGTGTTCAGGAGCGAGCGAAGCGAGCGCATGGAGCGCCCCCGCAATGGGGGCCCGGGGGGCGAAATCGCCCCCCATGGCATCCACGGCGATGCGCGCCAAACTTACGCTTCCTGCGCGGTGACTCGCTGCTCGCCCGCGTAGAACCCGCACGACGCGCACACCCGATGCGGGCGCTTGGCGGTGCCGCACTGCGGGCACGACTGAATGACGATCGCAGGCGCCGTCTTGTGGGTGTTACGGGCGCGCTTGCGACGCTTCGATGTACGGCGCTTTGGTACGGCCATAAGAGCCTGACCTGAACGTTCGAGACAAGAAAATCCGTCAGGCGTCGGAACTACGCGAAGCGCGCAGTCCGTCCCAACGGGGATCAGTGGCCGGAGCACACAGACACGCCCCGGTATTGCGATCGGCGCCACAAGTGGCGCACAGCCCCAGACAGTCATCCTTGCACAGCGCAAACGCCGGAACGGCCAGAAGCCACTCCTCACGCAGTGCCGGACGCAAATCGAGCTCACGCGCCCCAGGTGGAATCGGAACGACATCGTCCTCCTCCGCCTCATCCAACCCGGACTCGGCAAACAGGAGCGTGACGTCACCCGACACCGGTTTGGTCACATCGACCAAACAACGGCGGCACGTGGTTTGTGTAGCGCCTTCTAAAACGCCGCTAAAGTAAAAGCGACCCTGGCCGGCACCGGAAAGTCGTCCCTGCACGTGAATTCCGTCACCAACCGGACGCGCATCGTCGTCTTCCCAGACCGGATCCACACCTTCAAGCGTCCCATCGACGCTCTCCGCGCGGGCTTCCAGACTTCGGATGTCAAAGCACAGCATAGCCATGAAACGTAGAGCGGCAGCCCCCGTGACACAAGGGCCGCCGCGCTATCTGGTCTGCGGCCAAGTAGTGAATAGACGCAGAGTTAGAGCAACCTTACAGCGACTCGCACTCGGCGAAGAAGAACCCGCCCTCGCCAACCGCATTCTCGTCCGAATCCGACGCGTGGATCGCGTTCCGACCCTTCGACTCTGCGTACAGTCTCCGGACCGTTCCCTCGGCCGCTTCGGCCGGGTCGGTCGCGCCGATCACCGTCCGGAGCGTGGCAACCGCATCATCGCGCTCGAGGATCATGGGCATGCAGGGACCACTGGTCATGAACTCAACCAATTCGGCGTAAAAACCGCGCTCGCGGTGCACACCATAGAACTCGCCCGCCTGAGCCGTGGTGAGATGCATCACACGGGCGGCCTTGAGCGTAAACCCAGACTTCTCGAGGAGCGCGATGATGAGCCCGGCCTTTCCGTTGGCGAAAGCGTCGGGCTTGATGATGGTGAGGGTGCGACGACCGGCCATTTGTCAGGATCCTATGAGTTTGCGAACGATGTCCCCGCGGGTCAGGAAGCCAACCAACTTCCCTTCCTTCACGACGGGTACCCGGTCGACGTCCTTGTTGAGCATAAGAGACGCCACCTCAGCGAGCGGCTGCTCCGGCGCAACGCAGAGGACCTGACGGGTCATCACGTCGCGCACTGAGCGCCGAGCCGAGGAGGGCGGCAGGGGCACAACCGCGCCCCCAGCACGGGGAAGATAATGGCTGATGAGGTCACGCAGCAGTTCGCGTTCGCTCAGCATCCCGATCACCCGATCCCCGGCATCGACGACTGGCAGGCCGCCCAGCCCTGCCCTCAGCATGTCGAGCACGGCGCTCCGGAGTGGGGCATCCGGGCCGATGGTACGCGGCCGTTCGGTCATCAGATCGCGAACGCTGAGTTGCGCCGGCAATACGACATCATGGAAGGCCTGGAGGGCGGCGATGGCAACGGCGTCCGGCGCTTCAAGTACCGCCGAGACGACGTTGACCTTGGACAGCGCACCGGCAAACGCGCCAACGACCTGCAGGTGCTTCCCGACCTGGCGCGGTGGTGAGCATACGAGCACCACGATGCGCGCGCATTGCGTTTCGTCCTCGCCCAAGTCGCGACACACCGCACGCGGTGACACTCCGATCGCGACGGCCAGTTCGCGCACGGCATCGGTGCGATAGTGCAACACGAATGCCCGGTCGCTCAACGCGACGATGTCTTCTGCCCGGGCTTCTTCTACGCGCTCGCTCAGCAACTCCGTGTTCAGCAGCACCCGATCGGTCACGAGTGTCTCACCGAGCTTTGCCGCTGCCTCGATGAGGCTGGTGACGGTCAGCGGAATGCGCACGCGCCGCGGTGACAGCACGTCGGACAGTCGTTGGGGATCGGTGGTCACGAGAGTGAACGAATAGGTGATCGGCGCATGACGAGCGCGTTATGACGTCAACGTTTCATCCTGAAAGCGACAACGGGCGGCCGCGCACGTGAGGTGCACGACCGCCCGCTTCATTGGGCGAAGGTCAGGCGAGGCGTGCCTTGATCAGGTCGACGAAATCGACCGGGCGTTTCGCGACGCCCATACCGGCCGCGAGGAACGCCTCGATCTTTTCAGCGGCGGTGCCTTCAGAACCGGAGATGATTGCGCCCGCGTGGCCCATACGACGGCCCGGAGGGGCGGTCTGTCCCGCAATGAATCCAACCACCGGCTTGGTCATGTGTTCCTTGATGAACGCCGCCGCTTCCTGTTCATCGGTGCCACCGATTTCGCCCATCATCGCGATGGCTTTTGTCTGCGGATCCGCCTCGAACGCCGCGAGACAATCGATGAAGTTGGTGCCGTTGATGGGATCGCCGCCGATACCAACGCACGAGCTCTGCCCGATGCCGGCGCGCGTGAGCTGATTCACGATTTCGTACGTGAGTGTGCCCGAGCGCGACACAACGCCGACGTTACCAGGCAGACAGATACGGCCCGGGATGATCCCAACCTTGGACTGTCCCGGCGTGATGAGTCCCGGGCAGTTCGGGCCGAGGAGACGCGCGCCGTGTTCCTTGACGTAGGGATAAACCTTCGTCATATCGAGGACAGGAACACCTTCGGTGATGCAGACGATGAGCTTCACGCCTGCCGCCGCAGCTTCCATGATCGCGTCGGCGGCAAACATCGGCGGCACGTAGATGACCGACGTGTTCGCACCCGTTGCTTGGACTGCGTCGTACACGGTGTCGAAGATCGGTACGGTGCCTTCGAAGACCTGGCCGCCCTTCCCCGGTGTGACGCCGGCCACGACCGTCGTGCCATACTCGATCATCTGTTTGGCGTGGAACGAACCGTCGCGCCCCGTGATGCCCTGAATCAGCAGCTTGGTGCCGTTGTCGATGAAGATGCTCATGCGGCCGCTCCCTTGGTCGCGAGTTCGACCGCGCGCTGCACTGCTGCGTCCATGTCGTTCGACGCGGAGAAACCGTTGTCCTGCAGAATCTTCACCGCGAGCTCCTCGTTCGTGCCGGTGAGACGAATGACGATGGGCACCTTCAGCGGATTGGCTTTTGTCGCGGTGACGATGCCGTTGGCCACGTCATCCGTGCGAGTGATGCCGCCAAAGATGTTGAACAGAATGCACTTCACATTCGGATCCGACGTGATGATGCGGAGTGCGTTGACCACCTTCTCCGGGTTCGACGATCCACCGATATCGAGGAAGTTGGCCGGATCGCCGCCGTAGTACTTCACGAGATCCATCGTCGCCATCGCGAGACCGGCGCCGTTCACAACACACCCGACATTGCCATCAAGCTTGATGAACGTGAGGTTCGCCTTACGTCCGTCAACTTCACTCGGCGCTTCCGACGACTCGTCGCGCAGTGCGGCGATGGCGGGGAGACGATCGAGCTCGTTGTCGTCGATGACCATCTTGCCATCCACGGCGATGAGCTCGTTCGTCGGCGTCATCACCAGTGGATTGATTTCCGCGAGGGAGCAGCCGGCGGCCATGAACGCGTTGTAGAGCTGCGTCATGATCTTCGCGGCCTGCCGCGCGAGCTTGACGTCCTTGTACAGGAAAAAGCCCATGCGCATCGCTTCAAACGAGAGCAAGCCGTAGCGTGTGTCCACCGGGTAGTAGAGAATCTTTTCCGGCGTCGTCGCGGCCACCTCTTCGATGTCGATCCCGCCCGCCGCGCTGACCATGAAGACCGGCTTCTTGGTGGCACGATCGACGATGATGCCGACATATGCTTCCGACGCGATGTCCGCCGCGGTCGTGACGAGCACCTTCTCGACGACGAGATCCTTGATCGTCATGCCGAGGATGGCGGTCGCTTTCTCGCGCGCATCGGCGGGCGTTTTGCAGAACTTCACGCCGCCTGCCTTGCCGCGTCCACCAGCGTGCACTTGTGCCTTGACCATGACGGCAGTGCCCAGTCGCTGGGCGATGGCTTCTGCTTGTTCTGGTGTCGTTGCGATCTCACCGGCCGGGATCGGCACACCGGCCGCCCGCAACAGTTCTTTCGCCTGATACTCGTGAAGATTCACGTGCGCTCCGAATCGAAGGAATAAATGTCGTAGAAATTTACTGTGGTGGTCGGCCCAACACGTTCCCGAGGCTGTCAAACGCCGCCCCGAACCGCGTCCAATTGCCACTGCGCATCCCTTGGCGCATGGACTCGTACAAGCGCGAAAGCACTGCATCCCGTGGCTCGAGTTCTACCGGCGTTGCCCCGGGCAGCGGACGAGTGCCAGTTCGCGGTGAACCGACGCGCATGACCGCTTCCGCGACCGTCGCGCCGATCCCAACCCGTCCCTCGTCCCCGACCGCCACACGGGTGACGACCGGCGTTCCATCGGCTCGATTCCACTGCAACGGCTGGATAAGCACGGGTCCGTGATCGCTCATCACGACCTGCACGCGTCCGGGGCGCATTCTCGGCTCGCGACGGCTACCGTCCGGTACGAGCGCCCGCGAGCTGTCGAGCGATGCGCGCAGCTGCTCGGTGATTGTGCTCCATCGCTGACGCGGCCCCGTGGTGCTGTCCCAGTACGTCCGACGATAGCGACCACCAACTGCCGTCATGACGCCGGTCAACTGGTCACCACGGTCGAGCAGAGGGACGCTCCATGCGACGACTGCCCCGGAGTCTGCCGTGATGACGTGCGCCGGTGGTCCGTCGCCCGCGAATGCACTGTCTGGAAGCTGACGAGGGACAGGTCCGTCGAGCCGCGACCCGTAGCGAGCAAACGTTCGCAGCTGCGCAATCGCGGACTCGGTCGCCGGGGGCAGGCGATCAACGAGCGTTGGGGGTAGATCGGACGCCTTGACGAAGAGGCTTGGGACGCGAGCCATCCAAGTGCGCGCGATCGGATCCGGATGATCGGCGCTGATGAATCGCACCCGACCAGAGTTTGCCTCGACCAGCGCGGTGGCGGCAAAACGAAAATAGCTGCGGACCTCCCCGCCGATCTGCCAATGCTGACTGAGTGGATAGCCGTCGGACGTGCTGTACAGATTGACCGTCCAGTAGAGCGTGCCATCGTGCACCAGTGGCAGCACCTCGTCGCTCTGCGCAAAGATCGGTGCGAGAAGCGTCAATCGTTCACGCACGTCACGATGGGACACATACACCGCCGGTGCCTCGCTGGTGGCAGGTCCATCCAGCAAGTCCGGGTCGCGCGCCGCCCACGCGTGCGCGATCCGCAGGGCAGTCGAATTGAGTGGTGTGCCAAGTACCGTGCCGTTCGGATCCGCCATGAGTCGGTGTCCGCGCAAGCCGGGTGCAACGGCAGGTTCGCGAAGCGAGTCCAGATCACTCGCGTCGGCTGTCAGATCGATGCTGCTGTCGCGCACGACGGGTTGTGTTGCGTCAACTACGGTGAGCAACCAGCGTGACGCTCCGTTGAGGGGACGTCGTACAACCAGTGCTGAAATGTTGCCGGCTTCCCCGACGACCCATGCCGCGTGGGTGGGCACCACGGTGTTGCGTGCGTCGTCCGGAGTCCGGGTTTGTAGGATCGACGCATCCCACACGCTGATCGACTTGGCGAGATCGCCGCGGCGCACGAGCGTTGTCAGCCCCGCTTGCAGCGCTCTCGACCCGTGAATCGCATCGACATCGTACGCGCGCCGACTCACGAGCGTGCGTGTGGCGAGGTAGTCGAGATCACGTTTGGCCGGTTCGCCGATCAGACTTCCGCGAACGAGGAACGCCGGGAGCACATGTCGCAACCCGAGAGCACATCCCAGCACGACTGTGAGTGTGAGGAACGCGACCCGCGATTGCCCAATCCACCCGGCGCGAAAGAGGACGATCGCCGCGAGGCCACTCAGCACCGACATGAACAGGTCGACGCGAAGGGTTATCAAATGATCAACACGCAAAAAGAGACCGTCCTGGCCACTGCCGGAGCGCAGCAGATCGAACGAGTCCAGTCGGTAGCTCCACGCAAGAAGTATCAGCACGATCGCGCCGAGGGCGCTCAGATGACGGCGCACATGCGACGACGCGGTGACACGCCGACCTTCGAGTCGGAGACTCCGCGTGAGCGCGTAGAGCACCATCACCATCGTACCGATCGCAACGACGCTCACGAGCGCCCACACATACATGGTCTCTTCGAGCGGCAACCAGTACACGTAGAAGCCAAGGTCGCGATCGAGGAACCCCTCAATCTCGCCAAACGCGATTCCATGTCGCGCCATCGCCACGTCGGTCCAGTTGGTCAGGGGCGCGGCGAGCCCGAGTCCGATGAGGCCAGCAAGGACGACGGTGATCGAGAGCAGACGGCGACCGGGGATGATGGCCGTGAGTTCGATATTGGCGACGCGTGACGGTACGGCGACGGCGAGAATGGTGCTTCTGACCGCGTGCAGGTTCGCGAAGGCGAATAGCGAACCGACCAGCCAAGCACCGCCCTGAAGCAGGACCGTGTCAGTCGCGCGCTCCCACCAGAGCGCGGGCGCACCCATGGCGCTGAACCATGCGTGTTCGACGACAAGCGTGGTGACCGCGCGGCCAAGCAGCAGCAACGCCGCGGCAGTGGCGATGCCGACAATCAGCCAGCCGCGTGCGCGCATGGTCAAAGTCGCTCGCGAGCGCTCAGAGCTGCACGCCCTGCGCGCGCATCCAGCCTTCCATCTCGTTGCGAATCTCGTCGAGTCGCGCCTGCGTCCGGGCCTCGAAGCGCGCGACGATTACCGGCTGGGTATTCGATGCACGGAACAGTCCCCAGCCATCGCCGAACAAGACGCGCACACCGTCGACGTCGATCACCTCGTGCGTCGACGTGAAGTGCTCGATCGCCCTGGCCATGATGATGAACTTTGTTTCGTCATCGGTGTCGATCCGAAGTTCCGGGGTCGAGACAAACGGCGGTACATCAGACAAGAGTTCATCGACCCGCTTCCCCGAGTCGGCAATGATGCGCAACAGCCGCGCCGCGCCATAGAGGGCGTCGTCGTGTCCGTAGAAGCCCTCGGTGAAGAACATGTGTCCTGACATCTCGCCTGCGATCGGTGCGTGCATCTCCTTCATCTTGTCCTTGATGAGGGAGTGCCCGGTCTTCCACATAACGGCGACGCCACCGGCCTTCTCGATTTCGTCGGAGAGCGCCTGGGAACACTTCACATCGAAAATGATCGGCTGCCCCTTCCCGGTCCGCGCCAGCACATCGCGCGCGTAGAGAATGAGAATATGATCGCCCCAGATGATGGTGCCATTCTTGTCCACCACACCGATCCGATCAGCATCGCCGTCGAATGCGACACCAATCTCAGCGCCTTCCCGCTTCACCGCCTCGATGAGGTCGACGAGATTCTCGGGGACCGTCGGGTCAGGGTGATGATTGGGAAAGGTGCCGTCGCTTTCGGTAAACAGACCGATACCATCAACACCTAACGCGCGCATCAGTTGCGGCGCGACCAAGGCACCCGCGCCATTGCCGCAATCGTACACCACACGCAGTGGCGTCCCGTCTGCGTGTGCGAGCGGTCCGATACGTTCGGCGATGTCCGCCACGTACCGATCGATCACATCAACATACGTGACCTTGCCGGATCCGCTTGGAAATGCGCCGCCGATGATGAGCCCGTACAGCGCCTGAATCTCCGCACCGTGCAGCGAGCCCGTGCCGACGCACATCTTGAAGCCGTTGTACTCAGGCGGATTGTGCGAGCCGGTGATTTGAATGCCGCCCACGACCGGCTCGTGGTGCAGCGTCCAGTAAAGAAGCGGCGTTGGGACCACACCGACATCAACAACATCAACGCCGCACTCGGTCAATCCGCGCACCAGAGCGTCGCGCAGCGCATCACCACTGGGCCGATTGTCGCGACCGACGGCAACGGCACCACTGATCCCCTTCCCTGCGAGGTACGCGGCGTATCCACAGCCAATTCCGTACGCGACTTCTACGGTGAGGTCGCGACCGACGATGCCGCGGACGTCATATTGACGAAAGATTGTCTGACTGATGGACATGTTGGGTACAAACAGAGGGACAAGGTCTGCGCGGCGTTGCGCGCCGGGCGAATCGCGGATAGCGATCAGCGAACGAGACTCGCGGTACTGAGCGGACGTGGTTTGGGCGCACTGGGCGCACTCACCGTTGGTGCGAGACTCTGCGGCATCGCGCGACGCGCGACGCGGGCGACCGGCGTGGGATACACCCCGAACGCGAGCAAAGTGATCGCCGCGAACGCGATGAGTCCCTGCATGAGTGTGTTCGACGACGGGACCGCCGCGCCTTCGGCCCGCGGCCGCATGAACATCGACGAGATCACGGACAGATAGTACGCCGCCGAGACAACGCTGCTGAGCACAAGAACGACGGCCAGCGTCGTCTGCGGTGCACGGCCCTGCAGCGCGGCCTGCAACAGATACCACTTCGCGAAGAAGCCCATGCCACCAACCAGCGGCATGCCGAGGAATGCGAGAAAGAAAACGGCCATCGCAACACTGAGCCCAGGGCGCACGCGCCAGAGTCCGTTCAGATCGTCAAAAGTCGGCGCGCGATCACGTCCGTTGTTGACTGTAATGAGGACAGCAAATGCGCCCATCGTGGCGAGCGTATACGACACCGCGTAGAAAACCAGCGCGCTGATTCCGGCGCTGGAGTTCGCAACGATCGCGACCAGCAGGTAGCCTGCATGCGCGATACTCGAGTATGCGAGCAGCCGCACAAGGTTCCGCTGGGAGAGTGCGAGCACGTTCCCGACGACCATTGTGATTGCAGCAAGCCACCACATTGCCGGATGCCAACGCATCGACGCGCCAGAAAGGGCCTCGACCATCACCCGTGCGAACGCGGCGAACGCGGCCGTCTTCACGACGGCTGCCATGAACGCGGCGATCGGCAACGGTGCACCGTCATAGACATCGGGCGTCCAGAGATGGAACGGCGCGGCCGCGACTTTGAATGCAAAGCCAACGAGCAACAGCGCCATGCCAACGATGAACATCGCGTTGAGCGAGGCGTTGCTTCGCACCCACTGCGCAATGTCAACGAGCCGCGTGCTACCTGTCGCGCCGAAGATCAGCGCCATGCCATACAACAAGAATCCCGTACTGAAGGCACCGAGCAGGAAATATTTGATGGACGCTTCCGCGCCGCGCGCACTCCGTCGATTGACGCCGGCAAGCACGTACACGGCCAACGACATCAGCTCGATGCCGAGAAAAACGAACATCAAATCGCGCGCGGCGGCGAGGACCATCATGCCTGTCGCGGCCAGCAACATGAGCACCGGGACTTCAGGGCTGTAGGCGCCACTCCGGGAATGATCCGCTTCGAGCAACACGAGCGACAGCCCGGTGCCGAGCAGCACAACCAGGTCAATCGTCCATCGGAAACCATCCCCTGCGATGCGCTGATCCGCCGTGCCGGGTACGCCGTCGCCCCAGGCAATCACGATCACGAGTGCGACGAGCATGCAGAGCACCATGCCGAACCGCGCAACGGCGCCGGTGCGTTCCGCGCCCTCCGCGCTCCCGACCACGTTCCCCTGTGGGCGCCAAACGGTGAAAAGGAGCAACAGCATGGCACCGCCGGACAACAGCAGCTCAGGCGCCAGTGCTCTGAATAGTGAGCTTGCGGAGACCAGGTCGCCCATCGCTTAGTGATTCACGGAAGTGTTGGTGCTGACGGCTGCCGCGTTTGGCGCGAACCGCGCAGCCTCGACGACGCTGCGTGATGCACTCTCGCTGCGACGCAAGATCGATTGCGGTGCAAAGCCGAGCCAGATCATCGCGAGTGCAAAGACGCCCATGACCGCGCGCTCGCGTATCGAAAGATCAGGCAGGGCAAGTGTGGATTCGCTGGCCCGTGCTTCAAACAACAACCGTTGCAGTGCACGCAGTCCGTACACGGCCGCGAAGATGACGCCGGTGGTCGAAATGATCGCCAGCACCGGATAGTCGGCGTACGTCCCGATGAGGACGAGGAACTCGCCGACGAAACCATTGGTGCCAGGCAGACCAATCGTCGAAAGGACGGCGAGCGTCAGTACAACGCTGAACATTGGCATCGATCGAGCGAGTCCACCGAAGTCGGCCATGTCTGTGCTGCCGCGACGATCCTGCAGCATGCCGATCAGGAGAAAGAGTGCGCTGGTCGAGATGCCGTGGTTGACCATGATCATCACCGCGCCCTGCACGCTCTGTTGCGTGAGCACGAACGCGCCGAGCATGATGAAGCCGAGGTGGCTGATGGAGCTGTAGGAGACGAGTCGCTTGACGTCGCGCTGCGACATTGCCAGTAGCGCGCCATAGACGATGGCGATGACAGAAAGAACCAGAATCGTGTTGCGAACTGCCGGGTTCGCAACCGCTGCCGGGAAAAGCGGAATTGCGAAACGGAGAATGGCGTACGTACCAACCTTCAGGCCCAGTGCGACGGCGGCAAGCGTCGGTGCCGAGCCTTGGGCGTCAGGGAGCCAGGTATGGAACGGCACCAGCGCAGACTTCACCGCGAACGCCGTAAAGAACGCGATGAACATCAACAGCTGGGTGCGATAGTCGAGCTTGAGCGCGAGCAGATGATCGATGTGGAACGACTGTCCTCCGCCAAGATTCCAGAGCGCCATGATCGCCACGAGCATCAGCAGTGAGCCCACGAGCGTGAAAAGCACGTAGCGCAGACTCGCGCGTACGCTCTCCCCTGTGCCCCAGATCCCGATCAGGAAATACATGGGGATCAGCATCAACTCCCACGCCAGATAGAAGAGCAGCAGGTCGAGGGAGACAAAGATGCCAACGAGCCCCGACGTCAGCATCAGGGCAAGGGCACCGAAGGACGGCGTGCTGACCTTCACGTTGTTCCACGAGCCCAGCAACGCGAGCGGCATGAGTAAAGCCGTCAGCACCACCATGGGCAGCGCGAGTCCGTCCACGCCGACACTGAACGCAGCGCCAATGTCCGGAATCCAGGGCAAGTCAACGCGGGCCTGCCAACCGCGCGCGTCGGCATCGTAGATGCCCCAGAGCACCAAGCCCAACAGCCCTTCGACGGCGAGCGCGATCAGTGTCAGAACGCGCGCGTCAGGTCCGCCGCTGGGCACTTCCGTGCCCTCGGTGTCGCGCGAGAGATCGTGACCAAGAAGTCGAACGGGGATTGCCGCGACGAGCGGCCAAAGCAGCATTGCCGGGAGTACCCAACTCGCCGCACCGATAGAAAGCAGAAGATCGCGCATCGGTCAGGCCAGTGTGAATGCGGCGAGCATGACGATTGCGCCCGCGGCAACCATCCACGCGTACTTGCCAACGTCGCCGTCTTGCAGGCGATTGCCGACGAGACCTGCTGCGCGCGAGAACAGTCCGCCACCGACACTGAAGGTTCGGTCGAGGACTACGTCAAAGCCGCGGGTCAGGAAGCCGGATGCAAACGCATTCACCGGGCGCACGATGACCGCATCGATGCCGGCATCGACGTTGTACGCATGTGCGAGCACACCAGCGAGGCCAGTGTCGGGTGATGCGTGGGCTTTGTCGGCAATCGGCTTGCGATAGAGCGCAAACGCGATTGCGATGCCGATGAAGGCGATCGCAACGGCAACACCGATGAGGATCAGTTCGGTCTGATGCGCGATTTCACCGCGCCCTGCGAGTTTGAGTGCGCTCGCTCCGGTGACAGGGGCAAGCCAATGCTCGAGCAAACCAGTCGGACCGACGGGCATCACCTTCGGAAGATTGAGCCAACCACCGATGAGCGTGAGAAGTGCGAGCCCAAGGATTGGCGCCGTCATGACAGCAGGGGCTTCGTGCAACGCCTGCTGCTCGGCTTCGCCGGTGCGATTCTCTCCCGTAAACGCGAGCAGCAACATCCGCGTCATATAGATGGCCGTGAGCAGCGCTGTCAGAACGCCGATCACGTAGACGCCATACAGCACCACGGACCCGGAGACACCGGCGAGCGACGCATTCGCGAGTGGCGAGCTCTGCGCCCGTGCAAACACAGACGACAGGATCTCATCCTTGGAGAAAAAGCCGGCGAGCGGCGGAACGCCTGCAATGGCCAGGGTCGCAATAGTCATGGCCGCGAATGTCGCGGGCATGAACTTGGACAGGCCGCCCATGTTGCGCAGATCCTGCGCGTCTTCGTGACGGTGCGTATGGTGATAGGCCGCGTGCAGCGAATGAATCACCGAGCCGGCGCCAAGGAACAACAGCGCCTTGAAGAATGCGTGCGTGACGAGATGAAACACACCGGCTGTATACGCGCCCGTGCCGACGGCGATGAACATATAGCCCAGCTGCGAGACGGTCGAATACGCGAGCACTTTCTTGATGTCCCACTGGCGGAGCGCGATCGTTGCGGCAAACAGCGCCGTGACGGCGCCAACAACAGCGACGAGCAACGAGGCCTCTGGCGCGCCCGAGAAGATCGGCGCCGCACGTGCGACGAGGTACACACCGGCTGTCACCATCGTCGCAGCATGGATCAGCGCCGACACCGGCGTCGGGCCAGCCATGGCGTCCGGCAGCCAGATGTAGAGCGGAATCTGCGCGCTCTTACCGGCACAGCCGAGAAACAGGAACAGCGCGATGGCCATAACGGCCGACGTTCCGGCCATGCCGCCGAGGGCCGCGTGCGCACCGACGAAATCAAGTTTCTGCGTCGTCGACCAGATGAGGAACATGGCAATCAGAAATCCGAAGTCGCCCACGCGATTGACGACGAACGCCTTCTTGCCAGCTTCAACATTGGCGCGGTCGTTGAACCAGAATCCGATCAGCAGGTACGAGCACAGGCCCACGCCTTCCCAGCCGAGGAACATCACCGGGTAGCTGGCACCGAGGACGAGCACCAGCATGAATGCGACGAAGAGGTTGAGGTATGCGAAGTAACGCGCGTACCCCGGATCGTCCCGCATGTAGCCGACCGAAAACAGATGAATCAGCGATCCAATGCCGGTGATCACCAGCACCATCAGGATCGACAGCTGATCGAGTTGAAACGACCAGGTGATGTTGAGATTTCCAACGTGCATCCACGTTGCGCCGGCCGATATGTATGGCGCGTCGAGCAAACCAGGCGCCCGAGCGGCGACGCTTTGCATCCCGAAGAAGATGACCAATGCGACGGCGAATGCCGCGATAATGACGCCGGGGCCGAGCGCGGTCACCAGCGGATGACGCGCCGTGGTGACGACCGATTCGCCGGCAGCGTTGGCTCGCTGCTTCGCCGTCATCGCGACAATCCCGTTGGCCACGAAGCCGAGGAACGGCAAAAGAGGCAACAGTCCGAGCAGGTTGGCGGCGGTGGTCCCGGCCAACGGATGGCCCGGCATCGTGACGGTGCCTGCCTGCACGAGATGCAGCACGATCGGGTGCATCATCCGCGAAGTGTGCGAAGCGCCGACATCTCGACCGTCCCGAACTGCCGGAAGACCGAAATCACGATGGCGAGTCCAACCGCGGCTTCAGCAGCAGCGATCGTCATCACCATTACGACAAACACATGTCCGGTGACGCCATGCAATTTGGCCAGCGCCACGAACGAAAGGTTCACGGCGTTGAGCATCAACTCGGCGCACATGAACAGGATGATCGCGTTCCGGCGCGTGAGCACGCCAAGCACGCCGATCGAGAACAGGATCGCTGAAACGATTAAAGCTTCGTTGATCATACGGTCACTCGTTTTTTGGCCAGGAGGACCGCACCGATGATCGCGACCAGCAACACGACGCTCGTCAATTCGAACGCCACGAGATAGTCGGTAAAAAGTGAGGCAGCAACCGGCGTGACGACGTTGTCGACGGCTGGCGCGAGTGGCGTGCGCGGCAGTCGGTCGCGCTGCACCACCAGCAGATTCGCGAGCAGCGCCAGCGAAACGAATCCTGCTCCCAATCGGGCACTGAGCGATCGGAGATCTCCGACTTCAGCGCGGCCAAGGTTGAGCAGCATGACAACGAACACGAACACCACCATGATGGCGCCCGCGTACACCAGCACCTGAATCACGCCAACGAAGGGTGCGTCAAGCATCACATACAAACCGCTCAACGCGAACATCACGTTCACCAGCCACAGTGCGGCAGGCACGGGATTTTTGCGCGTCACAAAGAGCAACGCGGACACGATCGCGATCAGCGAGAAGAAATAGAACTGGAATTGGTAGAATCCGTTCATTCGCCCTTCGGGTCTGCCGGATCCCACAACTCGCTCACCGGATGCGTCTGCGCGGTGAGCCGTTCCAGATCGTACACAAACGACGCGCGATCGAACTCGGCGTTTTCGTAGTGGCGGCCGAGGTGAATGGCTTCTTCCGGGCACACTTCTTGGCAGTAACCGCAGAAGATGCAGCGGAACTCATCGATCTCGAACACCAGCGGAAAGCGATTGCCCTGTTCGTCCTCACCGGGCACAAGCTTGATGCAGTTGGCCGGACACACGGTCGGACACAGACCGCATGCCACGCACTTGGCCTTGCCAGTTTCCGTCGTGAGCATGCGGTGCGTGCCACGCCAGCGCGGCGAGAGATCCCACTTGGTCTCGGGGTATTGCATCGTGACCTTGTGCGGATCGACGAGGTGCTTGAGCGTCACGGCCATGCCGTTCAACGTCGCGCGAATGTAGCTCACGCGCTCAAGCGGCCGATTCATCACCTTCACACCGATCGCCATCAGACGGGCTCCTCGACAGCGGTCAACACAGGCTCTGGGGTCGCGACGTCAGCCACCAGCCTCGGCTGCGCGGTATGCGCCTTCGCGCGTTCAGCGGCAAGCGTACGTCGCGAGAGATCGAGCCCACGGGCCCGCAGTCGTTCAAGATCAGTTGGGCCAACACGCGCGCTCGCAGGGCTGATCAACTTGCCGCGATCAAGCCAACGGAGCAGCACGGTAATGATCACGACGTTCAGTGCGAAGAGCGCGAGCGAGAACAGCGGTCCGCGCGTGACGCCGAGTGCATCGAGTCCAAGTGTCGCTGCGGCGATGACCACGATATAGGCAAGCGCGATCGGCAGCATGATGCTCCAGCCAAGCGACATCAGCTGGTCGTAGCGGAAACGCGGCAAGGTCCAGCGCACCCACATAAAGATGAACAGGAACAGCCCTGTCTTTGCAGCGAATGCGCCAAGCGTGACGATCGTCTTGAGAACTGTCCAGGGCGGAACGTTATCCCACTGTGTGAACGGCAAATCCCATCCGCCAAAGAACAGCGTCGCTGTCAGCCCACTCACCGTCGCCATGTTGGCGTACTCGGCGATGAAGAACATCGAGAACTTCATGCCGCTGTATTCCGTGTGATAGCCGGCGACGAGTTCTGACTCCGCCTCAGGCAAGTCGAACGGCAATCGATTCGTCTCGGCAAACGCCGCCACCAAGAATGTGAACCACGCGACCGTCAGCGAGAGCACATTCCACCCCATGTGCGCCTGCTGCTGGATGATCGCGGTCAACGAGACGTTACCCGCCAGCAACAGAATCGGAATGGTCGACATCCCCATTGCGATCTCGTACGAGATCATCTGCGCGCTCGAGCGGAGTCCGCCGAGCAGTGCGTACTTGTTATTCGACGACCAACCGGCCAGCACGATGCCGTAGACGCCGAGCGATGAGATCGCGAGCGTGAACAGGTACCCGACCGGGAGATTCGCCACTGACATGTCGATCAGCCCCCACGGCGTCGGCAACGGCGCCGCAATCGGCATCACGGCCCACGTCAGCATCGCGGGAATGAATGCGAGTGCAGGCGCGATGAGAAACAACCAGCGATCAGCGTCTGCCGGATTTGTCTCTTCCTTCATGAAATTCTTGATGCCATCCGCAACGGGCTGTAGCAGCCCCCACGGTCCAGCGCGATTTGGTCCACGACGATCCTGAATCCATGCAGCGACTTTTCGTTCGGCCCATGTAAGCATTGCGACGCCAAGCATGTACAAGCCGAAGATCACAAGAATCTTGATCACGCTCGCGACGACGAATGTGCCGATCGCTGCGGGCGCGAGTTGCGGATCGCTCTTGGGAAACCAGCCGGCAAAATCGAGTGCGGCGAGAATCGGCGCTGTTGTCATGCGTTCACTCCTGCCGCAACGATCGACTGATCGAGCACTGGCAATCCACGCAGGCCGAGTGAGTCGTAGTCGAGCGTCGCAAACGGCGCGTGCGCGGCGCTCAGCGCATCGAACACATCAGCGGGCGCGAAGTAACGCCCCTCGCCGCCCAGCGCCGCCAAGAGATCGGCCAGCACATACCAACTCGGCCGCGCCAGTCCGGGTGCGGCCTTCGCCTGCATGAACCGCTGCACGCGTCCCCGGAGGTTGGTAAGCGTTCCTTCTTCCTCGGCGATGTTGGTGATCGGCAACATGACGTGTACCCGTGCCGCCAGTACATCGGGCACGGTGGTGCCAACGTGGACGATGGCCGCCGTGCGATCGAGATCTGCAGCGTCAATACCATCGAGCTGCTCGCCGACGATGAGCAGTGCGTCACCGTCCTGCAGCGGAAGGCGAGATGATGACAGCTCAGCAAACCCGAACATGCGCGCCGCCGCTGCATTTGCCGCGCGCTCACTGCGCAACGCCAGATCAGGAGCCCCGGGGAGCACAAACTCCACCCCGGTCTCGACGCGGAACAGGCCCTGACCATTCGAGTGTGCCACAATGCGATCGAGGAGGAACAGCGCTTCGTTCGAGAGGTTGGGCGAGGCGAGCACGACAACACGCTTCCCCGCGAATGCGCGAGACGCTGCTGCGATTGCGTCCTCCCAATCCGCGATAATCAAGGAATGCCCGGTTCGCACCAACGGCTGTTCGGCGCGATCACGGCGATTGAACTCGCGATAGCCTTCACGGCCGACTTCACACATGTAGAACTGGTTCACCGCGTCGTTGGAACGAGGACGCATGCGCACCGCGATGTTGTCACGCGTCTCGACGACGACGTTGCATCCCTGACTGCAGCCAGTGCACACCGACGGCGCGCGGTCAAGTTCCCAAGCGCGCGCTTTGTTCAGGAAGTCTTTCGAGAGCAGCGCGCCGACGGGACATAGATCAACAACGTTACCCGCCCACGGATTCGTGAGATCGTGTCCTTCGGCCTTGCCAATGTAGGCGCGATCGCCACGCTCGGAAACATTGAGCACCGGATCGTGCGCCACATCGCCCATGAAGCGGACGCAGCGTGTGCATAGAATGCAGCGGTTCTGCACGTACAACACGTCGCCGCCAAAATCTTCGACAGGATTGAAGCGCTTGGGTTCGCGGTACCGCGAATCCGCACGTCCTTCAGCAAACGTGTAGTCCTGCAGTTCGCACTCGCCCGCTTGATCGCAGATCGGGCAATCGAGCGGATGATTGATGAGCAGGAACTCGAGCACGCCCTTGCGCGCTTCAAGCGCCTTGGGTGAGTGCACGTACACGACCTGCCCTTCACCAACGGCGGTCGCACACGACGGTGCGAGCTTCGGGAATTTCTCGACCTCGACCAGACACATGCGACACACGCCAGCTATCGGGAGCCCCGGGTGATAGCAGTAGTGCGGAATGAGCACGCCCGCCGTCTTCGCCGCTTCAAGGATGGAGGTGCCATCCGGTACCGTCACCGGACGCCCCTCAATGGTCAGGTTGACCATCTTCACGTCAGCCATGATGCACGCTCACGCGGCGGAGGCGCGGAACGCCCCCGG
>Ga0105049_10003166_pt1 | contig 19480 bp, 16 predicted proteins | sample MAT06_FD_78087 | JGI IMG/M metagenome (GOLD analysis project Ga0105049, IMG submission 78087) | Freshwater microbial communities from Lake Fryxell liftoff mats and glacier meltwater in Antarctica - MAT-06 | ecosystem: Environmental > Aquatic > Freshwater > Ice > Liftoff microbial mat | place...
CTATCCCGGCAAGCCGCCGTTGTGTCTTATTAATCAACGGCCGAAGTGCTAACCAGAAAAGAAGGTAGCCTTTTCTAATAGAACTTGCAAAGTGATTTGCTAACTCCGGTGATGCAGTAGGAGGCATTTATCCTTATGGTCCCCAAGTGGCAGTCATCAGGAATAACGCATAAATTTTATATTTGAAGCCCCGGAAACATGCATTTCACATTTCCGGATTGAATGCTTCTGTCGGTACCTTATCCCCGGCAGGATGCTTCTCGGGAGCGGCTGTTTGGTTTTCTCTCGAAATAAAAATTTAACTACATTTCAAGAATCCATTTTCATCGTATAATTATTGCAGGAATACTCAACAAAAGTGTAAAGTTATTTCAGGACGAGTCAAAGTTATTTCAGGACAAGTCAGGAAGATTAGTAACAGGGAAGACACTGGACCGGAGACCTGCGCCTGTGGGGAATTCTTATTTTATCTATTGGAAAAATTGAACTTGATATTTTAATTCTAAATAAAAACACTTTTGAAATACAAGTGTTAGATTATCTGGACTATGAAAATGTTATGTATTCATGTGCTTCAAATAGTTCTTCATTTTTAGATTCCCTTTTTTTTGTACCGAGTTTTTTTCAAAACGTATTAAAAATCCATCTTTAGCAATGGATTCCAAGTTTACTCATAATTATTTAATGCTATGCTTTGACAAGGCTGGTGGAAATAAGTATATTGAATTTTACAAGATATTGCTGGGTTATGAATAGTAATATCCTATCAAGTGCTGGGATGAGGCGTAGGTTTGTGAGTTGGGTTTCCAGTGCCGTGTCTTACCCCAATAGGCACTGGAATGGGGCTTGAGTTAGTACAATAGGTTTTCAGTGCCGGGCCATTGTTAAGGTGATGAGGTTGTATGCTGTATCTCCAACATTCGCAGGAGTGTTGAGAGGAATGAAAAGCTTCCAGGCGCAGGAATGAGGCGAAGGCAATGTGCGATGATTTCCTGTGCCGGGCAATTACTAAAGCTGCGTAATAAAACACAAATATAAAAAGAACTCAAGCCAGCAACATGTAAAAGTGTTGCTGATTTGTTTATACTTTTTTGGTAATCCAAAAAGGATCCTGGTAGCCATTAAAAATCCGGAGAACATGAATAGAGGGATGAATATCGTTGATGAAAAAAAAATAAGGTAAGGGAATTTTTTCACTTGTTTGCCTCTAACATTTTTGTATCGGTAGCCGCAAGCTGTGGGCATTGCAACAATATCCTGTAAAGCAGCATCCACCTCATCGGCAAACCTAAAGCCCAGGTTGGCGGCACGGCTATTGTAAAACTCCGGCCCGTCCTTTATTATCGTCTATTGTAGCCGGTGTAAGGTTAATGGAATAAATCATTCAGGCTGTTTAAAACTGTTTTTTACACTGTCCCAGGGTATGGTAAAGTTAGGGTTATCAGCAATGGCCTGCAGTTCTTTATCCAGGGCATCTTTTTGCCATTGGGGCAGTTCTGCATTTTGCAGTTCCATATCTTCCACGGCATCCACTTTAATAAGATCGTCAATTAAGGCGGCAGCGTATTCTTTTTTTATTTTGAGATGATATACTTCGGCCATGATGTAAGAGTTTAAGAGGCCAATGCTTTTTTAGCCTTTGTGTTTTGAATGATATTATCAATAAAGAAGTAAAGGTATTTTTTTGTATCCTCATCAAGGTGTTCAATATCCTACATGCGTTTTAAATTCTTCTTATCAAAAGAAGCATTGATGCCTTCGCCCACAAGATAATCAAGAGACACTTCAAAAGTATGGGCAATTTTTTTAGCCAGTTCCACCGATTTCAAAGCCTCATTGCGTTCATACCGCCCAACAATTTCTCCGGACAATCCAATAGCTTTAGACTAGTCTGTTTGCGACTTGTTTTTTTGCTTGTGCAGGGAAGTTATCGTGTCTTCTAAGTTCATAAAAATTCACAAAAGATGGTTTAAAATGCCTTTGTCAAACAAATTTAGTGCAGTAAAGTGTAGAAAGAAAACTATTATTTACCAACAGATTAAAAATTATCATTTACATTTATCAACATTAGTTTACTGAAAATTATTCTTCCTCTTAGAAGAACGATCAAACCAATAGGCGCAGGAGTGGTTATACGACCGAAAATCACCCACCCAAATTGGTGCAGGAGTACATAGGTTAACGAAAAGCTAATAGGTGCTGGAATGATTTATTAAAGCTTCCCGTTGTTGGTGTAAGTTAGAAGTCCAATATGCCAGCCTGGTGCAGGAGTTTATTATAAAGAAATAATAGTCTTTCATCTATTTCACCGGTGAAACACTCTACGAATCAGGCGCAGGAATGAGGGGCGGGCAAGGTGCGGTAGGTTTCCTGTGCCGGGCAATTACTATTATTTTTGTTATAAAATTGGGTAATAAAAATAAAGAACTAAAAGCAAGCATTGGTTAAATGTATTTTTGTTTTCAGCACTAACAGGCTGGCTCAATTTATTTACAAGAAGAATGTATAAAACGATTCTTTTGAATAGCCTCCATCATTGTTCAGTCACTCAGCAGGTTGATTGCCTTTAAAAGCAAATTATTTTATAAGAGTCTTCAACCTTGAATTATTTTTTTAGTCAGGTGCCACTATTTTTCGTTCTGTTTAAGTAATATTATTACCTATGGCAACCTTATTTATTTTTATCTCGTTTAAACATCGGAATATAGTAACTTAATATCCTGAAAATCACACAGTAGTTTTCGGACGGTTAAAGGAATTTAATTTTTTGGATGAAAAAGACACTGCTTACGCTTTTGTTTATCGGTTTTTTATCTATCTCTTTTGCAAATCATACCAAGGGAGGATGGATGTATTATCGGTATGTCGGACCTGGCACAGCACCCAATACCGCCCGTTACATTATCACGCTAAAGCTGTATACCGAGTGCATACTCAATACCAACCAATACTGCCCGGAGATTAGTATTTCTATCTTTAATGCCAGTAATAATTTTTTGGTGGAATCGGTCAATGTAGTGAATGGTGGTATTACTGATATTCAGAATTGTACCCGGCAGGAATGCCATCCATGTATCAGCGATATCCCTAATATTTGTTATAAAATTGCCACTTACGAGTTTAGCAGAGACCTGCCGATCATACCTTCTGGATATGTGATATCTTACCAGCGTTGTTGCCGGATTGCCAATATCATCAATCTTCAGCCGGGTTCCAGTGCCATCGGAGATACCTGGACGGTGAACATACCCGGCTCCGGAGCGTTGGATCCGCTGGCATTTCAAAATTCGAGTGCCTTATTTTCTCAAAACGATACGGCTATTATTTGTAAGGATAATTTTTTTACGTTCAATTTCGGGGCAGAAGACCCCAATGGAGACTCGCTTTCGTATGCATTTACCGATGCCTTATATGCTTCCCGTGGCAATGGTACGCAATGCAATGGCGTATCGGATCCTCCTCCTTTTACATTTGTTAGTTACACTCAACCTTTCATCGGCAGTCAACCACTCGGGGCAGCCGTTTCAATCAATCCTCAAACAGGTATTGTAAGTGGCATAGCTCCGTCTGTAGAAGGTACCTATGTGGTAACCTGCACCGTAACAGAGTATAAGCGGGGAACCAATATCGTAAAATCGGTGGTCCATAAATCATTGCATATTACAGTGGCGGATTGCTCTACCACACAGGCAATACTGGATCCTGCGTATTTTAGTTGCACAAGTTTTACACGCTCATTTTCTAACAAAGCCCCTGGTGGAAATATTAAAACCTTTACCTGGGATTTTGGCGTAGCGGGTGTAACAACGGATACTTCCGATCTCACCAACCCAACCTTTACTTATCCGGATACAGGTACTTATGTGTTGACATTGTACATAAATAAAAATCTGCCCTGTTCCGATTCTGCTATTTCAATTGTAAAAGTGTACCCGGTGTTTGCACCTGAGCTTGCGGTACAGGGGCAGTGTATCAATAATCCCGTTCAGTTTTTTGATAAATCAACCACTACTTTTGGGGTCGTAAATAAATGGGAGTGGAATTTTGGAGATGTTAATGCTATCTCCAACATGTCTGCATTGCAAAATCCCGTACATATTTACACAGCCAAGGCAAATTATGTGGTCACGTTTAAGGTAGCCAACGATCAAGGCTGTGTTGAAACAATAAGCAGGTCAGTTTTAATTACAGACAGGCCTGCATTGGATTTAACCAACGATACCCTGATTTGTACAATTGATACCCTGCAGTTAAATACCCTGGGAGTTGGCTCCGTTTTGTGGCGTCCAAATTACAATATCAATAATCTTACTTCTTTTACGCCACTGGTTAGTCCGGATGTACCCACCCGATATTTTGCAACACTTACCGATCCCTTTGGCTGCGTTGGTACCGATTCCGTTTTTGTAGATGTAAAAAGTTTCGTAACAATTAAAGGAGGAAATGACACCACAATTTGCCAGACAGATCCCATTACTTTAATGTTGTCCAGTGATGCGTTGAATTACAGATGGACAGAACTTCCCGCAGGCCCAAGTTTGAATGATGCTAACTTAAAAAACCCCATCGCCAAACCTTCAACCACCACCCGGTATAGGGTAACTGCCAGCATTGGAAAATGCAATGCGCAGGATGAGGTACTTGTAAAAGTAGTACCTTATCCGAAAGCAAGTGCAGGGGCTGATACTTCTATTTGCTTTGGTACTTCGGCTCAGTTGCATGCTTCCGGTGGAAGTTTTTATACGTGGAGTCCGGCAACTTATTTGAATAACCGCTCTATTCCAAACCCGGTATCAATTAATCCGTCCGGAAGTATTGGTTACACGGTTACGGTTATTGATACGCTTGGATGTCCCAAAAGCACGCAGGCTACCATGCAGGTGTTGGTATCAAAAGTAAATGCCTGGGCAGGGTCGGGTGATACATCCGTAGTGCTGGATCAGCCGTTGCAATTATTGGCAACTGGCGGCACCAGTTATCTTTGGACGCCTGCCCGGTGGCTTGATAAGACGAATATTGCCAATCCTGAGGCACTGCCCCAAAACGACATCGTATATGAAGTAAAAGTGAGCAATGCTGCTGGTTGTTTTGATTTTGCCAGTGTTAAAGTAAAAGTGTATCGGGTTCAGCCTGGCTTTTATGTGCCGACCGCATTTTCACCCAACGGTGATGGCCGCAACGATTTTTTCAGACCGGTTGCTTTGGGGTTAAGATCATTGGATGTATTCAGGGTTTACAATCGCCTCGGACAAGTACTTTACAGTGATACCAATATAGAATCTGCCGGATGGGATGGAACCTATAAAGGCAATAGCCAGGATCCTGCAACTTTTGTATGGTATGCAGAAGGAACAGACTATCGCAATCAAAAAATCAAGAAGAGGGGATTTGTGGTGTTGGTTAGGTAAATGACTGATTGATTAAGTTGGCTTTAATTATTTCAACATACAAATACGTTCGGCTCTACCCAATTATGAATGGTGAATCATTTGTCTTTCATTCATCGGGATCATTCATCTATCATTCCACCTACAAAATACCACCGTTTACCGCCATTTAGGGATCATCTGCCTAATGCAACTTTCATACGTTGCCAACCCCGTTTACATTTGTGTTATAAAATTAATCATCATTATAAAAAATAGCACAATGGAAAAGAATAGAAATTTTAAAGACAGGGAAGGCGGCAGGGTAATCGGCGGTTTGATATTAGTAGGCGTGGGCGCAGCTTTGTTGTTACGTAACACCGGTTTTTCTTTGCCGGGCTGGTTATTTAGCTGGCCAATCATATTGATACTCGTTGGTATTTACACAGGATTTAAACACAATTTCAGAAATAACTCATGGATCATTTTAATAGGCATTGGAGTTTTCTTTCTCGTAACCAAATTTATGCCCTGGCTAGGTCTTCAGCCATTGTTTTGGCCGCTCATAATTATTGGAGCAGGAATCCTTTTCATCGTTCGCCCCGGAAGAAGAGAATGGCCCGGTATGAAAAATGGTGCTGCCAACGATCAATGGAATTTAACCGCTTCTACCTTTTCAAACGGCGAAACTTCCCAGCCTGCTGCGGTTGATGGCAGCGATTACCTGGTAGTCAGTTCTGTATTTAGCGGGGTTAAAAAAAATATAGTATCTAAAAATTTTCAGGGCGGGCGTATCTCATCGGTTTTTGGAGGGGCAGAAATAGACCTGAGCCAGGCAGAAATAAATGGTCCCGTCACCATCAAATTTGAAGTGGTTTTTGGCGGAGCAACATTGGTAGTGCCTTCGCATTGGTCTGTTCAAAACGAAATTGACGGCATATTCCACGGCGTTGACGATAAAAGACGATTTAACCCAACCGCTAGCATCAATACCGAAAAGGTGCTTATTCTGAGAGGGTCTGCCGTATTCGGCGGAATAGAGATCAGGAGCTATTAAATGAGTGATGAGTGATGAGTGAGGAATGATGAGTGATGAATGATGAATAATGAATAGTGAATAGTGAATAGTGAATAGTGAATAGTAAATAGTGAATAGTGAATAAGGAATAACGAATAAGAAATGTTGAATGGTAGAATTTCAGAATGCTTAGATTACTTAGCATAAATCATCTGCTATCAACGTCAGAAAAAAGCATAGAAATGTAAAGCTTATCATCATACAATTGAGATGGAATCACATTTCACATTTCACCATTGCCAATTGACTAGTGCCAATTGACCATTGCCAATTGACCATTGATCCTTCAAGCTATCATCATCATCAAAACTATCAACATATGAAATGGTTTCTCGCAAAATTGGTTTTTCAAATTGTTTGTGGTAATGGCAATCATACACCGCAGTTTGATGAACAGCTCCGGCTTATTTATGCTGAAGATGAATTGCACGCTTTTCATAAAGCGAGGTTGTTAGGCGAAGGTGATTATTTAAAAGCTGGCAATGAAAATTTAGTTGCCGTACAATGGAAGTTTATCGATGTATGCGAATTGGTTCCATTGGTGCAGGCCACGGATGGGGCAGAAATCAATTCTGTTAAACGGGAAGAAGCCGATGCCAATTTGTACATTCGCAGTATTCAAAAAGCGGCCAGTCAATTATTGCAGCAGGGCCTGCACCAGTTCACCGGTTTAAACAGCATACCAAGTGGCACGTAATATTTCTGCAGACCGAAAAATAGTCATCATCTTCTTTGCCAGCTTCATTGCCTGGTTTGGCATCTGGAGTGTGCTGCAAATAGTGGTGCTGCAGGATTTTGGGGTCGCAACTTCTACCGCAATTACGGATGCCATCGTAAGCAACGGTTGGCTGGAAGCTGCCTGCCTGCTCGTCATCAATAACATGCGCTATTATTTGCCCAAGCGGGAAAAATATTGGTATGTGCTGGTTATCAGCATTGGCCTTAGCTCGTTGTGGTTGTTATTGGTTCGGGTAAGTTTGTGGGCCTTATATAAAAATGATTTGCTTTATATGCAATCCCTGGCACAATCATCCTACATCCGATTTGCTATTGCATTTTTAATGATTGGGTGTTGCACCGTATTAAGTTTGCTCTGGTATTCGCAGCGTGACCAACAGGCAGATGCAGAACGCAGACAAGATATGGAGCGCCTTGCACGTGAGGCAGAATTGAATAAACTGCGCCAACAATTGCAACCTCATTTTCTATTTAACAGCCTCAATTCTATCAGCGCTTTAACGGGTAGCCAGCCCGAAAAGGCAAGACACATGATACAGCAGTTGAGCGATTTTTTACGAGGCACATTAAAAAAAGAAGAGTTGCAATGGACAACATTTGAAGAGGAATTACAGTTCCTGCAATTGTACCTCGATATTGAAAAAGTACGCTTTGGCTATCGCCTGCAAACCAACATTGAAACGGACGGAGCTACTTTACAAATGCGACTTCCTTCCATGCTGTTGCAACCATTGGTTGAAAATGCCATCAAGTTTGGATTGTATGACACCATCGGCGAAGTGACCATTTTTATATCCGCCAAAAAAGTTAACGATCTGTTGGAAGTGCGTGTGCAAAACCCTTTTGATGAATCGACTGCTACGCCACTAAAGGGCACCGGCTTTGGTTTATCCTCCATCCGGCGGCGGTTGTTTTTGTTATTTGCCCGGCAAGATCTGTTACAAATTAAAAAAGAAGCTCAACAATTTATTACCATAATTAGCATACCACAACAGCATGAAAGCAATTATAATTGATGATGAACCCCTGGCCCGAGTGATGGTGAAGGAGTATTTACAGTCGTATCCGCAGATCACAGTTGCCGAAGAATGCAACGATGGCTTTGAAGGCATGAAGGCGATTCAACATCACCAGCCCGACCTGATTTTTCTGGATATACAAATGCCCAAAATAAATGGCTTTGAAATGCTGGAGCTGATCGACCATCCACCACTGGTAATTTTTACCACTGCTTTTGAAGAGTATGCCATCAAAGCCTTTGATGCACATGCAACCGATTATTTATTAAAGCCATTCAGCAAAGAGCGTTTTGACAAAGCCATGCAGAAGCTAACATCGCAACGGGTAAATGCAACGCAGGCGGTGGTAGACATGGCTCTGCAAACTGCCACTCCCAGCAATCGAATTGTTGTAAAAGACAATGGTAAAATAAAGATCATCCCGATGGCGCAGGTGCAATACCTGGAAGCCGCCGATGATTATGTAAAGATCATCACAGCCGATGGTAGCTTTCTAAAAAAGAAGACCATGCAGTATTTTGAAGACAGTTTGCCGCCACAGGAATTCATCCGCATCCATCGTTCCTACCTCATCAATGCGTCGCTGATTACACGTATTGATTTGCACGAAAAAGATAGTCACCTTTTGCTGCTCACCACTGGTGCCAGGTTACCGGTGAGCAAGGCTGGTTATGTTAGATTGAAGGAAGTGTTGGGGATTTGAAGAAAGCGTCTTGCACAATCAATTCTATGGTAATAAATTAATAGTTGAAAATAAAATATCAATGATCTTTTGCTTGTCCATCATTACACTTGCTGGCTTCGTGGTTGTAATAGTCAAAAAAATATTCGGTCGAACGAACCCGGCGGTTGATAATCGTAATTAATAACACCACCTATTATATTAGTCTGGGTTATGCCAGCTTCAACGCAGGTTGTATTACTCCGTTGAAGCAGAAATTATCACTATATTCATGCCATGAGATGGATTTTACCCGTGATCGTAATGGCCCAGTTTTGTTGCACCTCTTTATGGTTTGCCGGCAATGCTATTTTGCCCGACATCATTCTACAGTTTCACCTGCTGCCTGATTTTTTAGCCCATCTCACTATCGCAGTGCAGGTTGGTTTCATTGCAGGTACTTTGATTTTTGCGGTGTTAACCATTGCGGATCGTTTTTCACCTTCACTCGTTTTTTTTGTTAGTTCAGTTTTTGCGGCATTGTTCAATCTTGGAATTCTGCTGGAATCAGTTCAGCCCAACGGCTTGTTGCTGTTTCGTTTTTTAACTGGCTTTTTTCTGGCAGGCATCTATCCTGTTGGTATGAAGATTGCAGCCGACCATTACCAGCAGGGCCTGGGTAAATCGTTGGGTTTTTTGGTGGGGGCGTTGGTGATTGGCACCGCATTTCCCCATTTACTAAAAAGTGTTACAACCAGTTTTCCCTGGCATACCGTTGTTTATGCAACATCGGCGCTTTCTGTTTTTGGTGGGGTGATGATGATGCGATGGATACCTGATGGTCCGTTTCGTAAGCCAGGGCAACAGTTGAATTTCACCTCGTTTTTAGCAGGGTTTCGCAACAAAAATTTCAGATCTGTGGCGATCGGATATTTTGGTCATATGTGGGAGTTGTACACTTTCTGGGCCTTTGTGCCGGTAATGTTAGGGGCGTATCATAGCTATTACAACCGGGCTGGTTTTGATGTTTCATTTTGGTCGTTTGTTATCATTGGTTCAGGGGCATTGGCCTGCGTTTTTAGTGGATTATTCTCCCAACGGTTTGGTGCAAAAAAAATAGCAGGCATTGCGTTGTTTTTATCCGGTTTATGTTGTTTGCTTTCTCCGTTTTTTTTATTTATTTCTACTGCATGGCTGTTGATTGTTTTCCTGATTTTTTGGGGACTGGTAGTGATTGCTGACTCTCCGTTGTTTTCAACATTGGTTGCGCAAAATTCACCGGCTGAATCAAGAGGCACCTCTCTTACCATCGTCAATTGCATTGGGTTCTCCATTACGATTATCAGTATTCAAACCATCCAACTGTTGTCAAATTATCTCGGCCAAAAGTATGTTTATATGGTATTGGCAACAGGTCCTTTCATTGGATTAATAGCATTGTTAAACAATACATCAATTATTGGCAGAGCAAATGACAGCCTTATGCGAATTATAAAAAAGATTGCATAAATCAGTAGATCCGTTTCTTTGAAATGGGGCGGGTAAAAACAAACCTACTGTAATTGAAATATAAGTTCCCAAATCCATAGACAGTTTATAAAAATCATTTACCTTCCCAAAAAACACAAGTACTCAATGAAAACAATTTTCACAATCTTTTTCCTGATTTCCGGAATGTTAGTGTTTGCACAGGTTAACCCCAATTCTGGTACAATACAATCAAGCACAAAAGACAGCACCGTAGTAGAAGTAGAAGCGACTTATCCCGGCGGAGCAGCAGCCTGGACTAAATTTTTACAAAAAAATTTAAAGGCGGATGTGCCTATAAAAAATGAAGCACCCATTGGCCAATACCAGGCAATCGTTGCATTCATCATTGATAAAGATGGCTCAGTTAGCAATTTAAAGCCCGAAACACGATTAGGGTATGGAATGGAAGATGAACTGGTAAGAGTTATAGGACTGTCAGGAAAATGGATAGCGGCCACCCGCAATGGAATTCCTTTAAAAGCTTATCGGAGACAGCCCATCACTTTTGTAGCCACGAGTGAATACTTTGCAGTAGAAGGAAGGGAGCCTTTTACCTTGTTTACAAATACCGATAATGAGATAACAGTAACGGCCCGAAAGATTAAACCCGAGGCGATTGCAATCAATGTACCGGGAGGTAAAGTAACCCGGTTATCGGATGGCAAGTTTATGGTGCGGATTAATAAAATTGGTAGGGTAAGTATTGAAGTTGTGAATAGTAAGAAGGACGATAAATTGATCGGTGTTGCCAGTTTTGAAGTGTTGTCAAATTGAGATAAAAGGTATATTGAATCAGTATGCCGTCAAGGCAACTAATTTTATTACCTTCGCCGCCGTTAAAACAACCATCATTATGAGTTTTGAAAAAGAACTTCAAAAGAGAAGCAAGGAACATTGCGAATTATGTGGCTCGGATGAAGCTGCCATATCTTATGCAATACCATCGAGCCCCGGCAATAAATTAGCGCACCATATTTGGATTTGTCCAACTTGTAAAGGGCAAATCGAAAACATCGATACTGCGGATGCCAATCACTGGCGTTGCCTGAATGATAGTATCTGGAGCGAAGAGCCTGCGGTAAAAGTAGTATCCTGGCGCATGCTGCATCAATTAAAACAACTGGATTGGGTAAACGATTTGCTCGACATTGCCTACATGGACGAAGAAACAACAGAATGGGCGAAGGCTTCCGGGGATGATATCAATCCGGATGATATTGTAAAACATTTGGATTGTTTTGGAGCGGTATTAAAGCAGGGCGACAATGTTGTATTAACAAAAACACTTGATGTAAAAGGCGCAACCTTTAGTGCCAAAGTGGGAACTGTAGTGCATAATATTCGTTTGGTTGCGGATAACAACGAACAAATTGAAGGAAAGGTGAATGGTTCGCAAATTGTAATTCTTACAAAGTATGTAAAGAAGACGGGTAGCTAAGGAACGTTTTACAAATACCTCTTTTTTAATGCGGGTGCTATTAATAGCGCCCGTTTTTATTTTATATTCATGAAAGGTGAATTATTGTTGGCATAATTATTTTTTCGTTTCCTTTGCTGTACACTTTTACAAATTGGAAACCATCAATGTTGAGGAAATCGTTGATATTGCTTTTTTACCTGCTGTTTACTTTTGTCGGGCTTTGGGCACAAACCGATGCCTTTTGCGGCGTTTGGCAAATGGAGTATTTACCTGTCGACGGAAAGTCTCCGATCAAACTCGAAGTGGCCATCGCCGATCCTGAAAGAAATGTGTTGTATCCGGCACATATAACCTTGCGATGCGACAGTTTTTTGGGTGAGTATGATTTATTGCTGGTAAAAAAAAATACCCGGGAGCTGGGTATTAGCCGAAATAAATTCCCGGTAAAGGAAACGGCATTCGGCCTTGGTAAATGGACCTGGCTTTTAAACGGCACATTCGATTTAAGCAAAGATCTTAAAGGATTACCTGTATTGAACTCCATAAAAATCACATCGAAACAAATAGATTTTACAATGCCCGATACCATTGGGGTTAATCCTGACGATAAGGTAACGGCTGTACGCTTGAAAACCTTTCTAAGGGATGCAGATATCAGCTTGAAAAAAATAAGTAATATTCCATGGGATGGTAAAGACCGTGACCAGATTATTGAGCCGGCTTTATCGCCCGCCTATTTTGGTTTGCAGGATACCATTTATTTGCCAACAAGAGATGGTACTGCCACTTTTTCAAGCACCAAAAAAAAGGACCATGATGTACTTACGGTAACGCTAAACGGGCAGGTTGTAATGGATAAAGTGACCATCAACAAGAAAAAATATGAAGAAGACATTCTGCTAAGTCCCGGGCTAAATATACTTACCGTGTTTGCGGATAATTTTGGAAATGCGTTACCCAATACCGGTAAGCTGAATCTTGAATTTGGGAATAAAAAATTCACCCTCGACTTTGCCAACCGGAAGGATAGTGCAGCCACTTTTATTGTAGCAAAACTGGTATGCGATCCCGATCAGTCGAAAGAAAGATATTTCCTCGAAAATACCATTCCAGGCGAAGAAAAAAAGTTTGAAAAAGAGGAGAGATTCATCGGCAGTATTATCTCTACTACACAGCAATTAACTTTTGCAATATGGGATGAAGTGATCAATGACGGTGACAGTATCTCTATAAAAATTAATGGCGAATGGCTGGTAAGAGGCTGTCCTGTAATGAACAGTCCACGGTTTATAACCGTTACATTGAAACCCGGTGCCAACACATTTATATTTATGGCGGATAATCTCGGGTCTATTCCACCCAATACCTCCGCCCTTGAAATCATTGATGGAAAGCGTAGGAAATATTATGCGATGGAAACCAAATTGGGTGAGAAAAATATCGTAAAAATATTTTACGACACCAGAGCCGGAATGTAGTCTGCCATTTGTATTTCTATCCGGTCTGACCTGCGGTACCGACCAGTCGGTACCGCAGGTCAGACCGGGTATTTTGTTGTACAAGTAAAATAGCGAAGCTCACACCCGTTACCAGAAAGTAATTCAAAACAAATAGTGGTTTCCTTCCAAATCATCATTCACCCCGAATTCAATTTCCAAAAAAACAAAGGCCGATGAATACATCGGCCTTTGTTTTGGAAGTAGGAAGAATCAATTTATTTAGCCTGCGTAATCAAAATATTACGGTACTCTACCGGACCATGATCACCCTGTATTAATAAGGGACCTGGTTCGCCTTCTTTACTATCAATGGCTCCACCGGTAATTCCGGGTATTTCCTGCTCACAGATAATTCTTTTTCCATTAGCTACCACGGTTACAATTCTGCCCACCAAAGTGATGTCATAAGACTGCCATTCACCCGGTTCTTTTGCAACTTGCTCAGTGGGCGATATAAAGCCGTAAATGGCGCCGAACTCATCTTTCAATGGCTCTTTCCCTTTACTATCGCTCACCTGCACTTCGTATCTGCCACGCAGGTAAACGCCACTGTTACTGCCTTTTGGATAACGAAATTCGATGTGCAGTTTAAAGTCGGTAAAACTTTGATCCGATACAAGGTTAGCGCCAGATTGTGGACTGCTTAAAATACCGTCTTTTGCCACCCATTGGTTGGTACCCATTGCATGCCATCCTTTAAGATCCGTGCCGCTAAATAATTTTATTTGCTTTCCCCAAACAGGCGCTTGCATCCTGCGCAATGAAGGCGCTCTTACACCTACCCAATTAAATGTTTTACCATCGCTGCCAGTAATGGTGCCAGCCAATGTTTGTCCGGTCAAGGTTCCTTCTACTAAAATGTCTTTGCTTTCCTCCTCCCATTGGGGTGGCAGGGTAAAGCTTATTTTTCCTTCGCTAAAATTTACCCGTGAAATAGGTCTTGCACTACCACCTGCACCTACAAAATGGCCGACCAATGTATGGTGTCCGGAATGACTTACTTCAAGCCATGAGGGAATTTCTTTTCCGTTCTGGTTGATGGTGATATCCCATCTTCCCTCAATTGCCGGATCTGCGTTTTTACGGGGGTCAATGTCATTTGCACCGGCAATGCCTGCGGTAAATAACATTACAACAAACTGCAGCAGCAGCTTAACAGAAAATAGATGCCTATGGCGTCCTTGATTTTTTTTCATATGAATCGTTTTTTTAACTTAGGGCTTCAATTTAGGCTTAATAAATTAATATTGTTTTATCAGGCTATAAATAAGAATAATCGTAATTTATAAATACACTGCTTTGTTATAAAAATGATGTTGAAAAGACAGCATTCGCTTTCACGAAAAATGCGATGATGGTATTAGGACTTGTTGCATGTCTTGTATAGTTTCTCTGTTGGTTTACCTGTTCCATCGTTTTGTAAATTACATACTTGAAAATATTTTGCTCTTGCATCCTTCCAATTGCAATTTCTTTTCCGATAATTCATTTGTATCAATTTGTTATTACCTTCAATCAAATTATCCAACTGTATTTAGGAGCATTGCACAATGGTAATGCTCATTTCAAAATGGAGTACATTCTATGGAGCCTTAAATACAATAGAATGACAAACGAGCAGACGGCCATTAAAACCACCATCTTCAGCATTATCGGCAATACCTGTTTAGCACTCATCAAAGGGATCGCTGGATACTTCGGTAATTCTTATGCTTTAATAGCCGATGCCATTGAATCTACTACCGATATTTTTTCTTCCTTACTGGTGTTGTTTGGCATCAAGTATTCCAATCGTCCTGCAGATGCCAATCATCCCTATGGGCATGGCCGTGCTGAGCCGCTGGTTACTTTTTTGGTAGTTGGTTTTTTAATCACTTCAGCCGTGATCATTGCGCATGAAAGTATCATGAATATCCGCATACCGCATGGGCTTCCTAAATCCTGGACCCTTTTTGTATTGGGGGCGATCATTGTCTGGAAAGAAATTTCTTATCGTTTGGTAATCAGGAAAAGTAAAGAAATCAATAGTTCCTCCCTGAAAGCAGATGCCTGGCATCACCGGAGCGATGCAATTACTTCTGTATCCGCTTTTATAGGCATTTCAATCGCACTTTTTTTTGGTAAAGGATATGAAACTGCAGATGACTGGGCTGCACTTTTTGCATCCGGGTTTATCTTGTACAACAGTTACCTTATTTTCAGACCTGCGCTGGGTGAAATCATGGACGAACAGTTGAATGAAGACCTGGTGGTTGAAATCAGGAAAGTTTCACTTACAGTAGATGGTGTTACCGGCACGGAAAAATGTTTTATCCGTAAAGCGGGAATGCAATACCACGTAGACCTTCATGCAAAAGTGCGGGGAAGCATTACGGTTAATGCAGGACACATGATTGCTCACCAGCTTAAAGATACTTTGCGCCGGGAAATACCCCAGTTGGGCAATGTGTTGATACATATTGAACCCAATGAATAAAGAGATAAAAAGTATGGTAGTTTGATGAAAGCGGTTAATCGGTTCCCCAAAGCCCTTCAGCCGGTTTGGTATAAGCCGGAAGAATAAGTGGCAATGAACTTGTTTTTATAGATGGCGAATGGGTATTATCTTGCAATAATATAATTTCCGGTCAAATCTTTTAAAATATAAAATGATGTACACAATAGAAAATGATTCGCTGAAAGTAGCAATTAATCCTTTAGGTGCAGAGTTGACGAGTTTATTCAACAAGGGAAATGGTTATGAATATATGTGGAATGGCGATGCGAAATTTTGGGCAAAAAAGTCGCCGGTATTGTTCCCCATCGTTGGTACTCTAAAAAATAATAGTTATTCAATAAATGCGAAAAGTTATGAACTGAGTCGCCATGGTTTTGCTCGTGAAAAGGTTTTTACGATAAGCAATCAAACAGCCACCTCCATTAGTTTTGAATTACAAAATGATGAGCAGACCTTGTCCGTTTACCCGTTTCAATTTTCATTTTCACTTATTTATACTATTGAAAAAAACAACCTTACTGTTACATACGTTGTAAAAAATATTGGTAATGATGAAATGCTTTTTTCAGTGGGAGCCCATCCTGCTTTTAAATTGCCGATTGCTGATGAACTTGCTTACGAAGATTATTACCTGTTGTTTAATAAAACCGAAAATGCCGGGCGCTGGCCAATCAGTGCAGTAGGTTTGATCGAGTCTGCTCCAACTGCTTTGCTGGAAAATACCAACCGGTTACCGTTGACAAAATCTTTGTTTTACAAAGATGCTATCGTATTAAAAAATCTTGCATCGGATTCGTTGGAATTGAAATCTGATAAACATCCCATCGGTTTTACTTTTACTTTTAAGGGATTTCCCTACCTCGGAATCTGGGCTGCAAAGGATGCTGATTTTATTTGCATTGAGCCATGGTGTGGCATTGCGGATAGTGTAAACAGTAACCAGGTATTTGGAGATAAGGAAGGAATTGTGAAGCTAGGCGCAGGAGAGATGTTTGAGCGGAGTTGGGGTGTGATGGTTTAGAATGGTTGTATTGTTGCATTGTTGGATTGTTGGATTGTGGCTTTAAATAACTGGAATTAAATAATAATATTGGTGCAAATTTTTAACAGGAACTTTAGCAGGTTTATCATGGCTGATTATCGGAGTTGGTTAAGGCGGGAATGAAGGAGTATTTACAGTAATTTGCTACCCGAACGATTTGTTAGGAAAGTTGAAATAAAATTTTGAGTTTTAAATTTATTTCTGAGAGTTCAGTTTGATGGAGTTTTCCCAAAAGACCTTTCGCTAAAGATTTATCTAAAGTTGCAATTTTACTTGTCCTGATAATTGAAGATACTTTCAACCCATTTGCAGTATCAGGAGAAATGAGCATGTCTTACAATTCCTTTCAGTCGCTTTGCGTAGTGATGAAGCAGACAGTAAGGTCAAGTTTTGATTGGGCTGGTACTAAGGCCGGTCTTAATTTACTGCCAGTCAAATCAGTGAATGGAAAAGTGATTAGTACAATGTCGCCCTTATTCATTGTACAGTTCTTTTAAGTCTTCTTTAGAATACAAATCCTCTTCATCTTTTAAAAAATTAAAAGTTTGGCTGTTTAATAATAGTTGTTGAATTCCTTCCGCCAGACGCTGTTCTTCGCAACGTTTTGAAATGAAGTCTGCAAAATCAGCAGTCTCTTCCGCTTTGTTGTCCGGAAGTTGGTTAATGGCCTTTAATATTCTCTCAATAATTAATTCTTTGGTCATAGCAAATAACTTCATATTCATATATACAAATACTATTTCATCTGGAGGGGTGTCTTAAATCAGGGCGCATTCCAAATCGGAGCATGGTGCAGCAACCTTTATAATAAGCAGCAATCTTCTATAACCTCTGAAATTATTGGTTATTTTCTAATCCGGGGTTTGAAATAAGCACTGGATCTGAATACTCCATTTACAACCCTTTACCACGCATGTACACAATGTAATTGGATTTCAGGGAGTCGAATTGTTTACTTTGTAGTTAGCGCTGTCAACCATTTCTTTGAAAAATACTTCATCCGGATACTTGTTACTCAAACATGGGATGCTTGTCAGGTCTGGAGCCAATAGTCCACTATTATACAAATCTGTTTACGTTGTATTAATGGGAGCTTATGGACAATCAGTTTTTATAAAATGCTAACCGAACAGCTATAAAGTAACAATGCCATCTTTTCAAAGATGGCATTGTTACACTGAGTAATTATTCATTAAAACGAATATTCCTAACCTCTTTTCTTCTCAATTTTTTGCTGTTAATCAGCGCTGTTTTATTGTTAAAAAAAAACTTTAATACCGCAGCCTACTTTAATATTTTGGTGTTACGCCAATATTGTAAAACATAAAACTCCATTTGTCTGCTTGTTCTGCAATGGTTTGTTTGGTGCTTTTACCTGCACCATGACCAGCCTTTGTTTCAATGCGGATGAGTACTGGATTTTCACCTGTTTGTTTCTCCTGCATGCTGGCCGCAAACTTAAATGAATGTGCCGGTACCACCCGGTCGTCATGATCCGCAGTGGTGATCATTGTAGCCGGGTATGCTGCTGCTTTTACATTTTGAACCGGTGAATATTTGTAGAGATAATCGAACATCTCTTTACTATCTTCCGATGTGCCGTAATCATAGGCCCATCCAGCGCCTGCGGTAAATTTATGGTACCGCAACATATCCATTACGCCTACTGCCGGAAATGCTACTTTACACATATCCGGTTGCTGCGTAATGCAGGCACCTACCAGTAATCCGCCATTGCTTCCACCTTGTGTGGCCAGCATATCCCGGGACGTATATTTATTGTCAACCAGGTATTGTGCCGCAGCTATAAAATCATCAAATACATTTTGCTTTTTTGTTGTAATGCCCTGCTCATGCCAGGCCTCACCATACTCACCGCCGCCCCTGATATTGGGGACTGCATATATTCCGCCGTTCTCCAATAAAATCATATTGGAGGTGCTGAATGCAGGCGTAAGGCTCACACTAAACCCACCATAGCCATACAGCAAACATGGGTTTTTACCATCCAGTTGAATGCCTTTTTTGTGGGTGATGATCATGGGTATTTTTGTGCCATCCTTACTGGTGTAAAATACCTGTTTGGATTCATACTCTTCTGGTTTAAACTGCACCGTTGGTTGCTTGTACAAAGCTGTTTTACCGGTATTGATATCCAGTTTGTAAATGGTGTACGGTGTGGTGTAGCCCGTATATCCATAATACAATTCTTTGTACTCCTTCTTGGCATAAAAACCACCTGCGGTTCCTAAACCGGGCAATTCAATTTCACGAATTCTTTTACCCGTCATGTCGTGCTGATACACCTTGCTAACCGCATCTTTCAAATAGGTGCAAAAAATAAATCCCCCGGCGGATGAAGCGCTCAATACTTCGGGAACCGCTTCAACAATGGTTTTCCAGTTGGCTTCTGCAGGATTTGAAACGGCAACTGTTACCAGTTTGCTGGTAGGTGCATTCCTGTCGGTTTGAATATAAAAATTATTTTCATCGGCTTCAACTATTCCGTGCTCGTTCTTCATATCCGTTACCAGTGCAACGATTGCTGCATTGGGTTTGGTTAAATCCAGTACCTGTAATTCATTTCCGTAAGTGGCATTGGCAGCACTGATTACGAGCCATTTTTCATC
>Ga0105049_10003167_pt1 | contig 19479 bp, 11 predicted proteins | sample MAT06_FD_78087 | JGI IMG/M metagenome (GOLD analysis project Ga0105049, IMG submission 78087) | Freshwater microbial communities from Lake Fryxell liftoff mats and glacier meltwater in Antarctica - MAT-06 | ecosystem: Environmental > Aquatic > Freshwater > Ice > Liftoff microbial mat | place...
ACAAGTCCGCGGACCTGGACGCGCTCGCGGTGTACACGAACTCGTTCCAGCCGCGGATCTCGCCACACGCGACGGGGCCGGGCAGGCTCACGATGGAAGCGGAGCGGGGCAAGTCGCTCTTCTTCAACGACATTGTCGGCTGCGCGAAGTGCCACAGCGGGCCGTACTTCACGGACAGTTCGCTTCAGCGGCCCTTCAAGCTGCACGATGTGGGCACGGGGGACGAGCCTCGCGAGAAGATGGGCCCGAAGTACGACACACCGACGCTGCTGGGCATCTACCGCATGGGCCCGTATCTCCACGATGGCCGGGCGAAGACGATGCACGAGGTGCTCACGACGGCGAATCCGGGCGACCGCCATGGCAAAACGAGCCATCTGAAGCCGACGGAAGTCGATGATCTGGTGGCATTCCTGAAGTCGCTGCCGTACGAGCCGCTGCCCGACGAGACGCCGAACACGGTAAAGTCTCGGCTGCGGCGACCGGAACGAGGGACCTTGCCTTGAACATCGTTATCGGGGAATTCCTTGGCACCGCCGTCCTGATTCTTCTGGGCAATGGCGTGGTGGCGGGAGTGCTGCTGGAACGCTCCAAGGCTCGCAACGCGGGCTGGATCGCGATCACCGCGGGGTGGGCCTTCGCCGTCATGGCGGGCGTCTTCACCGCCAGGGCCGCAGGGGCGCCTGGCTTCATCAACCCGGTCGGTCCGCTGGCGGGGCTGGCGCTCGGGAAGTTCACGGTTGACGCAACGATGGCAATGGTGGCTGCGGAGTTCGCGGGCGCCTTCACGGGGGCTGTGCTCGTCTGGCTGTTCTACCTGCCGCACTGGGCGATCACGGAGGACGCGGACGCCAAGCGGGCCTGCTTCTGCAACACACCTGCGATCCGGATGACATCGAGCAACCTGTTATGCGAGATGCTGGCGACGTTCGTGCTTGTGCTGGTCGGGGAAGCGATAGCGAAGGAAGAGCTCGCCCGCGGCCTGGCGGCACCGATCGGCGGCGCGCTCGTCTGGGCCATCGGCCTGAGCCTCGGCGGCACCACGGGCTACGCGATCAACCCGGCACGCGACCTCGCCCCGCGGATCGCACACGCCCTCCTGCCCATCGCTGGCAAGGGCCGCTCCGAATGGGGCTACGCCTGGATTCCCGTGCTCGGCCCCATCGTCGGCGGCATCGCCGCGGCATTCCTGGCCACGAAGGTTTTCCTGGCACCGCTGTGAGCCCATGACCGCCATTGCCAAACGCTATTGCTAGTAGGTCAGGACGGTGGCGACGGTGGAACGCATGTCAACGGTTGTCCGGGTGAGCGGGCGTCGGGCAATGCTCTGATACCCGCGGAACCAGGGCCGTGGCTTCTCCACGGTGAAACCCGGGTTATCCTGAAAGCGTGAGCGGAAGTCTTGCAAGACTCGGAGTCGGCACGAACGGCTCCCTGGCGGCATGACGCACCGGAACGCTTCACGTCAGGAACTCCTCGATGATCTCGACTCTTTTCCTTGCCCTGACACTGAGCCCGGGTGTCGATGTCTTCGGCGGGGCCAAGAACGAGCCTTTCGGACCCAAAGCGTACCCGCCCGTTTATGTCCCGGCCGAGGCCCCGACGGGTTACCTTTACGAACCCGTGGTGGACCTCCATCCGTTGCCGCGGTCGCCCGCTGCTCAATACGCCCCCCAGGCGGGGGATTTGCTTCTTCTCAGTGATCCTGATCCGCTCTTCGACGCTCTTTACGTGCTCGCCCGCAACGGGAAACCAGGGCACTCCGCCCTGGTCGTCACGATGCCCGACGGCCGCCTGGGATTGTTGGAGGCGGGGTTCAGCTTCACGCCGTGGACACGGCTCACGCCGCTGGACTACGCCATCAACCTGTATGCGGGCCACGTCTGGGTCCGGCGTCGTGAAGTGCCATTAACACCGGAGCAGGATCGCCGACTGACCGAGTTCGCCGTGATGGCCGCCGGCAGTGCGTACAACATGAAGCGGTTCGCCAATCAACTCACCTTGTTCCGCTCTCGCGCCCCGATCATCACCCGCTTTGCCGGCAAGCCAGTCGGCCCTGGCCGCGAATACACCTGCGTGCAACTTGTGATGGAGATGCTGGTCTATGCGGGGCTGATCGACACCAAGACCGCACGGCCCGCAGCGACCTACGCACAGGACTTGTTCTACGATCGGTCGCGGAATCCTTACATCGATCGGCACCCACCCCTGGCCGGGCGAGGCTGGGGCGGACCGCAACTGTGGACACCGATCCCGGGCACGGCCCTCAGCGGGCGAAGCCGACCGCAACCACCGATGCCCTGGCCCGGACCGGGGCGGGCCTTTGTGCTCGATCCCATCTCCAACGGCGGCCAGCAACCCCCGACGCCGACGATCACTGGCATCGCCCCTGCTACGGATGTGCCGATGCCTTCGGTGGAGGCGGTGCCGAAGCGTATCGGTTTCTTCGACCGGCCCTATCGCCTCTTTTCACGCCGATAGAAGTGGCGGGCTTCCCCACCCCGGCGCTGACGCTTCGGGTTCGCCAGGTGCCGAGTGGCGGGCTTCCCCACCCCGGCGCTGACGCTTCGGGTTCCCCTGGCGCCGATTACTTCACTTCGAGCATGATGCTCTCGCTGTGGCTGTTGAACTCCGGGGCGTACATGCACTCGATGTGCGCGAGCCCCGAGGGATACTCCCCCTTGTGCTGCACCCGAAGGGCGTACTCGAAGACGTACGTTCCCTTCGGCAGGTAGTCGATGAAGAAGTGCGTCGCGGTATCTTTCGTCGACTCGTAGTACGCCAGGCCATCCTGGTACTTGTACTTCGAGAGCACATTCACCGGCTCCGTGCCGCTGCCGCGATGATCCTTCATGTGGACGTACTCCATGTCGCGATCGGTGCGAAGCACGATACGGCAGACGATCTCATCCCCCACCGCGACGGCACCGTTCACCGGCTCCAGCACCGGGCCCTTCTTGGTGAAGATGCGCTTGAAGAGCTTCTTCTCCAGATTCAGCGGAGTGCCGTCGTGCGGCGTCACCTTCGAGATGTCCTCGAGGTACGTCCAGTGCACGGCCCCCCAACTCACGCCCTCATCGGGCTTCGTCACGGTGATCGTGCCCATCGCGGGCTTGATCTCGCCGCGGACGAACTTCTGCTCGAAGAAGCCAGTGCCAGCCTCGACATTCACCGGCTTGATCGGCATGTCGCCAAGGGTCACGCTGACCAGTGCGTCGGACTTCAGTAGGTCCGTGCCACGGAGCAGCAAAGCATAGACGGCATCGGCGGTCGCCTTGGTCGTCTTCCAGTCCTGGGTCTGCTTCTGCTTGAGCAGCCAGACCTTGCAATCCTCGACGGCCTGCTTGTCGTTGGCGACCTCGTCGAACGCCTCGACCATCATCGCCTGCGTTTCGATCGGAGCCCGATACCACCACCAGGAGAGTTCCGTCTCACGCCAGAACATGCCGAGTTCTTCGTTGGAGACGGAGCGTTCGCGAATGGACGCCATGACGCCTCTGGCCGTCTCGAGGTCGCCCAACCGCTTGAGGCCCACGGCGATGTGCGCCTGCGACTGGCGGTTGGCGATCTGGAGCCAGTACTTCTTCGCCTGGCCCTGCCAGTACGTCAGGGCGGGGCGATGCTGCTCGGCCACGGGCTTGTCCGCGAGGAAGAAGCTGCGGCCGTAAAGATAAAGTGCCACGGTGGTGCTGAGGTGGTTCTTCTCCGGGTCGTGCGCCAGGGCCCACTGATACTGCTTGTCCATCCAGGCATCGAGGGCATGCAGGGACTTCACCGCCGCCGCGACGTCCAGGTTTTGCACGCCGAGGTGTCGCAGCCTGCCGTAGCCGGTGGTGATGTACAGCGTGATGAACTCGTTGCTCGGGCCGCCGGGGAACCAGGGCCAGAGGCCGTCGGCGTTCTGCATCTGGGCGAGCTTCTGCGTCACTCGCCCGACCTCGGTGTTCAGGCGGTTCTCGTCGAACAGAACGCCCACATTGCGGCGCGCTTCGCTCTCCTTGGCCGCCTGGCGGACCCAGGGGGTTTCGTCGAGCATCACCGCCTTCAGATCCTGATTCTTCTCGAGCGGGCTATCGAGCGCCGGCGTGTTCTTCCACTGGTCGAACACCCGGCGAATCTTCGGATCGCTGGCCGCGATGTGGCGGGCCAGCGAGTTCGCGTAAAGGCGGTTGAAGGTCTGCTCGCTGCACTCGTGTGGGAACTCCATCAGGTAAGGCAGGGCCATCACCGCGTACCACGCGGGCTGGCTTGTCATCTGCACCGTCAGCGTCTGGCTCTTCAGCGTCGCGGAGTTGCCGGACTCGAGGAGCTTCTTGAACTCGAAGGTCCTCGTGCTCTTCCCACGAATCGGCAGCGGCAGCGATTCCGCGACGAGGATCTTGTTCGAGAGCACCGGCAGCATGCCCTCTTCGCCATCGCTGACACGGTCGCTGGCGGCCACGACCTTGTACACCAGCGGGCCGACGCCTTCGGAGACGGTCAACGGCCAGAGGAAGGTCTTCGATTCCCCCGCGGCGAGTTCGAAGCTCTGCTCCGGCTGGGCGTTGGCGAGGGCGGTATCCACCAGTTGATTCGTGCGGGCATCCTTGAACGTGAGGCGGATCCGCCCGGTCTGGGCGGTTGCGGACTTGTTCGTCAGCTTGACGGGGAACACGAGCTTGTCGTTCTCGCGCAGGAACCGCGGCGGGTTCGGCTGGGCCATCAGATCCTTGGCCGTCACGACGCTGTCTTGCAGGTAGCCGCTGCGGAGTTCACGATCGTGGACGAAGCCCAGGAACTTCCACTTCGTGAGTGCCTCGGGCATCGTGAACTCAAGGCGGACGGTGCCGTCCTGATCCGCGACGAGATGCGGGAAGAAGAAGGCCGTCTCATTGAGATTGGTGCGAGCGGCGACGCCATCAAGCTTGGGAACGTTAGGCGAGGGTTCACCAAGTTGTTTGTCGACACCGCGCTCTTCGTTCGTCAGATTCTTCGCTGGCTCTGCCTCCTGTTCTTTGCGGAGAGCGTCCATGCCCGCGAATCCCGCCATCGGGGCAGAGGCAGGCATCACGCCACCTTCTATCGCCGCGGCCATCCCCACACCATCGCGTTTCTGGAATTCGTAGCCCCACAGGTTCTGGATGATCGTGGCCGGGAAGCTGCGATAGCTGAGATCCACGTGCTGATGGGACTGATTCCATTGCCCCTGGAGCCATTGCAGGTGTCGGCTGACATTCTCGAAGTGCGATTGCAGGCTCGAATAATCCTGACGGAAGACACTGAACTTCCGGATCCACTCATGCGGCAGGTACGCATCCAGCGACTGGTCGTACATCGCGGCCACCATCTCCGCCGCGGCTCGCTTGGCGTTCGGGCCGGTGATCACCGCGGTGTAGGTCTCCTTCTTGCCGGGTTCGAGCTTCGAGACGAAGTGCTCCCATTTCACCGTGAGATCCTTGTTCGTCCAGGGCACATCAACGTGGCGGCTGGTGAAGTAGCCGCGGTTCTCGATCACCTGCGTGACACGGAGAGTGAAGCCGCCTCGCATCGCCTCGGTCACGGCTTCCTTCACCACTTCCTGCGTGTGGTCGTTCTTGGTCCAGAAGGCCTGGAGCAGCTTGCCGCGGTGCTCGACCTCGATGAAGGCCCGCCCCGCTTCGTACCCCGTACCCCAGAGGGCGAGGAACTGCTGGCCCGGTTCGAGCGTCCAGGTCGGGGCTGCCACCTTGTTCGGCAGCTTGATGGGGAAGCGCGTGCTGCTCGGGTCGATCACTTCAAGCTGGACACGAGCGGTGACCTTCTTGCCGAAGGCGTCCCTGGTCACAAGGATCGCGCGATACTCTCCGACGGGCAGCTTCACGGTCGCAGCCGCGGTGCCGGCACCGTCTGTGGTGAAGGGCGCGTCGTGGACGAGTTCCCCCAGGGCCCAGGTCGCGGGCTTGCTCGGATCGATCGGCGGCTCACCCGCAACGGCCGGCTTGGGCTGGCCGCCTCGCCAGTAATAGCGACCGTCAAGATCGAGGCGGGCGGGCTTCGCGGGCTGCTTCAGCGTGAAGATCTTGAGCGTGCCCTTGGCGGCCTCGCCTACGCCGTCGAGCGTTGAGGTGTGCAGACGCAGCTTGAGATCGCTGTTCGCGGTGAGCCATTCGTCCACAAGGATCGACGCTCGAAGTGCGACGAAGCCGACTTCAAGGCTTCGGGTATCGGAGCGGGTTTCGCCCGTGGTGTCGGTGACATCCGCGTGAACCGTGAAGCGGAAGGTGGGCTCCTCATCTTCCCTCACGGTGGGGTCCGCCTTCGCGGTGAAGGAGACGACGAATCGGCCATCCGCCTCGGTAATCAGGTCACCATGGGCAATCTCCTGGCTCGGCTGCCGGGGTTGGGGGCGCCACCAGCCGAAGCAGCCCCACCACCAGTCGGGGTAACGCACCTCGCGAACGACACGGTAGCGAACCTTCGCCCCACCGATGGGTACGCCGGTGTACGACGTCGCCTGGCCGGGGAGCTTCGCCTCGGCGTTGAGCTTCGCGGGCTCCTTCGATGGTTCGAGTTTCACCTCGAACTTGGGCCGTTTGTACTCCTCGACGGAGACGTTCGTGGCACCATGCGGAGAGCCGGGGCTCACGATCGTCATCCGGCCGGTGAGTCGGTCGCGGGGGGCGGTGAAACTGCCAGCGAAGGAGCCATAGTCGTTGGTCCGTACCTGGAGTATTGAGATTTCCTTCCCGTTGACGTCTTTGAAGAGCACGCTGAGCGAACGATTGGGGATCGTCTCGTAGTTATCGCTGCTCTGATTAACGCGAAGGCAGATGCCCTTGAACTGGATCGTCTGGCCAGGGCGGTACAGCGAGCGATCCGTGAAAAAGACGGTCTGTTCGCTAGTCGGCACCTTGTTGGGCTGGCCTTGCAGGTAGTAGTCGTGGCCGCTGGCGAGGGAGTCGCCCTTGTCGCTGGCGATCACGAGGTTGTTAGTGTTCGTGGAACCGTTGACGTTGAACTGGCCGTTGCGATCGGTCTTGCCGGATTCGCCCTTGGCCCAGCGGCCATCGCGGTTGTTTCGGACCCACGTCTGGACGTCCGCCCCGTCGATTGGCTCGCCCGTGGTGGCGTTCAGGACGAAGCCGTTGAGCACCGGTCGGTGCCAGTCGTGGCGGCTCACGATGGCGAGATTGCTCGACCACACATCGCAGGCGCTCACGACGTTATCCGTCTCGGTGAATCGTTCGTTGTGGCTGCTCAGCAGGAAGTAAAAGCCCGCAGGCACGCCCTTCGGGGCGACGAGTCGCTCGGTGCGTTCCTTGTAGTCCGGCGTGGCGGGCAGATCCTCGCTCCACTCGCGGGCCGGCTTCTGGGCGATGAGGTTCTTGCGGTCGAGATCCGTGATCTGATCCGGGCGCCAGTGTTCGCTTTTGAGCCGGGCGACGAAGTCCGCCTTCACCAGGCGGAAGTGGACCTTCGACAGGTTGCGGTAAGTCACCATGATGTCCGGCATCGGCTCGGCCCAGACTCGCTCGGTGGCCACCTGCATCTGTTTCTGTTCGATCTCCAGGATGAGGTTCGCACAGAGCTTGCCGCCGGGGGATTCGCGGTGAGCCTCGACGGCTCGCATCGCGATCTTGCGGGCTTCGACCTTGTCGCCCTCGCCATTGAGCACCGTGGCCTGGTGGAAGCGAGCCCTCGCGGAAAGGGCGTGGTCGCCATTCTCATCCGCGAACTTCGCGAGGGCGGCCTTGTACTTCGCCGCCTTCTCGTCGCCCACGGCGGTGTTGTACCCGAATTGCAGGCGATGCAGGTCCGCATCCAAAAAGGCGGAGCGTTCCTTGTCCTCTTTGTGGAAGTCGAGCAACTTCTGAAACAGGCGAACCGCCTGGAGCGTCCGACTCGTCGCATCCGTGGTCTGCGGCTTCCAGGCGAGGAACTCGGCCGCCGGGGCGAAGATGGGGCTGGTGGCGGCGGGGATCGTGAACTCATCCTCGACCTTGGCGCCGGCCTGTTCGGGCGAGGTGTAAAAGGCAAGGGCATCGAACGCCAGGAAGTCGAACAGCGTGGGGCGGTACGCGTCCGGCATCGCTCCCTTTTCGAGCAGAGCGTTGTACGTGGCGATCGGGATCGCCTTCAGTTCCTTCTCATGGCTCAGGGCGTCAGTGAAGTGCTTGTCAATCTCGAGGAAGATTCGGGGGAGATCCCACGTGGTGAAGTCGCTGCCGGGGGCCTCGCCGGTCTGCGTTCGCTGGACGAATCGCCAGCGATTCTGCTGGAAGTACTGCCAGTACGAGTGCGCCAGGATGGCTTGCAGCACCGGCTTCATCTCGGCCGGGGCCTTGGCGATCTCGGCGGCGAGGCGCGTCACCTTCTCTTCGGGCTTGTTTCCCTGGATGGTGCCTTCGAGCTGAATCTTCTGGGCCAGGGCCTTGATCGCCTCGGGATAGGCTTTGTCCTGAATGGCCGAGGCGATGATGGGATCGAGCGCCTCGATGGCGGACTTGGGCAGCCCCTTTTGGATGGCCTTCTCGACCTTCTTCCACTGATCCGGGCGGTCGGTCTGTGCAGCCATGTTGGTGGCCAGGAGAGTGAGGCCCAGGGTGATCGCGAAAGCGGAGCACACCAGGGCGGAGAGGCGATGAGAGCGTTTCATGATACAGCCCGCCAGAAGAGGGAGAAACCTCGCCAGTGCCAGGTTCGCAGCAGCGTCTGGAATTTAGACGACGCAGGGAGCCTATTCGTTTGGGAGAATCTGGCGGATGGCAGCGTAACCGGGAAATGCCTGGAAGAAAAGACGAGTGGTGGTGATCGCACGACGCCAGTTGTGAACGTGCTCTCAAGTGCGACATGGGATTCGGGCGGTTCGGGGCATATCATGGCTGCATGCCATCGCGCGTCCTTTCCTTCGCACGCCTTCTGAGGCTGCCCAACGTCTTCACCGCGTTCGCGGACATCGCCCTTGCAGGCTGTGCCACGGGGTTCATTGTCGAGGAACCTCTCACCATCTTGCTCCTGTGTCTTGCCTCCGGCAGCCTGTATCTGGCGGGGATGGTGTGGAACGACGTCTTCGATCGCCGTGAAGATGCGATCTCGCAGGCGTTTCGGCCGATTCCCTCGGGGCAGGTCCGCACCTCCACCGCAGTGGTGCTCGGCCTGGGGCTGCTCGTTGTGGGGAACGCCCTGGCCGCTGCGGCGTCTGCGGTGATGCCGCCACAGGCGAGCCCGATGCTCATGGCAGCGCTGCTGAGCCTGGCCATTCTGCTTTACGACGGCGGCCTGAAGCGTACGCCACTCGGCCCCGTGGCGATGGGGCTGTGCCGAGCCCTCAACGTGCTGCTGGGGCTCTCCGCCTCTCCGAGTTCCCTCACGAACGAGACGCTATGGCTGCTGCCCGCCGTCACGGGGACTTACATCATTGGCGTGACCTGGTTCGCCCGCACGGAGGAAGCCGAGAGCAATCGTCGTCAACTTATCTTGGCCTCTGGCGTCATGGCGTTGGCTCTGGCCCTGGCCCTGGTACTGCGATCACGGCTTCCGGCGGATTCCGGTACGATGCTCTTCCCGTATCTGCTCGTGGGTTTCGGCTTTTTTGTGGGCCTGCCGCTGGCGAGAGCCGTACAGAACCCGGGGCCGAAGCAAGTTCAGACCGCGATCAAGCGTTGCGTGCTGGGCCTTGTGGCCCTGGACGCGGTACTGGCGACGGCCTTTGTCGGATTACCGGGGCTCGCGATTCTTTTGTTGTTGCCCCCAGCCCTGCTACTGGGAAAATGGGTCTACTCGACGTGACCTGTTTGCGACTTGGACCACAGGCAAGAAGAGATTGACCAGAGAGTCACAGAGATCGGAGGGAGGAAGACAAAAACAGGGTGGTGCGTTTGAAAAGGATAACGCCATTGAATGACGCCAGATCGCTGAGAGATCCGTGTTCTGCACCCTGCCCTTTTCTCACTCTGTGTCCTCTGTGACTCTGTGGTAAATTTCTTCCTTCTGCTCACCTCACGGCTTGAAACCAGGAGAATTCTTCATGCCACTCTCGCGACGGCAGTTTCTCGTGAATGGAGGCCTCACTGTGGCGGCACTGTCCCAGGCGCAACGTTTGGAGGCGAGCCCTGACCTCACGGACAAGGCCAAGAAGTTCGTCGCCGACCACGAGGCTCGCATCAAGCCGCTCGACGTGGCCGCGGGCATCGCCTGGTGGAACGCGAACATCTCCGGGAAGGACGAAGACTTCAAGAAGAAGGAAGACTCGCAGAACAAGATCGACGCCGCCCTCGCGGACAAGGCGACCTTCGCCGACCTGAAGGCACTCAAGGCCGCCGCCGACAAGGGCGAGATCGACGATAAGCTCATCGCTCGTGCGATCCATGTGCTTTATCTGCAATACCTGGAAAAGCAGGTCGATCCGGAGATTCTCCGCAAGATCACGTCCAAGGCGAATGCGGTCGAGCAGGCCTTCAACGTCTCCCGGGCCACCGTGGATGGCAAGGAGATGACCGACAGCCAGGTTCGCAAGGCCCTCAAGGATTCGACCGACTCCGCATATCGCCAGAAGGTGTGGGAAGCGAGCAAGACCGTCGGCGCCGCGGTGTCAGAGGATCTCAGGGAACTTGTGAAGCTGCGGAACCAGGCCGCGACGCAGCTTGGCTTCAAGAACTACCAGGAGATGATGCTCACGCTGAACGAGCAGAACGGCGACGAGATCATCAAGCTCTTCGACGACCTGGACAAGCTGACGCGCGAGCCCTTCGCGAAGGCCAAGGGCGAGATCGATGCCCTGCTCGCGAAGAAGTATATGGTGGACCCCGCGGCCCTCCAGGCCTGGCACTATCACGATCCGTTCTTCCAGGAATCACCCGCGGTCTACGAGACGAATCTCGACGCACCTTACGCCCGTGCGGATCTCCTGAAGCTCTGCCGGGAGTTCTACGCAGGGATCGGCTTGCCGATCGATCGCGTGATTGCGAAGAGCGATCTCTACGAGAAGAAGGGGAAAAGCCCTCATGCCTTCTGCACGGATATCGACCGTGAAGGGGATGTCCGCGTGCTCGCCAACATCGTGAACAACGAGTACTGGATGGGCACGATGCTCCACGAGCTCGGCCACTCCGTTTACAGCAGCCTGAACATCCCGGCCGCCCTGCCTTACGTGCTTCGCGGCGAGGCGCACATCCTCACCACCGAGGGCGTGGCGATGCAGTTCGAGCGCTTCTCGAAGTCGAAGAACTGGCTCCTGAAGATGGGCGTGAACCTGCCGGACCCGAAGGCTTTCGACGACGCCGCCAGGCGAACGGAGCGGAACCGCCTGCTCATCTTCTCACGCTGGTGCCAGGTGATGTTGCGCTTCGAGAAGGGCATGTACGAGAACCCGGAACAAGACCTGAGCAAGCTCTGGTGGGATCTCGTTGAACAATACCAGATGGTGAAGCGGCCCGCCAATCGCAAGGCACCGGACTACGCCTCGAAGATCCACATCGTGAGTGCCCCGGTGTATTACCACAATTACATGATGGGGCAGTTGTTCGCCTCGCAGGTTCACCATGCGATCAGTCGTGATGTGTATAGCACCGATCCTTCGCTTGTGATCTATGTCGGCGACAAGAAGGTCGGCGACTTCATGAAGGAGAAGGTTTTCGCCCCTGGCCGATCGCTGACCTGGAAGGAACTGACGAAGCACGCGACGGGCGAGGAACTGAGTGCCTCGGCATTCGCGAAGGATTTCGAGGGGTGAATCTGATAGACTGTTGGCCGCGACACGGAGTCCACAGAACGTCATCTGCCACGATCTGTCACGATCGCTCCGGTCCGAAGACTCCGCGTCGCGTCCACGGTAATTTCCTCCCACCCCAGGTGCACGATGACCCGCTTGCTGATGCTTGGTGCTTTCCTCCTCGCCACTTCAACCTTGGCCGCGGATGGCGATCTCAAGACGGTCGCCAAGGAACTCGACGGCTACCGCTGGGAGTTCCCTTGCAAGGACGCCATGCCGGATAACCCCAAGGCGGGTGCCGACTGCAACTCCGGCCTCGTTACGGGCGATCCGAAGACCACCGACAACTTCAAGGTCGAGAAGACCTTCGGCGGCGAGAAGGGCAAGCGTTACAAGGTCACCCTCCGCTTCCGCGGCGTCGTGGAACCGATGATGTACAAGGACGGCAAGCAGGATGGCGATCACTTCTACATCGGCGGCGTCCCCAACAACGGCACTTACAACGTTTACAAGATTGGCATCTCCTCCCCAGAGTCCCACTACTTCCTGAATCGCCAGGACAAGGTCGGCCACCGCATCTTCACGATGGACTACACCAAGACGATCGAAATCGACGGCGGAGCGAAGATCACCCTGCTTGGCGACGGTCAGAACGGGCGACTCATCTCGAACTTCCTCAAGCTCACCGTGGATGGCCTCAAGCCGTCGCCGAAGCCGTTCAATGGGCAGTTCGTGCAGATGGATGTGGTGGATGTCGTCGAAGCGAAGTGAGTGAAGTTCGGTCTGGTTGATTGCCCCCGGGGTCGCTATGGTCGGCCGCGGGGGACTTTGATCATGCCAGCGTCGGCGGGCTCGCGATTGCGACCGCTTCGACTGGCGGCCGGGCTTTTGTGGGCCTGGTTCGCCGGCTGTGCTTCGTTGCGCCCCGAGACTCGCCCCGTTGAGCCACTGGATCCCGCGCTTCTTCAACGAGTGCCGCTGCCGACGCCTGCTGAGTCGCTGTTCGTGCCCGAGCCCACACCCCCCGAACCACAAACACTGACGCCAGCGGAGGCCGTCGCCTTCGCGTTGAAGCACAACCCCCGCCTGGCCGCGGCGCGTGCGGAAGTGGATCGTGCGGGGGCGAACGTCGATGCGGCCGGCAGCCCCCTGCTTCCGCACGTCAACCTGCTCTCGCGATACATCATCACCTCCGCCTCGCAGGGGGCCGGCGCTCCCGGCCTGACGGGGGTCGTGCTCAGCAAGAAGACCGTCGGCGTCAATAGCTTCGTCCAGAGCGAACTCGAGTTGCAGTGGACGCTGATCGACTTCGGCCGCACCGCGGGGCGCGTGGGGGAGGCGGCGGCTCGGGAACGCGCCGAGACCGCCAGGCTTCGCCGCTCGGAGCAGAGCGTCGGCCTCGACGCGGTGACGGCGTACCTGTCAGTGCTGCTGGCGCAGGCGGACGAACGCACCCAGCGGAACGCGCTTCGCTGGGCGGAGATCTTCCTCGCGGATGCGAGGGTTCGACGCAAGGCCGGCACCGCGGATCGCAACGACGACCTGCGTGCGGAGGTGCTCGTGGCGAGTGAGCAGGATCGACTGGCGGAGGCTCGACGGCAGGTGGCGAACGCCGCCGCGGAACTCAACAACGCCCTGGGCCGCAATCCCGGGCTGCCCGTTCGCGTTGCTCCGCTGAGTGAACTTCCGCCGCTCGAGCGACCGCTTGCGGAATGTCTTGAGATCGCGGCCCGGCAGCGTCCGGAAGTCGCGATCTCGCGTGATAACCTCGCCGCAGCGGTGGCGGCACGAGAAGCGAAGGTCGGCGCCTTTCGCCCCAGGATTTACGCCATGGCATCGGGCGGAGTCGTGGAAGGCGAGAATGTCGTGACCGGCTTGATGGGCGGCTCCGGGATTCACTTCAACGTGCCGCTGTACGAGGGCGGCCTGCGTCGCAGCGAGCTTCACGCCGCCGAGGCCGCCATCGCCGTGGCCGGGGCGGATGCGAAACGAGTCTTCGATGATGTCGCGCTTCAAGTCCACCTGGCTTACCAGGACGCGACGACGGCTGCCGAGCGTTCCAAGCTGGCCCGGCCGGCGGTCGATCAGGCGCGTGAGTATCTGCGGCTGACGCTGGTGAAGTACAAGAACGGCACCGCCACCCCCGCGGACATCGCCGATGCGGAAGCGACCGCCACCCGGGCGGAGGATCGCTATCACTCCGCCGCGTACGAATATCTGGCGGCACTGGCTCGCCTGGGTTACGCCACGGGTGAAGGTCCGGAAGTGTTTCTGCCCCCTGCCGAGGCGGCGCCGGAACCGCTGCCGGCACCCCAGGAACTGAAGTAGCTATCCCCGAGGCCGTGTCATGTCACGCATTCTCCGATTCCTGTTAGCGCTGGGCCGTCGCCTCGTTCGGATTCCCCTTGCGATTCTTCGATGGCTGGGGCGCCTCTTCATCTCCGCTCGCGGCGTGGCGCTGGTGATCGTCCTGTTCGTCATCCTGATGGTCACCTATTTCGCCGTCTCGAATCGCCATGCACCTTATACCTCCGATGCGTACGTCCAGGCTTACGTGATCCAGGTGGCGGCTCGCGTCGAAGGGCAGGTCACGGAAGTGCTCGTCGCGGAGAATCAGAGTGTTACCGCGGGTCAGCCGCTGTTCCGCATCGATCCTCGGCCCTTTGAACACAAGGTGGCGGTGCTCGAAGCCAGGCTCGTGCTGGCCCGTTCGCAGGTGACACAACTCGAGAGCGAACTCGCAGCGACGAAGGCCGAGGTCGAGCGCGTCACGGCCGAGGACATCTTCGCGGAGCAGGTGTTTCAGCAGGAAGCGGCGATCTTCAAGGGCGAGGCCACGACCGAGCGTCGTTATCAGGATGCGATCCAGAAACGCAAGGTGGCCTCCGCGGCCCGGGAACGACACCGGGCGATCGTGCAGAAGGCCGAGGAAGCGCTCGCGGCCCGCCTGGGCAGTGAGCACGCCCTCATCGCCGAGGCGTCCGCTCTCTTGAGGGATGCGAAGTTGAACCTGGAGTGGACCACGATCGCAGCGCCGGTGAACGGCTACGTCACCAACGTGATGCTACGTCCCGGCGCTTACGCCCACACGGGGAAGCCATTGATGACCTGCATCGATCGCGATCGCTGGTGGATCGTCGCGAACCTTCGCGAGAACGGCCTGGAAAACGTCCGCTCCGGGCAGCGTGCGGGGCTGACTTTCAACACCTATCCGGGCCGTGTCTTCCCCGGTGAAGTGGACACCATCGGCTGGGGCGTCGAGGAAGGTCAGGGCGTCCCTTCCGGCGATCTCCCCACGGTGCCGGGCCAGCGTTCCTGGCTGCGGCCGGCCCAGCGATTCCAGATTCGCATTCGACCGGAGGTTCCGGCGGACATACCGCTTCGAGTGGGCAGCACGGTCACCGCCACGATCTACGCGAATCCCGATCACCCGATCAGCGATCTCGCGCGAGCCTGGCAGCAACTCGTCGCCTGGTTCGACTATCTGTATTAGCGATCGTGGATCGATGGTGAGTCAAGATAGGAATTGACCGCTCAGCGAAGCTCGAGCTTGTAGCCGTGAAGTCCGTGAGATTTCTCGCGTCGAAGGAGACGAACGGATATGTTCAAAACGGTCGATTTGACCCAGTCCTGAGTCTTCCGACTGGAGATATACCCTGTGACAGATCGCTTCAGAATGTTGAACTTCAGTGCTTCATCGCGAGCATCGATGAGCCAGTACTCCGGCACTCCGGATCTCCAATAGAGTTCTTTCAACCAGTCTGTGTCTTTCTCCACGGAACCGGCACTCACGATCTCGACAACGATGTCCGGCGACCCCACCAGTTCTGTGGCCTTGGCTCGACGCTTCTTGCCCGCTCGGAACCGGACTCGTTTCGCAGCCAGGGTCTCGTTGAGTGCGATCATGGCATCAGGCTCGTTGCCAATCTTGGCCTCGTCGTTGGTCATCAACATCCCATCGGGCATATAGAGGCCAAGCTCGTTCTCTATGATGTAACCTCCGAGCCCCAAATCGAGCGCCAGCTTGACCTGATTGTGCGAGATGAGTTCTTCCATGCTCATATCCGCCCAGACTTCGCCATTCATGAAGCAGATTCGGCCCTCGTGGGGGAACCCGTCCGAATGAGCCCAGCGACGGAACGAATCGAGATCTTTCACCCAGCGAGGGATGTCAAGCTGAAAGGTCTCGGACAAAACCTTGGCCATTGGTTTCTCTCCCGTTGTCCCGTCCAGCCTATCGCCCGTTGTAGATTCTTACCATCCCGTGTCGCCGCTCGGGGTACCCACCAACCCGCACCACCCGTGCACTTTGCCGTGTCGTCAAGCTCACACGGGGACGGCCTTCAGTAGATTCTCATGGAGTCGGCGTTAAAATCCGATCAGTAGTTTGATTCCGACCATTGGCTCTTCCTCCGCCCGCACAGGCGATCCATGCAACTGCTGACCTCACTCATCAAACGCGGGTTGCTCACGGAGGCGGACCGCCAGCGGGCGACGGACGCCATCAACGCGGCTCCGGACTTCCCGCCGCACCAGATCCTCATCGACAAAGGCTTCGTCAAGGAAGAGGTGCTGCTTCCCGTCCTCGCGGAAGAGTTCGGGCTGGAACTCGTCGATCTTTCGCAGGCGAAGATCGAGCCGGACGTGCTAATTGCGATGCCGCTGAAGCTCGTCCACCGCAAGAACCTCATGCCCGTGGGCCGGAACAACGGCACGCTCATCGTCGCCACGGGGGACCCGTACGACGCTTACGCCCTCGACGAACTTCAGACGCTCACCGGCCTGCACGTGATGCCGGTGCTGGCGCCGGCCCGCGAGATCGCCAGGCTCATCAAGACGCACTTCGGCGTCGGTGGCGACACCGTGGCCGCCCTTGCCGAGGAAGCTCTGGATCGCGACGACATCGAGCTTCTCGAGGACATCGAGGCTGACGACTCCGAGATGGCCAAGCAGGCCCAGGAAGCCTCGGTCGTTCGACTCGTGAACCAGATCCTCATCGAGGCGGCCAACGAACGCGCCTCGGACATCCACATCGAGCCCGAGGAGCACGGCCTTCGCATCCGCTACCGCATCGACGGTCTGCTTCAGAATCAGAATCTGCCCCAGGAGATCAACCGCTTCCAGGCCGCGATCATCAGCCGCATCAAGATCATGGCCAGGCTCAACATCGCCGAGAAGCGCCTGCCGCAGGACGGCCGCATCAAGATGAAGGTGCAGAAGCGGGAGATCGACGTCCGCGTTTCGATCATCCCCATGGTGCACGGCGAAGGCATCGTCATGCGTCTGCTTGACAAGGGCCGCATGTCCTTCGACCTGAAAAGCTGTGGCATGCTGCCGGACGTCTATCACAAGTTCAAGCAACTCATCGACCGGCCCCACGGCATCGTGCTTGCCACCGGCCCTACTGGTTCGGGTAAGTCCACCACGCTTTACTCGGCCCTCAACGAGATCAAGGACGAGGTCACCAAGATCATCACGGTCGAGGACCCGGTCGAATTCATGCAGCCCGGCATCAGCCAGATTCAGACGCACACGAAGATCGGCCTGACCTTCGGCAGCGCGTTGCGATCGATCCTGCGTCACGACCCGGATGTCATCCTCGTCGGCGAAATTCGCGACAAGGAGACCGCCGAGATGGCGATTCAGGCGTCGCTGACGGGCCACATGGTCTTCAGCACGCTGCACACGAACGACTCGCCCAGCGCGTACACCCGGCTCATCGACATGGGCGTGGAGCCGTTCCTCGTGTCGAGCACCGTGGAAGGCGTGCTGGCCCAGCGGCTGGTGCGAACCGTCTGCCCGGACTGCAAGACGACGTTCGTGCCCGACCCGGACGATTTGCCGATGGACTTCCCCAAACGCGGCGGCCTGAAGCCGGCGGCGGATGTCGCGATCCAGCAGGGCATGGTCGAGATGATGAACGTCGGCACCCACGCCGACGGAAAGCTCTGGAAGGGCGTCGGCTGCCGCGCCTGTCGGCAGAGCGGCTATCGCGGCCGAACCGGCATCCACGAACTGATGCTGAACAACGACACCGTCCGCGACCTGGTGACCCAGCGAGTGAACTCGAACATCATCCGCCTGGAAGCGCTGAAAGCGGGTATGATCACGCTACGTCAGGACGGCTGGCGCAAGGTGCTCGCGGGCATCACCACGGTGGACGAGATCACGCGGGCCACGGCGGGCGACATCTCGTGATTGCGGAGTGCGGATTTGGGAGTTCGGAATGGAAGATGGGAACAGCACGACGAATCCTGACGCGAGAGAATCTTTCGATTGGTTCTCCAGTCTTTGCGTTGCGATGACTGGGCTGGTGTTTGCAGGATTTCTCTCATTCGCATTCCTCGCAGCGAATATCATCGGATGGATCTCTTTTGCTCCTTTCGTCCTCGCGGTTCCTTTCGTCCTCGCGGTTCCTACGGTGGGGGTGTTGACGCGATCCTATCGTGTGGTGCTGATGACAGTCGGTGTAGAATTGATATTCGGTTACTGGCTGTGGTGGGAACTTCGGAAACCGGCATTCCGGGGCCTTTAATAATTGACGGATCGCTAACGCGGTCCGAATTCGTTTCGCAACTGGAATGGGAAATCGCGATACAGAGCGAATTCACAGTCATCATTGAGCGTGATGAGGAGTGGTTCATTGGCTACTGCCTCGAGATTCACGGTGCCAGTGGCCAGGGCCGGTCGATCGAGAAATGCCGCGCAAACCTAGCGGATGCGATCGCACTGATCCTTGAAGATCGTCGGGAGGACGGCTTATGACACATAATCTTTCTTCATTCCGAAGTCCGAATTCCGCATTCCGAAATTCCTCCCATGCCTGACTTCACGTACGAAGCGCTCGCCAAGACCGGCTCGAAGTCGACCGGCACCGTCACCGCCAATAGCGAGCGTGAGGCGGCGATGCAACTGGATGCGCGCGGGCTCTTCCCCGTGCGGATCGTCATGGCGAAGGCCCAGGCCAGTAGCCGGGGGTTCGGCAAGAAGGTCAAGGGTCGCCACCTCGCCACGTTCTACTCGCAACTCGCGGACCTGCTCCACTCTGGCGTGCCACTGCTTCGATCGCTGGACATCCTCGAACGGCAGAGCACGCACCCCACGATGCAGTCGGTGCTCCGCGAAGTCCGTGGCAAGGTCGCCGACGGCACCGGGCTCGCCCAGGCCATGGCACAGCATCCCAAGGTCTTCAACGAACTTGCGGTCTCAATGGTCCGGGCCGGTCAGGAGGGCGGCTTCCTCGAGGATGTGCTCAAGCGTATCGCTGTCTTCGTCGAGCACCAGGAAGACCTGAAAGCAAAGGTCATCGGCGCCCTCGCGTACCCGGTGTTCCTCGCGGTGGCGGGGTTCCTGGTGCTCAACATCCTGGTGATCTTCTTCGTCCCGAAGTTCAAGCCGATCTTCTCAAAGCTCGAGGAGAAGGGCGAACTCCCGGCGCTCACGACGTACCTGATGGGCTTCAGCAACTTCATCCGCACGCCGATGGGCTGGCTCACGGTGTTGGTGATCGCGGGTGTCGTCATCCTGTTCGTGCGCTGGACCCGCGGGGCGGGTCGAACGTGGGCGGACCGCAACAAGATCCGGCTGCCTCTATTCGGGAAGATCTTCCTGAACCTGTCGCTGGCCCGCTTCACGCGAATCCTCGGCACGATGCTGCACAATGGCATCCCCATCTTGCGGGCCCTCGGCATCGCCAAGGACTCCACGGGCAACCGCGTGCTATCCCTCGCCATAGAGAAGTCCGCGGAGAACGTGACCGCAGGCCAGAAGCTCGCGGACCCGCTCCGCAAGTGTGGCTACTTCCCAAACGA
>Ga0105049_10003168_pt1 | contig 19477 bp, 14 predicted proteins | sample MAT06_FD_78087 | JGI IMG/M metagenome (GOLD analysis project Ga0105049, IMG submission 78087) | Freshwater microbial communities from Lake Fryxell liftoff mats and glacier meltwater in Antarctica - MAT-06 | ecosystem: Environmental > Aquatic > Freshwater > Ice > Liftoff microbial mat | place...
CGCGGCGACGGCCGAGGCCGAGCGCAAGCGCGGCGATGCGGATGCCGCGGCCGCGAAGGCGAAGCAGGATCTCGAGCAGACGCGGGCGGCGCTACTCACCGTCACCGAGCAGCGCACCACCGCGGAAGCGGCGGCGACCTCGGCCGTGCGCAAGAAGGCCGATGCCGAGGCTGCGGCGCGCGATGCGGGGACCCAGCGCGACGAGGCGGAGCAGCGCCGGATCGCGGCCGAGGTCACGCGCAAGGCGGCCGAGGCGGCAGCGCACAAGGCGCAGCTCGAGAAGGCCGTCGCGACCAAGCAGCGCGACGAGGCCGAGGCGGCGAAGCGCGATGCCCAGAAGTCCCTCGCGGAGCTCGAGGCGCGCGTCGCGAAGCAGCAGTCCGAGCTCGCGGCCGCCGAGAAGCGCAAGGCCGACGCCGGTGAGCTCCGCCGACTCCGCGCCGAGCTCGACCGGGCCGTCGATGCGCGCCAGCGTGCCCGGCCGGCACGCGTCGCCGGATCGCTCGTCGTCGAGCCCGCCGTGGTCGGTGGGCCGCCGCGCGTGCACGACATCTCGTATCGCGGTCGCAATGGCAGCGGTGATCTCGAGATCTCCGTCACGCCGAACGTGAGGGTGACCGAGGGTCGCGTCACCAGGACGCGCGCGGAGCTGATCCTCGACGGTGTCGACCTCGGTACGAATCTCGAGCGCAAGCTCGACGTCACCAACCTCGGCAGCCCGGTACGCTCGGTGACGACGTATCGCGATCCGCGGATCGCCAATCGCGTGATCGTGGTGATCGAGCTGATCACGACCTCGACGCCGCGTGTGGTGCGCCACGCCGGTGGGATCCGCTGGCACATCGTCGAAGCTGATCTGGGGTAGGCGCGCGAAGGTGGAGCTGGATGCCGTCAGCCGACCTCGGCTGATAGCCAGGGCGTCGAGTCGCTGCGTTCATGATAGACAGTCCCTATCATCTATCATGGAGCGTCCGACCGTTCGCCATCTCGAGAGCCTGGTCGCCGTCGCCGATCACGGCAATTTTCATCGCGCCGCTGATTCGCTCGAGATCTCGCAGCCCGCGCTGTCGGCGCAGGTCGTCGGTGCCGAGCGCGTGCTCGGGCTCCAGGTGTTCGAGCGCGATCGGCGCAGCGTGCTGATCACGCCTGCCGGCGAGGAGGTGATCTCTCGCGCCCGCGATGCTCTCGCGGCGATCGACGGGGTCGCCGATGCCGCGCGCCGCCGTGGCGAACCGCTGGTCGGCCCGCTGCGGCTCGGCGTGATCCCGACGGTCGCGCCATACTGGTTGCCGCCGCTGCTGCCCTCGGTGCGCGCGAAGTTCCCGAAGCTCGAGCTGATCCTGCGCGAGGATCAGACCCATCACCTGCTCGCGCAGCTCACCGCCGGCCGGATCGACATCGCGTTCCTCGCCCTTCCGGTGCCCGGCGATCTCACCACCGCGGTCGTCGCCCACGAGGCATTCCTCGTCGCAGCGCCGCGCGGCACCCCCCTCACACGTCGCAAGCGGCTCTCCGAGAGTGATCTCGCCGACGAGCACGTGCTGCTGCTCGAGGATGGTCACTGCCTGCGCGATCAGGCGCTCGCGGTCTGCGAACGCGGCGGCGCGATCGAATCCGTCGAGGTGCGCGGCACCAGCCTGCCGACGCTCGTGCAGATGGTCGCCGGAGGCCTCGGCATCACGCTGCTCCCCGAAGCCGCCGCAGCGACGCTGATCACCCGCCGCGGCCCCGTCGAGCTCGCGCCGTTCGCGAAGCCGGCGCCGGGTCGCACGCTCGGGCTCGCGTGGCGAACGTCGTCGGGGCGGCTCCGCGAGTTCCGGATGCTCGCCGAGACGCTCGCAGAGGCAGCCAACACGTTCCTCGCGAAGCTGCGCGCCTAGCGAGGCGCGTGGATGCCGTCGCAGGGACGTCGTGGACTCCAGATCGCCGAGCTCCGCGCGCAGCGTTAGCTGCTCGTCGCGAGATCCACGAGATCGACGACGAGCTGGTTGTCGAAGCGCACGAGCTTGACGAGCTCCAGATCGACCAGCATCCGGATCACCTGCGCCGGCGGCATCATCACCGAGGGTCCCGCACCGGCACACGCGACTGCGAGCGGGCTCGAGAACACCTGCGCGATCAGATCGGTGCCCTCACTCGCGAGCTCCGGCAGCGACTTGTCCGACGTCGACATCACCACGTGCCATGCCGGTAACGCCCGAAACCACCCCATCGACCCGTGCACCGGTCCACCCGGTGCAGGCGCAGCAGGCGCAACTGGCGGCGCATAGCGAGCCTGGCGGTAGTGGTGGAACATCGTCCACAGGTTGTCGAGCGACGTATGAAACCCATCGGGCCCGGCGTCGACGAGGAATCCGTACACGCCGTACATCTTGAGCTGCGGTAGCCGCCGCATCATCGCGTCCGGCGTCAGCGTCATCATCGGGCCGATCCGCATGTGTGCCGCGTAGCTGTTCGCTCCATCGATCGTGCTGAACGCGAGCACGGCCCGATGGCCGTCGACGAAGTTCGAGAACGGCAGCGGTCCGACGGGCGAGGGCGCCGACAGGAAGTGCCACTGCGGCAGCGTGCACCAGGCCGACCACAGGCGATCGTGCGTCGCGGGACCGGGGTACTGACGAGCGGCCCGACAGAGGCCCACAAAGTCGCTCACCCCGATGGTGTACCCCGAAAATGAAACGAGCCGAGCATCGCTGCCCGGCCCGGTGAGCGGCTTTGGCCGCGAGCTGCAGACCAGATCGCCAGACCAGATCGCTGCCGCGAGCTTCAGCCTGGATCGCTAGTCCTCGAAGTCGTGACCGTGGCCCCCATGGCCGCCGCCTGACTTCTCGTCCCGCTTGGGCTTCTCCGCGATCAGCGTCTCGGTGGTGAGCATCAGGCCCGACACCGAAGCCGCGTTCTGGATCGCGATGCGGACGACCTTCGCGGGGTCGATCACGCCGGCCTTGATGAGGTCCTCGTACTCGAGCTTGGCGGCGTTGAAGCCAAAGCCCCCCGAGCCCTCCTTGACCTTCGCGACGACGATCGAGCCGTCGACGCCGGCGTTCCCGGCGATCTGACGCATCGGCTCCTCGAGCGCGCGGCGGATGATGTTGACGCCGTAGCGGCGATCATCCTGGAACGACAGCTTGTCGAGCGCCGCGATGCAGCGGACGAGCGCCACACCGCCGCCGGGGACAATGCCCTCTTCGACGGCCGCGCGGGTCGCGTGCATGGCGTCCTCGACGCGCGCCTTCTTCTCCTTCATCTCGACCTCGGTGGCCGCGCCGACGCGGATCACCGCGACGCCGCCGACCAGCTTGGCCAGACGCTCCTGGAGCTTCTCGCGGTCGTAATCCGACGTGGTCTCCTCGACCTCGCGACGGATCGTCTTGACGCGCGCCTCGATGTTCTCCTTGACGCCGCCACCCTCGATGATGGTGGTGTTGTCCTTGTCGATCGTGATGCGCTTCGCGCGACCGAGGTCCGCCAGCGTGAGGTTCTCGAGCTTCAAGCCGAGATCTTCAGTGACCGCCTCGCCACCCGTGAGGGCCGCGATGTCCTGCAGCATCGCCTTGCGACGATCGCCAAAGCCCGGGGCCTTGACGGCCGCGACCTGGAGCGTGCCGCGCAGCTTGTTGACGACGAGCGTGGCGAGCGCCTCGCCATCGATGTCTTCCGCCACGATGAGGAGCGGCTTGCCCTGCTTGGCGACCTGCTCGAGCACCGGGAGGAGCTCCTTCATGTTCGAGATCTTCTTCTCGTGGATGAGGATGTAGACGTCCTGGAGGACGACCTGCATGCGCTCGCTGTCCGTCACGAAGTACGGCGACAGGTAGCCACGGTCGAACTGCATACCCTCGACGACGTCGAGCTCGCTGGTGAGCGTCTTCGCCTCTTCGATGGTGATGACGCCTTCCTTGCCGACCTTCTTCATCGCCTCGGCAATCATGTTGCCGATCTCGACGTCGCCATTCGCGCTGATCGTGCCGACCTGCGCGATGTCGTCCTTGCCACGGGTCGGGGTCGCCATCGCCTTGATCTGGTCGACGATCGACGCGACCGCGGCGTCGATGCCGCGCTTGAGGTCCATCGGGTTGAGACCCGCGGCCACGAGCTTCGCGCCCTCGTTGTAGATCGCCTGCGCGAGCACGGTGGCGGTGGTGGTGCCGTCGCCGGCGACGTCAGAGGTCTTGGAAGCGACCTCCTTCACCATCTGCGCACCCATGTTCTGGAACTTGTTCTCGATCTCGACTTCCTTGGCAACGGTGACGCCGTCCTTGGTCACCGTCGGGGAGCCCCACGACTTCTCGATCACGACATTCCGGCCACGGGGACCGAGGGTGACCTTCACTGCGTTGGCGAGGAGGTTGAGTCCTTTGCCGATCTCGCTACGGGCAGACGACGAAAAAATGATCTCTTTGGCAGCCATGTTCTTGTTCCTTACGTAGCGAGAAAATCAGTCGAGAACCGCGAGGAGGTCGTCCTCGCGGAGAATCAGATGCTCTTCACCGTCGATCTTCACTTCGGTGCCGCTGTACTTGCTGAACAGCACGCGGTCGCCAGCCTTCACTTCGAGGGCGACGATCTTGCCGTCCTTGTCGCGCTTCCCCGCGCCGACGGCGATGACGGAAGCCTGGATCGGCTTCTCTTTGGCCGAGTCCGGAATGATGAGACCACCCGTGGTCTTGCTCTCGCCTTCGAGACGCTTGACCAGGATGCGATCGTGTAGTGGACGAATCTTCATTGTGGAGCCCACGAATACTCATTGCCGAAGCCCTTGGCAACCCCTGAGTTCGACTGCTAACAGATACTAATAAAACGACGTAAAAACAACTACTTATGTTTCTCGTTGTCTCGCCGTCTGGAGCGCCGCGGGGGTTACCGGCGCACGTTTGGCCGCGGCGAGTGTGGTAAGCACGCGCCATGTCGCGGCAGCTCACTGACTACGAGAAATACATCCGCACCGAGGAGCTGCTCGGGCTCCAGAAGTCCGCGGACAACCTGAGCTGCCACGACGAGCTCCAGTTCCAGGTCGTCCATCAGGCCCACGAGCTGTACATGAAGCTGATCGAGCACGAGCTCCGCTTCGTGTGCGCCTCGCTCGACGCCGACGACGCCGCGCGCGCGATCACCAATCTCCGTCGCGTCTCGACCGTGCAGCGCGTCCTGCTCCACTCGATCGACCTGCTCGACAGCATGGCACCGACCGACTACATGACGATCCGCACCGTGCTCGGTCACGGCTCGGGCCAGGAGTCACCTGGGTTCAAGACCATGGTGCGGCTGCCCGGTGAGATCGTGTGGCCCGCGTTCGCCCGCTTCCTCGAGCGGCAGGGCGTCACGCTGCGCCAGATCTACGACACGCCGCATGCCCGTCATCAGCTCTATCAGGTGTGCGAAGGGCTGGTCGATTACGACCAGCTCCTCCAGGTCTGGCGCCAGCGCCACCTGACGCTGGTCTATCGGATCATCGGCACCGGCACGCCGTCGCTCAAGGGCAAGCACTCCGACCTGCTCGCGCACGGCATGAAGCAGCGGTTCTTCCCGAAGCTGTGGGACGTCCGCGACGAGGTGTTCGGCGACTGGACGAAGGATCAGGAAGCCAAGGGGAAGAACCCTGGCTACCACGGCTGATCACGTCGCAGCGAGCGCTCAGTCGGCGACGATCTCGATGTTGCGATCCTTGGGGTCCGGCTTGCCGGCCTCGATCGCGAACTGCACGCTGACGTCGGGAGCGATCTCGACGCGCGTCGCGCGCTGCAGGATCTGGATCTTGCCGATGTCACGCTTGCTGATCCCGCCGCGGCGGCAGAGCAGGGGCACGAGCCACTTCGGGTCCGCGTTCTTCGAGCGACCGACATTGATCGTGAACCACACGCCGGCGATCACGCGATCGGCCGACGGCTCGCGTCGCTCGTTCTGCCGGTCGTTCTGGCGGTCCTGGTTGGTGACGATCGGCGGGCGATGGTTGGGCGTCGGATGATCGCGGTGATCGGCCCGCACCGGGCGCTCGTTGCGATCGTTGCGATGGAACTGCGGGAGGTCGTCGCGGCGCGGCGCGCGATCGCGCGGACCCTGCGGGCGCATCGACGGCGGCACGGTCAGATCCTCGGGTGCCGGGCGGGCCTGGCGGCGCAACCGCACGAGCGAGGCGACGAGCTCCTCGGCCGAGCCGGTCGCGAGCAAGGTCTTCGCGACCTCGCGATCCTCGTCGGTGGTCTCCGCGGCCATCGCGTTGATCTCGGCGGCGAGGTGGACCCCGTCGCGCGCGAGGATCTCGTTCGCCGACGGCGCCGGGATCCACTTCGCGATGATGTGCGCGCCATGCAGCGTGCGCTCGACGTAGCGACGCGCCATATCGGGGACGAGCAGGATCGCGATACCGGCCTTGCCCGCGCGACCCGTGCGGCCACTGCGGTGAACGAGCGCCTGCTGGTTCTGCGGCAGATCGGCGTGGATCACGAGCCCGAGATCCGGGAGATCGAGTCCACGTGCGGCGACGTCGGTCGCGACACAGATCCGGGCGCGGCCATCGCGCAGCGCCTGGAGCGCGGTGTTGCGTTCGCGCTGCGAGAGCTCGCCCGACAGGGCGACGACGGAGAACCCGCGCTCGTTGAGGTTCGCCGCGAGGTGCGTGACGCCGTCGCGGGTGGCGCAGAACACCAGGGCGCCGGTGCCCTCGTGATAGCGCAGCAGATTGACGACCGCGAGATCGCGCTCGCGCGGGAGGATCGGGACCGCCTGGTACTCGATGTCGATGTGGCGCTCGTTGGCGCTGGTCGCGGCGATTCGCAGCGCGGTCTGCTGATAGCGCTTCGCGAGCTGCGCGATGCCATTCGGGATCGTCGCCGAGAACATTAGCGTGCGGCGCTCCGCGGGAGCTGCCTGGAGCAGCTTCTCGAGATCGTCACGGAAGCCCATGTCGAGCATCTCGTCAGCCTCGTCGAGCACGACGACCTGCAGCCGATCGAGCTTGAGCGAGCCGCGCTCGAGGTGATCGCAGAGCCGACCCGGCGTGCCGACCACGATGTGGACGCCGTGATCGAGCGCGTATCGCTCGCGGCGAGGATCCATGCCGCCGACGCACGTCGTGATCCGCGCGTTCGCATCGGCGTACAGCCACGCCAGCTCGCGATGGACCTGCATCGCCAGCTCGCGGGTGGGCGTGACGACCAGCGCCAGCGGCGCGCCGCCGGCGCCCAGCTTCGGTGCCTCGCCGAGCAACGCGCGCGCGAGCAGGATGCCGAACGCGACCGTCTTGCCCGAGCCCGTCTGCGCGGAGACCAGGAGATCGCGATCCTCTGCGGCGAGGACGGCGGCCTGAACTGCGGTGGGTTCGGTGTAACTCTTGCGAGCGAGAGCGGCTTGCAAGGCCGGATGGGCGGTCGAGAACAACAAGGTCGCGCACCCTAAGGGGTAACCAGACCCTGCGCAATGAAGATTCGAGCCGCTGCCAATGATGTGTACTGGTTGATCAATTGGAGGCGGTCCTCGACGGTGAGACTGGCTCCTGGCGTAGCCATCACAGGTGTTCAGCGGATCGACGAGCGTTCGTCCTCCGTGGTATTGGCAGCGCATGCGGCTCGTCGCCTCGATCGCCATCTGTGCGGCCATCGCCTCGGGAACCGGCTGCAACTTCGCGGTCAAACATCCCTCGACGACCGTGGGCATCGTGGTCGGCGCGCTCGGCTTCGCGACCTGTAGCCTGACGACGTCGATCGGGGAGGGAGACACGAGCTTTCCCGAGTCCGCCCGCGCGAAGTGCTACGGCGTCTCGGCGCTCGCCGCGCTCGGCATCGGCGCGATCACCGCGTTCGCGGTGTGGTTCGGCTACGAGGACGCGCCCGCGACCAGGCCCGGGGGCGGGATCAGTGATCCGACCAACCTCGAGCCCGCGCCGGTGTTCGTTCCGAAGCCGCTGCCGAAGCCGGAGCCCACGCCCGCGCCGGCGCCCGTCGAGCCTGCGCCTTAGAACGGGCCCGACAACTCCGAGACGGAGGTCGTCGAGATGCTCGGCGTGCGTGACGACCGGGATCCCGAGCGACACGTTGTGATCGCCGACCTGCGAGCCCACGCTCGGCCTGGCGTCCCAGCGCCCCGAAACCGGCGTGCGGCGGGTGGCGGGAGATGGCGAACTACGTGGTAAGCCACGTCCATGGCAGACCCGGTGGCCGATAGCCTGCTCGAGTACCGCAAGCAGTTCCCGGCCCTCGAGGACTGCGTCCACTTGATCTCACACTCGCTCGGCTGCGTGCCGGCGAAGACGCAGGACGACCTCGGCGAGTTCTTCGAGCTGTGGCGCACCAAGTCGATCACGGCCTGGAGCGATTGGTTGCCCGAGGTCGATCGCGCGGCCGCGCGGATCGCGAAGGTGATCTCGACGAAGCCGTCGACCGTCACGATGATGCAGAACGTGTCGGGCGTGATGGCCGTGCTCGCGAGCTGCTTCGATTACACCGAGGAGCGGAACAAGATCGTCTACGAGGCGTTGATGTTCCCGACGGTGTCGTACGTCTGGCAGGCCGAGGAGCGCAGGGGCGGCAAGTGCGTGCTCGTCGAATCGAAAGATGGCACCACGATCGATGCAGACGCGGTGTGCGCCGCGATCGACGAGCACACCGTGGTCGTGCCGATCCAGCACGTGGTGTTCTCGTCGGCGTTCATCCAGGACGTCAAGAAGATCTGCGATCGCGCGCGCCAGGTCGGCGCTCACGTGATCCTCGACTGCTACCAGTCGGTCGGGACGCTGCCGATCGATGTCGTCGATCTCGGCGTGTCGTTCGCGTGCGGCGGCTCGGTCAAGTACATGTGCGGTGGCCCGGGCGCCGCGTGGCTCTACGTGCGCGAGGATCTGATCGAGAAGTTCGCGCCGCGCGTCACCGGCTGGTTCGGTAACGAGGCGCCGTTCGCGTTCACGATGCCGGCGCAGAGCTATGCCGACAACATCTGGCGCTACATGGGCGGCACGCCCGCGATCGCGGCGCTCTATCAGTCGCGCGCGGGCCAAACCATCATCGTCGAGATCGGGGTCCGCAAGATCCGCGACAAGAGTCTGGTGATGACGCAGGCATGCATCGACTGGGTCGACGAGCTCGGTATGAAGCTCAACAGCCCGCGGCCCGCCGAGCAGCGCGGTGGCTCGGTGGTGTTCGACTTCGTCGGTGCCGCGGATGTCTGCCGCGAGCTCAACCGTCGCAGGTTCTTCTGCGATCACCGGCCGACCGCCGGGATCCGGATCGCGCCGCACTTCTACACGAAGCGCGAGGAGATCGAGCTGTTCTTCGGCGAGCTCAAGAAGATCCGCTCGGGCTCCGGGCGCTAGAAAACTTCAGATCCAGGCCGAGCCGCGGACCGACGAAGAACGCCGCGCGCCTAGCACGTGAGACGACGACGACGAAGCGCGAAGGGAATCGCGAGCAGGATCGGCCAGCCACGCGTCGGATCCGAGGAGCCGCTACAACCGCACGCGTAGAAGCTGGTGTCGTCGGGCAGCGCTCCGGCCGCCTCGCCCTCGAGCGTCACGCGCGCCTCCCCGTTGTCGATCGCGAACGGCAGCTCGGCGCGGTGAATGCCCGGGCGCTCGGGATCGAACGCGACGCGCACGCGCATGGTCTCGTCGGGCAACAGCTCGCGCTGCTGGGACGGAGGATCGAGCTGCCACGCACCGGTGTCGCCCTCGGTCGAGATCACGCGGTCGTACCCGACGAGCGCCGTGCCGGGGCCGCAGTTCTCGAGTGTGATCAGCTGCGTCATCGTCGGCGGCGACGCGATGTCGATGGTGCCGTAGCGCAGCGTGCCGGGAGACACCGCGGTGCCATCCATCAGCAGCTCGACGGCGACCTTGGTCTCGAACGGCGCGTTCGGCGCATCGACGTCCCAGACCAGCGTGCCCTCCTGCGGGCCCTGCATGTCGGAGGCGAGCCTCACCCCGACGCTCGCCTTGTCGCCCGGCAGCAGCGGAGCACCGGTCTTGGGATAGTCCGTCGGGTTGGTGTACTCCGGCACGAAGCTCGGCGAGCTCATCGTCGGACGCTGCAACGTCAACGTCGCGGTGCCGATGTTCGACATCGCGAACGAGCCGTCGACCGGCGTGCCGACGCACACCGAGCCGAGATCGAGCTGCAGCGGTAATACGATCGCGTTCGGCGTCCCGACCCTGCCCGAGACCGGCTGGGACAGCGTCACGGTCGCGGTCTCGGTGACCTCGACCTCGAGCGAGATCCCGTCGAGCACGACGTCCTCGAGCGTCGCGAGCTCGAGCGTCGCGACGAGCTGAGCACCGCCGGCGACCGTGGCGGGCAACGTGGGCGTGGTGAGCGTCAACGCAGGAGCCTGACCGACGAGTGCGATCCGCTCGATCGTCACCGCCATGCCGCTCGGGTTCGCGACCACGACCTCGAGCACGAGAGGCGGATCGCCGACGCGGCCCTCGCCGAAAGCGAGCGGGTTGGTGACCTGTACGAAGGTGTTCGCGATCGCGCAGCGCACCTCGACGGCCGGCGTGTTCTGCGCGTACGCGTCGGTGGTCAGCGTGATCGTCTCGAGCTGTTGCGGCATCGCGACGCCGGACATGCAGGTGACGTCGAACTGGCCCTGCTGGCCGTCGTCGATCGAGACCGGGGTGGTGGCGACGGTGAACGGCGGGCCCGGCGCGCCCGGCGTGATCGCGAGGAGGGCGTTGCCGACGTTGCTCATCTTGACGGGCAGGGTGACGGGTTGGTTCTTCGCGATCGTGCCGAAGTCGATCGTGAACGCGGGAGCGGCGGGCTGGTCGACGCGCAGCTTGCCGCCGACGCCGGTGCCGAGCAGCGCCACCGTCTGGCTGCCGACCGCGGGTGCCCCGAGCACCTCGATCGACGCATCGAGCTCGCCGTGCTCGGTGGGCTCGAAGCTGAGATCGATCGACAGCGTCTGGCCGACCGGCAACGGGCACGCGGTCGTCGTGCACTCGAGTGCCCTCCAATGCGTCGCGTTGGTCGCACCGAGCGCGACGGTGATCATCAGCGGCTCGCCGCCGTTGTTGGTGACCACGAGCGCCGCGGGCACGCCACCCCCGCCATCTTCGACAGGTGCGGCGATCCGACCGACCGAGGCCGGCACCGTGAAGCTCGCACTGGCCGCGGCGACCTTGCAGGTGACGAACGCGGTGCCGATGGCGCCCGTGTTGCTCGTCATTTTGAGGATTCCAGACCGCACCATCGCGGCGTTCGGCGTGCAGCCGAGCGTGCCGGTCTCGAGGAGCGCCGGCGCGGGCGCGAACACGCAGGTCGCCGGCGACGACACGCACGCGGGATCGAGCGAGGCGAAGGCGATCGCCGGATCGTTCAGCCACCGCATGCTCGCGAGCTGGGTCGACGGGGTGGTGCCTTCGATCGAGTACGGGATCGTCGCCGGCACGCCGGTCGGCCCGGAGATCTCGATCTCCGACGGGACGATCCTGATCGTGCCGTCGCCATCGACCACAAACAGCAACGGTTCAGACCCAGGCGTCGCGCAGCCGATCGCCGCCGCGATCAGCAACACGAGCACGTGAGAGCCCTGCCGCACGGCCCTAGCGTATCAGCGTCGGCGGCGACGCGCGCCGTACAGCACCGCGAGTGCGATCACGAGCACACCGGAGGGCTCGCCATGCGACTGACATCCACACGCGTAGAAGCTGGTGTCGTCGAGCGAGCCGTCGTCATCATCCCCGCCGCTGCCGCTGCCACTGCCGGTGATCCCGTTGCCGTGCAGCGTGACCGCGAACCGGTCACCACCCATCGACTCGATCGTGAGATCCTTCTCGACGGGGCCGACCTCGGTGGGCAGGAACACGATCGAGAACGTCGCCCGGGCCGCGGGCTCGAGGAGCAGCGGGAACTCGCCGGTGAGCGCGAACGGCGGTGGCACCGTCGGCTGGATCAGCTGCAGCGGATCCGTGCTGCAGTTCTGCAGCGTCACACCCTGGGCGTCGTCGTTGACCAGCCGGATCTCGGCGTCACCGAAGTCGAGCGAGTCAGGCGCGACCGCGCCACCGTCGGCGACGAACCGCGTGGTCAGCATCGATGTCACCGGACCGGCGTCGGTGCTCCACACCAGCATGTCCTGAACGTCGTCGTCAGCGACCTCGGTGCGCTTCGGTGTGACGAGCAGGGTCGCCTTGCCGCCGCCGGATGCGAGCGAGGCCGGATACGTCGTCGGAGTCGAGCGCTCGAGCGTGAACGGCGAACCGGCGCCGCCGGTGAGCTCGACCTCTTCGACCACGATCGTGGCGGTGCCCGTCGAAGTCAGGCTCACCGCGGTCGCGCTGGTCGGCTGACCGACGCAGAACGTGCCGAGCGTCATCACGGCGTCGGCGGCGAGCTCCGCGCGGACGACCGACCCGGTGACCGGCACCGCCAGCGGCTGGCCTGTCATCGGTGTGACCAGGATGCTGTTCGCGATCGGCCCTTCGGCCGTCGGCGCGATCGACAACGTCGAGGTCGCCGGCGTCTGGAGCGCGCCGAGCGCTCCGAGTGACAGGTGCTGATCCGGCGTCGTGGTCAGCAGGGCGCTGGTCAGCGGGATCGGCGAGCCTGCGCCGACGCGATCGATCAGGACGATCTGATCCGGCACGCTCGCGCCGACGCGAACCTCGGCGAGCGCGATGCTCGTCGGGTTCGTCGTCACCAGCGTGTCGCGGACCTCGCAGTGCATCGGCACCGCGAGCGTCGCGTTGGCATCCGGGCCGTCGACCGCGAGGGTCACGGACGCGTCGACCACGGTGTTCGACATGCACGTCACCGCGAGCGTGGTCTCTCCCGTCGGGAGCGGGACCATCATCGGGAACAAGAACGGAGCCGTCGGTGCCGCGCTCAGCATCACCGTGGTCGAACGATTGCCCTGGTTGCGTAGCTTGAACGTCTGGGTCGACGACAGCACGCCCAGCGGCACGACGCCGAACTCGACACTCGGAGTGCTGACCAGCTCCGTGGTGGCTCCGATGCCGGCGCCGTCGAGCGTCACCGAGGCCTGCTTGCTGCCCATCGGATCGGTGTAGTTGATGATCAGCTTCGCCGGCCGGTTGTTGAACCCGCTCGGATCGAACGTCAGGCGCGTGTCGAGACGCTGATCCGGACCGAGCACGCAACTCTGCGCGGTCATGCACGGACCGTCGACGGTGAACGACCAGTCGTTCGCGGCTCCGACGATCCCATTGTCGACCAGCGAGATGCTGGAGATCGTCAGCGAGCCCGTCGTGCCACCGTTGCGGAGCTCGACCGTGGTGTTGCTGCTCGCGTCGTTGACCTCGATCGGCTGGAGCGTGACATTCGGTGGCGAGATCGTCAGGATCGGTCCCACGCTTCCCGCCCCCGTCGCGCAACTGAGATCGACCGGCGGCAAGGCGAGCCCGTTGCTGCCGACCAGGAACAGCTTGCCGAGGTGGATGCCGCTCGTCAGCGGCTTGCACAGCAGGTTGATCTGCGCGGTGTTTCCGGCGAGCAGCAGCCCGGCATCACAGCCGACCTGGTTCTGGCACGGCGAGCCGATCAGGAAGTTGGGGTTGTCGACCTGGAGGCTCATCGGATCCACGCTGGTGCCGGTCGGGTTCGAGACCGCCACGAGGAATGGCTGTGACTCGACGCCGACCTGCTGATTCGCGAACTGCACCGGGATCGGCGTCGCGGTGAGCAGCTCCTGCGTGAACGTCGCGCAGAAGCCATCGAAGCTCGCCACCGACGCACTCGCGGAATTCTGGATGTCGAACGTGCAGCGATGCATGCCGACGGGCAGTGTCGCTGGGCACTCGACGAGCACCGGTAGCGAGGATTGCCCCGCGATCGAAAACGGATCACCGGTGCCGCCGGCCAGGCGCATCGCGGGTGGCGCGCCGCAGTTGTAGACGATCTTGCCGGTGAACGCGGTCGCCGACTGGTTCTGCACCATCACGGCGACGCTCGAGCCCGAGCCGAGGAACTGCTTGATGCCGACGGTCCGCGGATTGACTCCGATCAGAGAGTCGTGGTCGCCGGCCGCCGCGAGCGTCGCGACACTCACGACCACGAGCACGCTCACGGTCCGGCGCAGCGCCTTGGTCGTCGCCGTCTTCACAGCCGTCCGATCACGCCGATGGTCGGCACGTAGACATCGGCCACGAACGGCGTGTTGTCGACGAACCAGAAGTGCTCGTAGCCGAAGTCAGCCTGCACGCTGAAGTGATTGTTGATGTAGAGCTCGAGCCCGGCGGCGACGCGCGCGCCGATCGCGAGCTTGGTCTCGGTGACGTCCATCCCGTTCGCATCGCTGACGACGTTGTCGAACACGAAGCCGGGGATGCCGGCCGCGACGTACGGGCGGAAGAAGCCGGTGAGGAAGCGATAGCGCGCGCCGAGATAGCCGCCGGTCTGGTTCGAGCGCAGGATCAGCGCATTCACCTCGAAGTTGCCTCGTGCGACGGCGATGCCGAGCCCACCCGCGAAGCCGCGCCCCTCGGCGTCGATCCGCAGGACGGCGAGGACGCCCGACGAGATCCTGCGACTCTCCGGTCGCGTCGTCGGCAGCTCGTCGTCGAACACCTCTGACGCCGGCACCGATGCGCGGACGGGTGCGCCGCCCGGTGTCGCGAGCACGCTGCGCTGATTGCCGCCGCGGTCGCTGCCGTACTGGCCGGTGATCAGCCAGCCCTCCTGGCGATCGGGAGGCTTCGGTGCGTTCGGCGGTGGCTCGAGCGGTACTTCGAGCTGGATCGATGCCAGCACTTCCTTGTGCTCGCCCTCGAAGCCGGTGACCGTGAGCTCGCCGGTTTTGTCGCTGTTGCGCACGCGGATCAGGTGGAGCCCGGGACGCACGCGCGTCACCAGCGAGCTGCCGACGGCGATGAACGAGCCGGCGTCGATCGAGATCGTCGACAGCCGCGGTGCGACGCGGATGGTCAGGATCGTCAGCTTCTCGTCGAGCGTGAGCAGCAGGTCCTTGACCTCGAGCACGCGATCCGCGCCGGTCGCCGGATCCGAGAGGTAGCGCTGATACGTGTTCGCGGCGTCGGCGAGCCGGCCCATGTCGCGCAACGTCGAGCCGATGTTGAGCAGGATCTTCGGGCTCGGGAACTTGGCGTACGCCTCGAGAAAGTTCGCGAGCGCCTGGTCGTACGCCTTCGTCCGCAGCTGCTTGACGCCCTCGATCATCAGCGCCAGCGCCTGCGTGCGCTGCCGTGGATCATCGACTGGGATCGCAGGATCCTGGGTGATCAGCATCAGCGCCTCGGACAGCTGCTTGTCATCGGGGATCTGCCCGAGTGGTGTTGGCTCCACAGGATCATCGGCAACTGCGGGATGAGCGCCGAGCGCCATCCCCAACACAACGAGCTTGCGGATCACGGGCGTTTCTTATTGTCGCCGAGATCGTTCTCGATAGGCGAGGCTGCCGTGCTTCACGGACCGAGCGGCTTCTTGACCACTGGCGCGGGCTTGTCGATCGGTCTGGGGAACGGGGTGTGACGACGATCGCCTTGTTGTCGGGTGCGAGCGCGGGAATCAAGCATGCGTCCGCGGGCCAGGGTACGTTGCGCCGGGCCAAGTGGCGAAGATGAAGCGGATTGTCGTCGTTCTCGTTGCCGTCGTGGGGTCGGCGCATGCCGACGGTACGATCGGGCTCCAGGATCCAGCGAGCCCGATCGCGCCACCGCCCCCACCGCCGCCGTCGCGACCCGATCCGGTGGTCTCCGCATCGAGCATGCACGGCGTCGAGTCGGCCTCGCGCCATCGGGGGTTCAACTTCACGCTCGCGCTCGGCGGTGGCCTCACCGTCGGGGTCGGCATCGATGGCTCGATCGGCCGTGGGCCCTCGGGCTCGGCGCGGTTCGCACACATGGCCGGCGAGCGCTGGGCGTTCACCGCGGAGCTCGCGAACATCACGCTGCTGCGCAAGGCCGGGATGGATGCGGAGATCCGCACCGACCAGGGAAACAATCTGCTGTTCGGATTGCAGCTCCACGTCAACCGCGTGCTGTGGCTGCGCGCGGGCGGCGGCATCGGTGGCTTCAAGATCGACGATGGCTCGGCGACCGGCAAGCTCCTCGCCGGACCGGCCGGCGTGGCAGGTGGCGGCTTCGACGTCATCCGGTTCAAGCGCGTCGCCCTCGGCATCGAGATGATGGCGCTCGGGATGGTCAATCGCGATGGGCTGCTCACCACCACCGCGTTCATGCTCGATCTCTCGATCGAATGATCAGTTGATCGTCGGATCGTCGTCGACGAGCTCGCCCATCTTGAGAACGGTCTCGCCGTCGTCACCCGCGTGGCTGATGAAGTCGAGCGCGAGGGTGGTGCTGCCGCCGGGCTCGACGCCGAGGTCCACGCCTCGCGTTTCGAAGCCCCACTTGGCCTCGCCGCTGAGGGTGCATGCCGGGAGATCCTGGATCGCGAACTTGCCGTCGCGGACGCTGACGAGCCGCGAGTCCTCCGCGATCTTCACGTTGATGCCGTCGACGCTGCAGCTCGAGATCGCGAGCTCGAAGGTGCCGTGCTTGATGCCGATCACCGTACCCTCGACGCGGCCAGTGCCGCCGAGCTGGAGCCGGATCTGATCCTGCGGCGACGACACGATCGCCGACACCACGCCACGTCCGGGCGCATAGCCCGTGACCTGGTAACGACCGGTCGGCATCGCGAACACGGCCCAGGTGCCGTCGGCACTCGCACGCTCCTGTTGCGAGATGCCACCCTGGTCGAGCGGCACCAGATCGATGAAAGCGAGAGGTACCGGCGCACCCGTCGCGTCGACCAGCGTGCCGGCGAGATCAGGGCCGCGACCCGGCAGCTGGAACACCACGTTGTCGTAGCGCGCACCCTCGCGGCAGTTGAACGCGAGCGGTTGCGAATGCGGCGACTTCCACGGCCACGCCCGCAACACCACCTCCGTGCCCGTCAGGATGGTGGTCCACCGGAACGTGCCGTTCGCGAGGATCTTGCCGGCGGGAAAGAACGAGCTGCCAGTCTGGAGCTCGATCGCACCGTCGTTCGAAGGTGTGTTGTTTGCGTCGACGACCTTGCCGGAGATCACGCAACCGGCGGTCACCGAGAGGTCCGCCTCGACGCGCTCGCCCGCATCGAGCGCGACCATGACCTGGTTCGCGGCGCCGGCATAGCGCACGTGATTGACGTCGAGCGTCCAGTCACCCGCGGGCAACCGGATCTCGTAGTGACCGTCGGCGTCGGTCTCCGCCATGTCGCTGCCGAGCAAGGGCCGGACGCGGTTGGAGTTGACGCCTCGAACCACGGCATGCGCGACTGGCTTTCCTGCGTGATCGAGGACGCGACCGTAGATCGCACCGCCGCGGAGGACGAACAGATCGACCGCCTCGAGATCCTGCTGCACGACGACCAGCGGCATCGCCGTCTCGTCGGGCGCGCCGATCGCGTCAAGATCGGGGAACCCGGGGAGCCGCTCCTCGACCGGCAGGCCGACCGACAGCACCGAGTCGTCGCGCACGAATGCGCGATACGCGCCGGGGTTGAGCTCGATGCGATACGAGCCGTCGGCGCCGGCGGTCACGCTCTCTTCACCGTCGGGACCGCGGAACACCACCTCGACGTCACCGACTGGTTCGCGCGACAGCCGATCCACCACGTTCCCGGTGATCCTCACGAGCCCGTCCTGGCGACCACCCTTGATCGTACCGAGACGAGACCCGCCGGCGCCGGCGCGCCGGGCATTGTCGAGCGCATCGCGAAACCCGCTCGTGATCGCGCGGCTGTGCGCGGTCTCGCCATCGAGCTTGGACTCCGCCGGCCCGGAGCCTACGAGCCACCAGAGGAGGGCGATCATCCCACCGAGCCCACCGAGCCCACCGAGTACGAGGCGACGCATGTGTTGTCTCTGGACACGCCGGCCAGGCCAGCGGTTTCCTCGAAACACGGGGCGCGACGCAGCTATTTCAGGCGACGACTTCGACGACCACGGCGGTGATGTTGTCCTTGCCGCCGCGCTGGTTCGCGAGGGCGATCGCCGCCTCGGCGCACTCCTCGAGATCGCCGTCGCCGCACAGGTCCGCGACTTCCTTGTCGGCGTTGAAATAGCCGTGCAGGCCATCGCTACACAGCAGCAACCGGTCGCCGAGCGCGATGTCGATGTCGGCGGTGTCGACCTGGACGTAGTCTTTATGGCCGACCGCGCGGGTGATGACGTTCTTGCCCTGGGCCTTCTCGGCCTCTTCCTTCGTCATCATCCCGTGCTTGACCTTGTAGTTGATCAGCGTGTGGTCCTCGGTCAACTGGAGGACGCTGTCCCGGCGCACGCGGTAGACGCGGCTGTCACCGACGTGGACGGCGAACGCGAGGTTCGCGCACACCAGGCATGCGGACAGCGTGGTCGACATCCCCTTCTTCTCGGGGTCGAGCTCCGCCATGCCGAACACCATGTAGCAGGCCTGCTTGACGCCACTCTCCAGGAGTCGGCGGATCTCCCACACGCACTCGCTGTCACCCCCGAGCACGCGATCGACGAGCTGATCGAGCTCGTTGCGCGCCCCGTAGACCCACCCACGAAGCTGGTCGACGGCCTCGCGACTCGCGATCTCACCCTTGTTGTGCCCGCCGACGCCGTCGGCGACGACATAGAACGCCCGGTCGTCGTCGCAAAAAAAGGCGTCCTCGTTGATCTGACGTTTGCGACCAACATCGGACCGAGCCACGGATCGGAGCTTCACCCAACGAGCATCGTATCATGGCTACCGCGCAGCTCGCTTGCTACGCTCAGATATCGTGTCTCTGCTAGCCGACGTCCTCCGCGAGCGCCAGAGCGAGATTCTCGCCGGGTGGATCAGTCGCTTCGAGCGGTCGCCACTCCGGTTCCGCCGGGCCACCAAGGCGGCGTCGCACACGTCGCAGGTGGCGAACCTCGTGGAGGCGCTCGGGGTGGCAGCGTTGTCATCCGAGCTGCGCCCGGGGTCGGGAGCGACACGTGAGCTCGAGCGCAATGCCGTATTCCTCGGGGCCCAGTTTGCCTCCGAAGGCGCGACCGGCTTCGACATCGCCGCGTTGATGATCGAGCTCCGCGACGTCGTGCTCGAGATGGCCCCCACCGACGAGATCGCGCCCCTCGCCCGGTTGTTCGAGTGGCTCCAGGTCGTCGCCCTCGACACCTTCGCCTCGTCGGGGCTGCAGTCGCTGCGCGAGCGAGTCGCCGATCAGCTCGAGCTCGGCACGCCGGTCGTCGAGCTGCTACCCAAGGTGCCCGCCTGTCTGCTGGTCGGGGCGCCGCCCTCTGGCGTGATCGACGGCCTGCTGTCGCGCGCATGGATGCTCGCGATCGGCACCGGGGCGCCGTGCCTGATCGTCGATTGTGGCGGACTCGCCGAGGCCGGGGAGAAGAACTTCGAGACCGGCTACCGCGAATTTCTGGTCCAGGCCGAGGGCAGCGCGATCCAGATCCTGCTGGCCACCGCCCGCCGTAATGTCCGCGACCGGGTCGCGGCGCTGGCCGGGGAGCGCGGCCTCGCGTTCCAGCACTTCGACCGCCTCGATAGCGCGGTCGCGCA
>Ga0105049_10003170_pt1 | contig 19476 bp, 13 predicted proteins | sample MAT06_FD_78087 | JGI IMG/M metagenome (GOLD analysis project Ga0105049, IMG submission 78087) | Freshwater microbial communities from Lake Fryxell liftoff mats and glacier meltwater in Antarctica - MAT-06 | ecosystem: Environmental > Aquatic > Freshwater > Ice > Liftoff microbial mat | place...
CTGGACACCGAGAATGGGACAGGCATACTTCCTTCGTTAGTTCATTCGGCCTGTATCGGTCGCAGTGGGGAGTACAGTGGTCGCGAGAAGTCATCCGCAACCCGGCGTCGACCTCTCGTACGTGAAACTGAGCGGCGAAAGCGTAGGCGATGCGGGCGATCCTTATACGGGCATGGATCGCTTCGGTCGAATCGTCGATCAACGCTGGCGGAGCGGCAGCACCGACCAGGATCGATTCACGTACAGTTTTTACAGGAAGCCGGCGAGCCACTCAAACTCAATTATGAGGCGCACATATGGCCCTTATGCAGAAAACCTGAATAAGGTTCTACAAGTGATCGAAGGACACTTCACCCGAGGATATGGCGATAGCCCGAAGAAGGATAACGATATCGAATTGTTGCCCGGTGCCGTTGAACTGGCCGATGCGGTGTTGCATAACGCTACCCAATCTTGTCAGCGTCTTGAAGTAGTCGCGGACTGGATAGACGGATTCGAAACGCCTTACGGAATGGAACTCCTCTCGTCGGTTCATTGGGTGGCATACAAGAGCGAGACTCATGCTACCAACGCGGAAGAGGCAATCGAAGCCGTTCACGCATGGAATGACCGCAAGCGACAAATGCTGAAGCCCGAACATATCCGGGTTGCTTGGAGACGACTTCAAGAATTTACCGCCGCACGATCCGATGATCGCACGAACGGATGTCCAACGTGATTTTACGCAACAGGGGCCTTGGCCTTCGCGCCGCCGCCGCCTTTTTTGCCGCCCTTCTTCTCGCCGCCTTCGGTGGGTGCGGACTTGCCGTTGCTGGTGTCGTCGCGGGTTTTCGTTTTGTTCTCGCCGAGGAGCACGCGCGGGTTCAGCACGACTTCGTCGCCTTCGGCTAAGCCTCGCACGACTTCGATCATCTTGTCGTTGAACTTGCCGAGGACGACTTCGCGTTCTTCGTGGCCCGTTGCGGTGGCGACGTACACTTTGCGCTTCGGTCCGGATTCTGCGCCGCCGATCACCGCTTGTAGTGGGATCGCCAGCACCGATTCCGTCGCGTCTTCGACGTGAATCGTCACTTCGGAGTTCATGTCGGGCTTCAGCCCCTCGACCGATTCCTCGATGAGAACGAGAGTCTGGTACACCTTGACATCGCTGGAGAAAAAGTCGGCTTGGCTGGCGACGGCGGCCACGCTGCGGACGCGACCGCTGAAGACGCGATCCGGATACGCATCGACTCGAACAGTGGCGCGTTGACCCTGGCTGGCGATACGATATTCTTTGTCGCGAACGCTTTCGCGGACGACGGACAGCGAGTGTTCCGATTGGCTCATCAAACGTGCGAACGGGTGGATGTTCGTCAGCATCCCGGCCCGCAACGATTCGTACATTCCCGTCGAAATGCGCTCGTCGCCGCGAATCCGCGAGACGAGCGCTTCGTGAACCCGCGTGTTGACTTGCATTCGGCGAAGGTCCGGGATGCGCATCATCTTTTGGCCTTCCTTGACTTGCTCGCCCTGCGCGATCAACCCTTGTTGGCTGCCGCCGAAGCGGCTCGATTCGGGCTTGATGTACACGACCATCCCCTCCTGCGGCGAGTAAAGTTTGCACTCGCCGATCTGGTCTTCGATCTCGTTGAGTCGTTCGTGTTCGCGCGTAAAAATCGACAGCTTCGTCTTACGTTCGGACTCGGCCTGGATCTCTTTCGAGCGGGCCTGCCGCGTCGCTTTGTCGGAGCCGATCCGCGAAACTTCGAGTTTCGAGCGCAGGTCGGTGAACTCCTTCTCGCGGATGAAGGTTTCGAGGATGTACTTTTCCTTCTGGAGCTTGCCGAGCGTGTCGTTGGCCCCGCTCAGCTTCGTTTGTTCGACTTTCGATTGGCTGGGCGTGAGGTAGCCGAGTTTCACCGAACGTTCGGCCCAGGCGGATCGTTCGCGGTAGGCTTCGAGGTCGGACTCAGCTTGCTTCAAGCGCCCGGAAACATCGTCGAATCGCTGGCGATATTCGCCGCGTTCGGCGAGCGTGGCACCCGCGCCGAAAATCGCACCGAACGGGTTGAGTGCTTCTTCCATGCGGTAACCGGTGAACTTATCGAGGTCCAACTCGGCGACTTTCAGTGCGGCCACGGCGAGCGCGATGTCGGACTCGTTTTGCTTGTTCGTGATCGTCAGATCCTCGTCGGCTTTCACCCACTCGGCGTGGGCTTTCTCGACGACGATCGATTGCTGCTTGAAGTTTTCCTGAAGTGCCGAGTCGTCGAGTTCGAGGAGGAGTTGCCCCTTGGAAACCATCGAACCGTCGTCGATCACCCATTTGATCGTGCTGGAAAATGTGCCCTTCGAACCGGCTTTCACTTTGCAAACGACATCGCGGTTTTCCGCCGATTCGAGCGTGCCCTTTTCGACGACGGCGATCGGCAGAAGCTCCGCTTTCACCTTGTGCAGCAGGATTTCCGAACGTTTCGCCGACTGAAAACCCGGTGCGAAGTACGACCAGGCGAGGAACCCGAGGCCCGCGAAGAGCGCCAATCCGATGGTGCGTCGCAACCAACGTCGGCTGCGCACGGGCGCGGCGTTCGCACGCGGTTTCCCGTCACGGGGAGATGGGGAGAGTTCGGGGGGCGAGGTCGGTTCGGCTGGTGTCATCGGTCCATATCCCTCGGGCATCGAGTGGGAGGAGTTCGAGATCGAGGTACAAATTCATCCGCGCGTTCAAGTAGTTAATCCAGAGCGTGTACAACGCATTTTCGGCCTGAAGTAACTGGCTCTGGGCTTGGAGTAATTGCTCGGTGAGTGCGGCGGGGTTACCGGCGGTGTCGCGGGCCTGGGGGTCGGGTGGGGCCAGCAAGGTCGATCGCGCGTTATCCACTTGAGCATAGGCGAGTTCGACGGTCTTCTGCTGTACTTTATACGTCTCCGCGAGCGACCGCAACTGACGAAGTCCAGAACGACAGTCGTTGAGGATGTTATCCTCGAACGCCATCAGCGTGCGGCGCTGCCGTTGGAACGAAATCAGTGCGGCACGATAGTTGTTCCGCTCGACCCGACGCACGAACGGCGGTTCGCCGCGGATCGTCAACGCATGTCGGGTCCGGCTGCCGGCGAACGCGAACGCCTCGTTGTCCGTCGTCGGCGTCGCCGTGTTCAGATCGTACTGCACGTTCAACACACCCTGCAACGCATTCGCTCGCACCGCTAGCTGCCGATACGAATCGACCACCTGCGCCCGTGCATTCATCAGGTCCAACCGGTTCGTCAATGCCGTCTGGGCGACCCGCGAAGAGGCATCGTCGAGCGGAACCTGCAAGAGGTCCACACCTTCGACGGTCAGTTCCGGGAGCAACGGCCACTCGCTGCGTATTTCGTCCAAACGCTGATTCCGCGCCTTCAATGCCACGAGCATCCCGGCATCGAACGCCTCTCGATACAGGTTCGCACGCTCGCCCGCTTGCTTGTCGGGAATCAATCGCAACCACGGGCGGGCTTCGTACGTTCGTAAGCTCTGTTCGTGTTTCGCAAACGCAATCGCATCTTCGACGACCGCAATATCGCGATCTTCGCTTTCCGGTACGGGCTTGCCCGCCGCGAGCCGATCCGCCTGCACATCGAGCAACTTCAACCGTTGGGCTTGCAGCGCGACGATCTGCTTCGCGAGTTCATCGGCGGACAGCTTGCCGAGTTCGGTCATACGCTTCGTGTAATCTTGCGCGAACGGCTTGCCACGGACTAGTGAGGAATCGGTGAGAAGTTGTTTCCAGCGTTCGCGGTACGCCGGAATCGACTCTTTCGGATCGTACTTACCTGCCGTGGCTTGCAAGTCGCGGAGTTGATCGTACACGGCTTCATACCGAAGGAGTTGCTTGCGCATTGGCCGTAGTGGGCTATCGTCGAGTTCGAGCGGCAGATTCGTCGGCACGCCGAGTTGTAGCTTAAAAATATCGAGCAAGTCGAGGTACTGGCGGTTCCCGTCGAGTAATCGCGACTGACTTTGCAAGAATTGAAGTTCGACGCGAACGACTTGCAAGTCGGAGACGATGCCGCCTTCTTTCAGGTTGCGGTACAGTTTCAGAATCTGCTCGAGTGCGGCAAGGTTCTTGCGTTCGTTGGCGAGCGTGCCGTTCCGCAACACGGTCGGTAAATACCCCGCCGTCGGTGCGGTGAGGTTGCTGCCGATGGCACGGCCCAAGTTCGCGGCGAGGCCCTGCAAACCGTACGGGTTGTTCGTGTAGTCGCCATTACCCGCGATCACCACATAGAAGATTTTGCGGAACCGCGCATACGAGCGAATCGCGTAAAGCAGCGTGCGTTCGGCCTGCGTGAGCGCTTCGAGCGTGACCGCGAACCCGCCACCGCGCAACAGCGGTTGCAGCGCCGTCAGCGACAAGTTCGAGATGGCAATATCCGGCCGCGGGCTGGTGAGATCGAGCACGATCTGATTCGCAAAACGGAATAGCACCACTGCCCCTGTCGGGAACAGTTTCGAGACCGTGGCATCGGTGCCGATCCGCCAGCGATTGCCCGGCCCATCGACGCGCTCGCGCCCCGTCACTTCGCGAATGACGTTCTCGGACGCCATCGCTTGTGCCGCAAAACTGAAACGTTCGGTGGTTACGGGCAGCGCGGCCAAGTACAGATCTTCGCGCCGATCCTGGAATTCGCGACTGTTGAACAGCGCGAGTTCGACGGTCTGATCGAGCCGGAGGCGGAACGGCTTTTCGGCCGATTCAAACGCCTTCTGGAAGCTCGACGCCGCCCCGCCATACGCTGCCGCCGCAACTTCGGGTTTGGTCGGTTCGGTCGCACCTGCCTGGCGAATATCGCCCGCATTGTTGCCGACATCTTCGCCGCGATTCGCGGTGTCCCAGCCCGCGATGACGTTCAGATACTCCTTGCCTTCGTGCAACCCCACGCCGTACTTTTTCTTCGGTTTCTGCGGGTTTGGCGAAAGGATCGATGCCGCGTAATCGTCTGGCGGGAACGGCGGATGATCCGGCCCGCCGCAACCCGCCGCGTCGCTGAACCGCGCCCGGCTATCGGGGTACACGTGCCAATCTTCGATCGTCCAATCGGGGAAGACGTTCTTCTGCGTGAGGATTCCCGCCACGTCTTTGTCGGCGCGTTCGCGAAAGTGATGCCGCGAGCAACCCGAGCCGATCCCGCAAACGACCGCCACGGCGAAGAGGCGTCGAAGTACGCGAGGTTGAGGCCGTGTAACCATAGCGAACCCGATTAACGAGGGAGCAGGCAGACAATCCGCTGCAATCGTTATCGTCCGAACAATTTGCCTATCTTGAACCCGAACGCGAAAGTTTCGGCAGGAGTTTTGTTAGCCCGACGCGCTGGCGAGGGGAACCCACGAAAAAATACACAGCGGAATCCGGAGTCTAATAATCGGTCAGTACGCGCGGCGTGAACGAGGCACGCAGCGCGTTCAGGACGGCGAGCACGTCGATCACTTCCTGCGCGACTGCGCCGGCAACGGGTGGCAGGTAACCTGCGGCAGCGAGGAGCATTCCGACGAGGCTGAGCGCCATGCCGCCGATGGCGGTTTGCAGGGCGATTGACCGCATCCGGCGGCCGATGTGCATCAACTCGTCGACCCGCTCCAGCGAGCTTTCGAGGATCACGGCCCCCGCGGCTTCGGCGGTGACATCGCTGCCCTGGCCGAACGCGATGCCGACCGTGGCGGCGGTCAATGCGGGCGCGTCGTTGATGCCGTCGCCCATGAACACGGTGGCCGCCTTTTTGGTTTCCTCGCGGACCAGCGCCAGCTTCTGTTCGGGGCTTTGGCTCGCGTACACTTCGGTAATGCCAACCTTCTCTGCGAGGTAGCGCACCTCGGATTCGCGATCTCCGGACACCAGCAACACGCGCTCGAATCCGTGGTGTGGCTTCAAATGCCGGATGAACGCTTTGCCTTCGGCGCGCGGTTCGTCGCGGTACTGAAACGTCGCCGCGTAGTTCCCGTCGATCACCGTCATGCACTCGAGACCACCCGCAAGCGGTGGCAGCAACTCGGCGACCGCAGGCGATTGTGCCACGAGCTTTTTCCGGCTCGTGACTTGCACGATTTTGCCGCCGATTTTGCCGCGCAGCCCATCGCCGGGGCGCTCGCTGACCTCGCTTGCCTCGGCGAGTTTCAACCCCGCTTCGCTCGCCGCAGTAATCGTGGCCGCCGCCAGCGGGTGCCGCGAGTATCGCTCGAGGCTCGCCACCGCAGCCAGCACTTCGTCCTTGCTAAAACCCTTGCCGGGAAGCACTTCGGTGAGCTTCGGATGCCCGTACGTGAGTGTACCCGTTTTGTCGAAGATGGCGGTCTTGCACGTATCGATCTTTTCCAGAACGGCCGGGTCTTTGATGATGATGCCGCGCCGTGCCGCCAACGAAACCGAGCCGATGATCGCGACGGGAATGCCGATCAGCAGCGGGCACGGTGTGGCCACAACCAGCACGCCGAGGAAGCGAAGCGCATCGCCACTGGCCGCCCACGCAATCAGCGCGATCGCCACCGCGACCGGCGTGTAAATCGCACCCAGTTGATCGCCGAGACGCCGCAACGCCGGACGGCGTTGCTCCGAATCGCGCATCACTTGCATGATCTTGGCGTACCGCGAATCGACCGCCGTTTTCTCCGCGCGAATCGTCAGCGCACCATCGCCGTTGATCGCACCGGACATCACCGTGGAACCGACCGCCTTCGACAAAACGTACGGCTCGCCGGTGAGGTACGATTCGTCCATCGTGCTGTGCCCTTCGATCACGACCGCATCGACGGGGCACGTTTCATGTGGGAAAACAACCAGCGAATCGCCGACTGCGACTTCCTCCAGAGGAATGTCGCTCACCGTGCCGCCCTGCTTGCGGTGCGCTTGCGAAGGCATGCGTTTCGCCAGTGCCTGCAATGCCGAGGACGCGCGGCGCACCGCGTAATTTTCGAGCGCCTGCCCACCCGATAGCATGAGTACGACGAGCGTACCGGCGAGGTATTCTTCGAGCAACACTGCCGTAACGATGGAAATACCCGCGAGCAAATCCGAACTGAAATCGAAGCGAATCAGCCGCATGAACAGTCCCGCAACGAGCGGAATGCCACCGACGACGAGCGCGACCAATAGCGGAATCGTCGGCCACGGAACCCCGAAGAATGTGCCCTCGAAGGCGTACGCAAATCGCAGCAACAAGTGGAGCGCGATCGCCATAATCGCAATCGCGGCGATGACGAGTTCCCGCGATACGAGCGGCTGAGTCTGGCGCGCGGTTCGGTTCATGTCGGCTTTCTTATGTGATGTGCGAACTCACAACAACGATCCTTTGCGAGATACCCAATTACTAGCGAAATAATCCGTCACGGCATGGCTATAATGGGCAGTTGGTGAACGCTCGGCACGGTTCATATGGTGGTTATGGGTAGAATCCGAGTGCGCTGAGTTCATTACTTCTTGCGAGGTTCCGCATAATGCGACTTTCGATGTTACTCGGCTGCCTGGCGTTAGCGTGGACCCCGGCACTATCGCCCGCACAAGATGCCGCGAAGGCGTTGAAACTCCGTTGGTACGGCCAGTCGTATTTTCAACTGGAAACGCTGGCTGGCAAGAAGGTTGTCTTCGATCCGCACGCGATTCCGGAGTTCGGCAGGCCCATCGTTTCCGCCGATATCATCCTCTGCTCGCACTTGCACAACGACCACGCGCAACCCGAGTTGGTCGAAGGCTACAAGTCTGCCCGCACGCTTTATGGACTAAAGGAAATCAAAGGGCGCACGCCAGACTGGGTGCGAATCGACGAGAAAATCGGCGCGATCGCGATCCGCACCGTGGGCACGTATCACGATGCCGAAAACGGTATGGCAAAGGGAAAGAACACGATCTTCATCGTGCAAGTCGACGGGTTAACCTTTTGTCACCTCGGAGATTTGGGCCACGAACTGAGCGAAGACCAAGTCAAAGCCGTCGGCAAAATCGACGTGCTGATGATACCGATCGGCGGCACCTACACGATCAACGGCGATCAAGCCAAGAAGGTCGTCGCCGCACTGAAACCCCGTTTGTTCATCGTGCCGATGCACTACGGAGTCCCCGGCTACGACGACCTCAACGGCCCCGAAGAGTTCCTCGATGGCTTGAAGAACATCAAACGTACCCCACTCAGCAACGAGTTGGCCATCGCGCCCGACGCCAAAGCCGACGAGCCAACCGTGATAGTACCGAGCTGGAAATCGCCAGGATTCGGGCAACCGAAGAAGTAAATCGTTGTCAATTCAAAGACGCAATCCTTCGCAATGGTCCGCAAACCAAATGCAAATCGGCGGCATCGTGCTGTGCGGGGGGCAGTCGTTGCGAATGGGTCGGCCAAAGGCGTGGCTCCCGTTCGGCGACGAGGTTTTGCTGCAACGCGTGGTTCGCATTTTGGGCGAAGTCGTACAGCCGATCGTCGTCGTGGCGGCACCGGGGCAAGCATTGCCGGCACTGCCGCACGATGTCGAGATCGTCCGCGATGACGTCGAATATCGAGGGCCACTCGGCGGGTTGGTCGCAGGGCTGGCGGCGCTGAATGGCCGCGTCGATGCGGCCTACCTCAGTGGCTGCGATCTACCGTTCCTATCGCCCGCATTCGTACGCCGGATGATCGCGTTCGCCACCACTGCCGTTCCCCACGTCGATGGTTATTTGCACCCGCTTGCGGCCATCTACTCGATGTCCGTTACCGACACCGCACTGTCACTGTTGAAAGCCGACCAACGCCGCCTCATCGGGCTATACGACCATGTACCGACGCGCATCGTCGAAGCCGCCGAACTCGTCGACATCGACCCGACGTTCCAATCACTACGCAACATCAACACTCCCGAAGAGTACGCGATAGCCCTTCGGGAGGTGAACGGATACCCGCGTTGACCGATGGCCGCGCTTGCGTTATGAATCCCCATTCGATCATTGCGCGACGAGGGCTTACCGTGCGACGGAAATCGGTACTTCTGACCATCGGGCTAATCCTGCTTATCCTCGGGGCAGTGTCCGGCACGCTGATCATTCTGCTGAAAGGCGAGCCGGAATTTTACACGTCGCAAGCCGATGAACCTTCGGCGTGGGAACGCGGCGAACTCGCCTCGGCGCTGCTGACGCGCGTGCAAGATCTCAAGAACGATATTCGATCCAAACCCGAATGGGGCACATCGTTTCGGGCGAACGATCTCAACAGTTTCTTTCGCGAAAACCTCAGCGATGGCGATGGATATGCTACGTTGTTGCCGTCGGGGTTTCATTCGCCGCGTGTGGCGATCGACGGCGACCGCATCAAGCTCGGTATGCGTTACGGCAACGGCTATTGGAGCACGATTGTTTGGGTCGAAATGCGCGCGTGGTTGGTCAAAAACGATACGAACGTGATCGCTCTCGAGCTTTGCGGAATGCGTGCGGGAAACGTGTCGATCGGCTGCCAGACGATGCTCGATTCGCTCTCCGAAGCGGCACACGATTCTAATGTCGATGTCACGTGGTACCGCAACGGGTCGAACCCCGTCGGCTTGTTCCGCTTCTACGCCGATCAACTCCGCCCCACGACGCAAATCCACACGTTAAAGATCGCCGACGGTACCATCACCGTGGCCGGGCGAACGAAACTGGAAAACTCCACAGTCGGCGGCCCCGGCACAAACCCGATCGGCGAGTGAGCGTGAAAGACCCGCGGTCGAGAATGGGGACATCGTAACAGTATCACTTGCCGGCGGGCACGCGGTCCCAGACGACGGTGTAACTCACTTTGCTATCGGTGATGTGCGAGGCGACGCAGCGCGGGCGTTGGCCTTTGGACTTGCGCTCGATCAGTTGCGTTTCGTAGTCGGCCACGCTGAGGTTCGCTGTGAACTCCCATGTGTCGTTCGCTTTGTTCTCGATGAACACCGCAAGGAACTTCACATCCTCGCGGTTGCTGTGAACGCTGACGATGTGCGGCCGCCAGCCCTTCTTGCGATACTCCGCGATCTTGCGATATTTACCGAGCCGCCCGATCTCCCCCGACACCGTCGGCGGCGCGAATTGTGGCATCTCGGAATTGGCAACCGGTTCCGCCGCCGTTTCTTCCGAAGCGGATGGCAACGATTCGTGCTGGCTCGCGAGGAATTCGACAGTCGTCTCGATTGGCTGATTCTGCGGCATAGACGCTATCCCCGTTTGCGACTCAACGTACGCAGATAGGTTGCCCGCCAGCGCGTGGTGTTGCGAGGGTGAATCGGAAATCGATCCGAGCGAAAGTGCCTGACGCGAACCGTTATCTCCCGGCAAGTGATTGACTCGCACGAACGGGGCCGATACAAAGTAGCGAATGGGGATATAGCTCAGTTGGTAGAGCGCTTGAATGGCATTCAAGAGGTCAGGGGTTCAACTCCCCTTATCTCCACTCGATTTCGGCACGTTTCAGATCGCACGAACACATCCATTTCCTCCGCGTAGTCTTCGGAGCGAAGCCCGGGCACGATGTATCGGATCGTACGTTATTTTCGTGTGAGTTTACGCCTATGCGGCACGGCGAAACGCATCTGGATTCGGCATAGCCCAGACGATTTCGTACAGCCAAAAAATCGCAGACGATTTGACGTAATTCGGAATTGTGTCGTGTCGCGAAAGTGTCTCAAAGTGTCGTGCGACGTCGTGTGCTGTTCTTCGTGACGACGGATTGCCCCATCGCCAACAGCTATGTAACGGGAATGAATGCGATCGGGAAAGATTTTGCCGATCGTTCGATCGAGTGTTTCGTGGTGCAAGTGGTGCCGGAATTGACTCTGGAGGAAGCTCGTAAACATGCCAGCGCACGATGCGGTAGCTTGCGGTTACTTTTCGCCGATGAGTTTCTCGAACCAGTCGTGTGCGTCTTCGGGTTCCCATTCGCCGGAGATCTTCATTCGGACTTGCTGGCCATCGGGTTCAAACTCCCGGGAACTCTCGTTGTTGGCGATCTTCAGTATGAACGGCTTGATCGCCGGAAGGTGTTCTTCAATTTTCTTGTACAACGCGATGCTCGTGAAGTTCTGGATCGCCTGCTCGTTCTTGCCCGTCAGTTCGACATCGACGTGGAAACGATCCTTGACGAGGCGAACCCGCGCGAGGAGGAACTCGATGCCGTATTGCGAAAGCGTGTCGCCATCCGGGAACGCCCATCGACCCGTGGCGACGAACGTGGCGAACGGGCGGTTCGCATCGAGCGGGTCCGGCAGTGCGCCGATGAGCTTTTCGGATGCCGTCGCGGGCGGCTTGTTCTGTGCGGATCGCTGGGCCATGGCGACCAGCGAAGTGCCGTCGCTTCCGAGTGCCCAGGCGCGTTCGCCGATGACCGTGGCAATCACCCGCTGGTTTTTCGGCGATGCAAACGAATAGCACTTCTGCCCGTTGATTGCCTTCGGTGCGGACGCGGGGCGATCGAGTTCGGCGATCCAGTTCGCGTTCAGGAAATCGCCTTCTGCGGTCGCGTAGTGCCGCGAACCGAAACCGGTATCGCTCGCGATGGCATACGTAATTCGCTCGCACTTTCGCACGTCGAAACGGTAGCGCGCCGCGAGGTCGTTGATTGCGGCCACCGATTTGGGCTGGATCGCCTGCTTCCACTTGGCCATGTACGCTTCGGGGTGTACGACCATCGCGGCAGTCGTGGATTCGGGCAAGTTCCACGATGCCGGCACGAGGATGCCTTTCACCGGTTCGACCGCAACGGGCTTCGTTGCCACGGGGGTCGGCACCGTCGTTTCGGTTGGCTTCGTACCGGGCTTCAATACGACGACCGTGCCGACGACGAGTAGCAACAGCGCGCCCCCGATCGCGGCGAATGTCGGCAGTTGGCTCTTCGGCTTCAGCTTGCGTGCGGGAACGGACTTTGCCTTGAGGGGCCGGTTCCGTCGCGTTTCCCTCGAATCATCGGTGTCCGCATTCGTCGTGGCCCCTGCCACGGTTGTCGGGATCGTGCCGGAACTGTGGTCGGGGTGCTGCGGCTTCGGGATGCGAACCGCGTTGGCTGAGGGAAGGTTCCCATCCGAATGCTCGGGAACCGCGACGACGCGAATCGGTTTTGCGGACTTCCGCGAACGCATCGGTGCGGTCACGATCTCCGCTTCGGGGATGTTTGCGGCATTCACCGCAAGCGTAACGATGGTGGTGCCATCGGGTACGCTCGCACCACCGGTTGCGGCGGGCGTGGCGTAAACGTACGCTTCGCCTTCGAGCGACATTTCCGGTTCGGGTGCCGCATCGGGCGTGAAGCGGGCGAGTTGCGCCGCGATTTCGGTGCAGGTCTGAATGCGATCTTCGGGCTTCTTCGCCAGCAGTTTATCGACGATCCGGATCATGTCGTACGGCACGTCGGGGCGGATTTTTCGCAGATCCGGCGGCGCGTCGAGTTGATGGCGGAGTAGTTTGTCGATCGGCGAGCCTTCGGGGAACGGCGGGCGACCGGCGAGGAGGTAATAGAGCGTGCAACCGAGGCTGTAAATGTCCGCGCGGGAATCGACCGTGCTGGAGTTTTTTGCTTGTTCCGGCGACATATAATCGGGCGTACCGACGACGGTGCCATCGCGCGTCAATTCCGTACGCGAGACATCGTCGTCGTCGCTCAGCGAGCGAATCAGGCCCATATCGAGGATTTTGATGTGTGCCACGCCGCCCGTATTGGGCAGTGCCCGTTCGCCGGAAACGAGCAAGTTCGACGGCTTGATATCGCGGTGAACGAACTCGCGGTCGTGCGCGTGTTGCAACCCGAGTGCTGTCTGACGGCCATACTCGGCCACTTCGCAATAATGGAGTCGGCCGAATTCCTTGACAAGTCGCGACAGGTCCGACCCGTTCACGAACTCCATCGCCATGTAATGGCGACCGCCCGCCTCGTCGGCGTCGTGGAGCGAAACGATATTCGTGTGGTTGAGCGTCGCCGCTGCGGCGGCTTCCCGCTTGTACCGCCGCATCACGGTTTTGTTCGACAACAAGTGCGGACGCACAACCTTGAGCGCCACAACGAGGCCGACCTTCAACTGAATCGCCTTGTAAACCTTGCCCATCCCGCCTTCGCCGATCTTGTCCATCACCAGATACGGCCCGATTAAAATTTCGACGATGCGGCTAATGCGGACTTTCTTCGTCTGGTAACCCGTGAGCAGACCCGCCGCCCGCAGCCGTTCGGAGAGTGCAACGGGGTTGGCAATCAGTTCCGGTGAAAGTTCGTCGAGGATCGCCAGTTGCGCGGGGGCGTAGAGGCCGCAATCGCGGAGCGCCTGAATGAGGTGTTCGGGAGTGTTCCGATCCATCGTGGGCCACGGAGGTCTGTGAGAGAGGCCTTGCATTACAAGAACGATTGTACTTCTGAAATCGAACTATGCTCGCGAAAAATCGAATGCGGCACTCGGTTCGTCGGTGCGTAGGAGCTACACTCAGCGCAAGGGGTTAGAAACCAAACCGAATCGGAGCCGCGTTTTGTCGCGAATCGTGCGTTCGGAAGTCGTTTTCTTCCTGCTGGCGTGGCCGATCCTTGCCGTCATGTACCGGGCACGCGCGTTCGTCGATCCCGGTACGTTCTGGCACATTCGCGTCGGCGATCTCATCCGCGAACGCGGCTTCATGACCACCGACCCGTTCACGTTCCCATTCGAGGGCAAAACCTGGATCCCGCAACAGTGGGGCGGCGAGGTCGTCATGTCCGCGATTCACTCGGCACTCGGCTTCGACGGCTTACTGTTGGGCATGACGGTGATGCTTGCGGGGCTGTTCGCGTGGGTGTTCCATCGGCTGCTCGTCGGCGGGATGGGCTGGCCGTTGGCGGGTATCGTATCGTCGCTCGGCATGATGGCCGCAGGGTTCCATTTCTATGCCCGCCCGCACCTCATCACCATCGTATTCATGGCCATCGTAGCCGCGTTTATCGTCGATTTCGATCGCCGGAAAATCGGGCGCGGGCGGTTGCTACTGTTAATTCCGCTGCACTTCATCTGGACGAACATCCACGGCGGGATGCTCGGCGGCGTGGCCACGCTCGCACTCGCCGGCATCGGTTGGGCGATCTTGCGTAGCTTACAGCGCGAAGAATTACTCGTCTATCTCGGCATCGTGGCGTTGTGCGCGATGACCATGTTCGCAAACCCGTTCGGCCTCGAAATGCAGCGAACGTGGTTCCGTATCGTCGGCTCCGACGCGATGGCGCAGTACGTCGATGAACACACGATGCTGGACCCGCAACGCCCCGGCGATCAAGCGGTACTGTCGTTCGCGGCCGTATATTCGATCGTGCTATTTGGAGCAAAGTGGAGAGATTTTCGCATCGTGTGGCTGTTGCCGCTCGTCTGGTTCGTGCTCGCGATCAAGAGCATTCGACAGGGGCCGCTGTTCGCTGTCACCGGCATTGTTCTGCTCGCCGACATTTGGCCGCACACCTTCTGGCACCGCTACTTATGCCGACAAGGCGACACACTGGCACGCGATGTCGCCACCCCGTTGCGACCCGTCACGTGGCACGCATGGCTACTGCCGGTGATCGCGGTGGCGACCGCAATTGGGCTGCAATCGTACCGCGGCATCGGCCTGGCACAACTCGATCCGTGGCTGGTGCCGGTGAAGTTGATCGAACCGCTGCAAAACTACGCCGCCACAGTGCCACCGGGTACGCGCATTTACAACGACGCCAACCTCGGCGGCTTCGTGATCTATCACGCGCCGAAGCTCAAAATCTTCATGGACGATCGCTTCGAATTGTGCGGCGACGCGTGGTTGACGAACTACGTCCAAACGATTCGCGATCACCCTGAGCGGTTTGAAGATTGGTACCGGAAATACGGTTTCGAAGTCGCCATCGTCGCCGCATCGACGCCGATATTGCCTCTGGAACAAGCCATGCGCGAATCGGGCCACTGGCAAGAAATCGCCCGCGACCGCATCGCCGTGATGTACCGTCGAATCGAGCGATAGTTGGTGGCTTGAAGAATTTAACCGCAGAGGTCGCAGAGTACGCAAAGAAAAACACCGTTGAGAATCGAATGAATATGGCATTGACTCGTATTCGTTTTCTCAGCGTTCTTAGCGCCCTCTGCGGTGAAGTGATTTCTGCTTTGGTGCATCCTCACCGCCCGCCGCGCATCCACTTGTCGGGGTCGTCGACGGCTTGCATCGCGTCGCTGTAGCCGCCCATCATCGACTGGAAAATCGTGTAGATGGCGAAGAGGATCAACCCGGCGATCAGCACGTAAACGACGCCCGAAACAATCGACGAGATCACCTTCATTTTGCGGATCGACTCTTCGCGGTAATACACGGCTTGCTTGGCCATGACCTCGGCGAGTTGGCCGGACTCTTCGCCGACTTGCACGACGTTCAGAAACTCCTCGGGGAACAGTCGCGTGCCGCAGCCGCTGAGTGCGTCGTGAATCTCGTCGCCCTTGCGGACGGTTTTCGCGGCGAAATCGATCTGCGCGATATACGAGCCGTTGGCGGTCGCCTTCAGGCTGTGCCGCAGCACGCGGTCGGCTTTCATGCCGGCTTCGATCGTCATGTGTGCGGCCATCGCGAACCGTTGAAGAGCGAACGCCTGCACGCACGCATTCAGCCCCGGTATGTTCAAGGCGATCGCCTCGGCCTTCGCCCGCGCATCGGGGTTGCCCGCGATGATGCGGATCGTGCCGAAGAGGAACACCGTAAACACCACGGCGTAAAACAGGAACTGCGTGGCGCTCAACCCGATCGGGTTCGATTTGTTTCCCATCATGCTCATCACGAACAGCATGATGGTGATGACCATAATCGCGCCGAAGTACATGATCCCTGGGTAAATCAGCGACTGGATGAACTTCTTCCGCATACTGTGGACGGCTTCGAAGTGCGTTTCGAGTTCGCCGAAAACATCGGGCAATCGCCCCGCTTGTTCGCCGACCGCGATCATCTCGATAAATAGCCTCGGGAACCGCCCCGCTTCCGGTCGCAACGCATCCGAAAGCGACTCGCCCGTCGCCATTCGTGCCGCCAGTTTCCCCGCCACTTCGCGGAACACCGATGGCCCGGATTTCGCTTGTTGCTGAAAGACCTTCACCGGCGACAACCCCGCATCCAGCCCGTATTTGAGCGCACGGCACCACGCGATGAGCGCGGGTAGCGGACTTTGCGAGCGGAACATCGTGTCGGCACCTCAACCACGTGGCATACGTCTTTCACGTGCTGCTATTATATCATGCATCGAGTTCAGTCAAAAAATCCAACGCGATCCGACAACAGTGCGGCAATTTCGTAAAATTGTACGCAGAACTCTGCGTTTTCAGGGGATTTTGCCGTGTATCGATACCTTGCGGTAGTGGTGATCTGCCTGGGATTCGCATCCGTGTCGCAGGCACACGCGGTCGGGATCGACGTCAAACTGCTCGATGGCAAAGTGACCATCGAGACGTATTACGACGACGACACCCCCGCACCCGATGCGAAAGTGTCGGTGTTCGATGCGGCGAATGTCCTGATTTCCGAAGGGAAAACCGATCCTCAAGGCGTCTGGACGTTCGATGCCCCGTCAGCGGGGAAGTATGAAGTCCGCGTCGATGCCGGGGCCGGGCATACCGCGAAGACGACGTTTACCATTCCGCCCATGGCCGTCGCAACCGCGTCGATCGCCGATGGCCCCGACCGAGCCACCTTCACGGGGCCGATGCGCTGGGTGATGGCCGCCATCGGACTCGCGATGATTGGCAGCCTGACGTTCGTCGCCCGCTGGGTGTCGCGTAGGAAAAAAGCAACGGATTGACACCCTTCGCGATTCACATTCGGCATAATCGTCGCAAGCCGTTGCTAAATCACAACATGCCGCATAACATTGGAAGCCATTTTCGATGCAAATGTGGCGGATCGTGCGCGATTTTTGTATAATTTACATCGACGCACTACGGAGCGAATCGGTATCACCGACGCTACCGCACACGTCGTAGTACGAAACCCGGATACGGTACCAATCCGCCCGCGGTACGAGGTAGTCCATAAATGGGTGCTTTGAAAATTCGTCGTATTGACCTGACGGCGAACAACGCGAATTCGCAACTCGCCAAATTACGCGACCAGTTCCGGCCCGATTCGGAAATCACCACGCCCCAAAGCAAGAAACTCACACTCGCCGTGTTCGGCGAAGCCCTGACGCCAACACAAGCCGTCGAACGGATTTGCCTCGATGTGAAGGCCAAAGGCGTGGCGGCCGTCCTGCAATATACCGAGCAACTCGACAAGGTCAAACTGAAGGCCGACGCCATCCGCGTGAAGCCTTCGGAGATCGCCGAAGCCCACGCCGCGGCGGCCCCGGAATACCTCGATGTGCTTCGCCGCATCCGCTACAACGTCGATTCGTTTCAGTCCGGATTGCTGCACCAGGATGCCTTGCTGCGAGTGTCCGGGCAACACGAACTGTCGATGCGTTATCGCCCCATGAGTCGCGTCGGCGTCTACTGTCCCGGTGGGGCCGCCGCTTACCCGTCGACGTTGCTCATGACGATCGTTCCCGCACAGTCGGCTGGCGTGAAGGATATCATCGTCTGTATGCCGCCTAAAGACACCGGCGCTTACAACAAGGACATGCTCGCAGCCTGCCACGAACTCGGCATCACCGAGGTCTACCGCATCGGCGGGGCGCAGGCGATTGCCGCGATGGCGTACGGCGTCGAGGGACTCAAGCCCGTCGAGATGATCGTCGGGCCGGGCAACCAGTTCGTCGCGCTCGCAAAGCGCTTTGTTTATGGCCAAGTCGCGATCGATTGCATTGCCGGACCGAGCGAAATCGTCGTCGCCGCCGATGACTCCGCCCACCCCGCATACGTGGCGCTCGACCTTCTCGCGCAGGCCGAACACGCGCCCGGTGTGCCGATCCTCGTCACGTGGTACGAACCGCTCCTCGGCGAAGTCGAAGAAGCCCTGAACAAGCGGATCGCGAAGCTGTCTCGCGGCGATTTGGCGAAAGAATCGTTCGAGCGTTACGGCGCGTTCGTGCTGGCACCGGACAAAGCCTCTGCGATCGAGTGCGTGAACGCACTGGCACCCGAACACCTGCACATCCAGACCCGCGACCCCGATGGCTTCGCCGAAGAGATCAATAACGCCGGTGCGATTTTCCTCGGCCCGTTCAGCCCCGTGGCCGTCGGCGACTACGCCGCTGGCCCGTCGCACGTTCTCCCGACATCGGGCACCGCACGCTTCAGCAGCGGCCTAACTTCCAACGATTTTCGCAAGCGAACGAGCGTGTTGCGCTTCACCCGCAACGGCTTGAAAGACATCGCGGAAGATGTCGTTTACCTCGCTAAAAAGGAAGGCCTCACCGGCCACGCCGCGAGCGTCGAACAGCGCGCGAACGACAACGGCCCTGCCGCCCGCCCGAAGCCGAAGCCCGAGAAAGTGATTGCCGCCGCAGCCGCTGCGGCAGCCGCCGCGGCTGCAATCGCCGCCGGCGTCGCGCCACCGGTCGTCGCCACCACGCCCTCACCGATTCCGGTCAAGAAGTAGTGTCATGAACGGATTCCGCGACAACATCCACCAGATGGCCGGTTACGTGCCGGGCGAGCAGCTGAACGCGACGGACATCGTTAAGCTCAACACGAATGAAAACCCATACCCGCCATCGCCGCGGGTGTTCGACGCCATTCGCGCCGCCCTGACTGGCAACACGTTACGCAAGTATCCCCAGTCGAGCGGCGAAGCGTTCCGCAAAGTCGCTGGCCGCATTCTCGGCGTCGAACCCGACGCGATTCTCATCGGCAACGGCTCGGACGATATCCTCACGATCCTCACCCGCGCCTTCGTTCCGGAAGGCGGCCTGATCGTCTCGCCGACGCCGAGTTACATCCTTTACGAAACGCTCGCACAGATCCAGGGTGCGCGGTTCAAGTCCGTGCGCTTTACCGACGATTGGCAACTGCCGAAGCCGTGGCCGAAACCCGGCGCGAACCTCACGTTCCTCGCCAATCCGAACTCGCCATCGGGCACCTGTTTGCGACCAGCCGAAGTGGCACGGCTGGCGAAGGAAGTCGGCGGGCCGCTCGTCCTCGATGAAGCGTACGGCGACTTCGCCGAGTGGAACGGCATTTCGCTCTTGAAAACCTGCCCGAACCTGATCGTCACGCGCAGTTTCAGCAAGTCGTACTCGCTCGCTGGCATCCGCTTCGGCATCGCGATTGCCGACCCCGCCACGATTCTCGAACTGACCAAAGTGAAGGATTCGTACAACTGCGACGCGCTCAGCCTCGTGGCTGCCACGGCCGCGATTGCAGACCCGATGTACTTCGCCGACGTCCGTGCGAAGATCGTAGCGACGCGGGGCCGAATGCACGCCGAACTCGCGTCGCTCGGCTTCCAGGTCACGCCGAGCCACGCGAACTTCCTCTGGTGTCGCCGCACCGACCGCCCCCACAAGCCGGTCTACGAAGCCCTCAAGGCCAAAAACATCCTTGTCCGTTACATGAACTACAACGGCTACGACGGCCTGCGAATCACAGTCGGCACCGACGCC
>Ga0105049_10003171_pt1 | contig 19474 bp, 14 predicted proteins | sample MAT06_FD_78087 | JGI IMG/M metagenome (GOLD analysis project Ga0105049, IMG submission 78087) | Freshwater microbial communities from Lake Fryxell liftoff mats and glacier meltwater in Antarctica - MAT-06 | ecosystem: Environmental > Aquatic > Freshwater > Ice > Liftoff microbial mat | place...
AGCGGGCACCATGAAACTCATCGTCGGACTCGCGTGCGTGGTCTGCGGCGGGGCCGCAGTGCTCTACGCCATTGGCAGCGGCGTGTGGCCCATCATCGCGCTCTATCGCGACACGCTCGCGGATCCGATGAGTCAGGCCGGTAGTCAGGCCGACAACCAGGCTCAGACGATCACGCACGACATGTGGCGAGCCGTCACCATCGGCTTCATCGGCGCGGTGCCCTTCCTGATCGGCACGGTGCTGCTGAAGATATCGATGTTCCAGAAGTTGCGGAAGGTGATGCGCGGCGGGAAGTAGTGCCGCGCCGAGAGTTTGCCTGTGTTCAACACGGAGAAGACCAAGAGACTCGGAGAGAAACTGAGACAGAGCAATTGCCTTGACATCACTCCTTCTCTCCGCTCTTCTCCGCGTCTCCGCGTTCTGCACTTCTCCAAGCCTATTGCCAGTGCCAAGTGAGAGGTTCCTACTCTCGTCAATCAAACCACAACTGGCTTGGGATGTCGATGATCCTGCCGCTGGCGGGGTCGACCACGCCGCCGGTCCAGGTTCGGAGCAGGTTGTTGGTGTTGTTCAGGCCCGCGCCGGTGATGCCGCTGGTGCCGTCGGGCATGCGTGTGATGTCATTTTCGTTTACGAAGAGGTTGTCGGGCTGGACGGCCTGTCCTCTTGCGATGCCCGTGAATGTGAAGGGTGTGCTCGTCGGATCGGGCGTTGTTTCGAAGTTCACCGCGCCGTCGTTGTAGCAGATGTTTCCTTCCCACGTGGTCCGGCCGCCGTGGATGAACAGCGTGTTGGAACCCGTGCCGATCGGCGTGTTGCCGCCGTTGCTAGGTGTGCTGTTCACAAGCTGCCAGCGCAGGCCGCCGCCATTCCCAACCGCGACGTACGCCGGGCCGCGGTTGCCCACGATCGCGTCGGTCGATTGGAACGTGTTGCTCCACCTGGGCACCCGCCCGCCAACAAATGGCGTGAAGGCGTAGCTCAGGTTCCCCGGCGTTCCAGGGCGTCCGCGACCGAACGTGCCGGTGTCCTCGGGCACGGCCTTGAACCCTGGGTCCCAGAGCGCCTTGCTCCCGGTGGCGTCCGCCGTACCGGCAGGGTTCGAGTACATGTACGCCACGTCTGGCGCGATCATGGGGTTGGACTCAGCAGGCGAGAGCATGACTTCGGGCGACACGAAGCCGTTGAAGATCAGGATCGACGCGACATGGCGCGGCAGGTCCTTCTCCGAGCCCGGCGCGAGCGTGGTGTTGCTCCTGTCGACCTGGCTCGGGGTGGGGTAGAGGTCGCTGTTGGTCTGAGCCCAGAATAACATGCCCTGCTGAATGCCGCGGATCTGCGTGCTGTCCTTGATCTGGCGTGCGGAGCTGCGCGCCTTGCCCAGCGCGGGGAGCAAGATGCCGATCATCGGCACGATGACGAGGCAGGAGAGGAGCAGAACGACGCCGCCGATCACCATCGCGATCAGCCCGCCACTGCTCTTGCGAACGCGCACCATCTCCGGCGCTGGCATGTGCATGTTGCCGCCCGGCGGCACGGGGAAGGTGCGGCCCGGCGCACCCTGCGGCATCTTGGCAAAGAGCGGCGAGATCTCGGGCGATTGCGACGCGGTGATCCACGCCGCGAGGCCATCACGCCAGATCAGCGACGTCGGCACGACCTCGCGCGAGAGGACCATCGCCTCGATCTGCTCGAGCGTGAAGGGCCCACTCTGGGCACGCCCATCGCGAGAGACAAACCAGATCGACCCGGGCGTCACGCCAGTGCCAGTGCCGCCACTCTGATTCGAATCGTTCATGCCGTGACCCCCAGACGCTCAGGCGTCTGCTTTCACTCGACCACTTCGCCACCTAGCCACTTCGCCACTTCGCCACTTCTTCTACGGTACCTCCCGCCAAACGTTGCCACAAATCTGGTCTGGCACGCCGCCCTGTCCTCTCACCGCCCCTCCACTACACTCCCGACATGGCACTGACCCGAGACCAGCTTGCGCAGCGTGCGGCCCGTGAACTCCGCGATGGTTACGTCGTCAACCTCGGCATCGGAATCCCGACGCTGGTGGCCAATTACGTCACCAGCGGCATGGACGTCTGGCTCCAATCCGAGAACGGCCTCCTGGGCATTGGCCCCTTCCCGCGCGATGAGGACGTCGATGCCGACCTCATCAACGCTGGCAAGCAGACCGTCACGGCCCGCACCGGCGCGAGCTTCTTCTCCTCTTCCGACTCCTTCGGCATGATCCGTGGCGGTCACATTGACCTCTGCATCCTCGGCGCGATGCAGGTCTCCGAGACCGGCGACCTCGCCAACTGGATGATCCCCGGCAAGATGGTCAAGGGCATGGGCGGCGCGATGGACCTGGTCGCGGGCGTGCGGCGCGTCGTCGTCGTCATGGAGCACGCGGCCAAGGGCACCACCAAGGTCGTACGCCAGTGCTCGCTGCCGCTGACGGGCCGCAACTGCGTCGACCTGCTCATCACCGACCTCGCCGTCTTCGAGATGGACCGCGCCAAGGGCCGCTTCACGCTCATCGAGCTCGCGCCCGGCGTGACAGAGGCCGATGTGCGAGCCCAGACCCAAGCCGCGTACGAGGTGGCGCCCAAGCTCGGAACAAGCGCGAACTGAGCCAAGAAGTAGTCGAGTGGTCCGGTGAAGACCGAAGGCACTTGACCACCCAACCACTCCACCACTAGACCACTCTCTTCTTCCCCCATGCCCCAACGCTGGTTCGATGCTCACCTTGATCTGGCCTACCTCGCGGTGCGAGGGCGAGACATGGTTCGCGCGGCGAGCGATCTCTCACCCGAGCGCGTCGGCCCGCACGCGCCCGCGGCGGTAACGCTGCCCGAACTTCGCACCGCCCACGTGGACCTCGCGCTGGGCACGATCTTCACCGAGCCTGTGAAGCAAGCCGACACGGTCGAGGCGGTCTTGATCGCGACGCTCACGGCCGAGCAGTACTCAACGGGAGATGTTGAGCAGGCGCATCGGCGCGGGCGCGCGCAGCTGGAGGCCTATCTCACGTGGCGCGACGCGGGGCTGGTCGCGCTCAACCTGCGCAGCGCACTCGTTGCTCCCGAGGGCGTGGGCGAAGTCCGCGGCGGGATGGGCGTTGCGGAAGTGGTGCCGCCATCGATTGAGTCGCGCGTGCTGCGCGCCGCGAAGTCCTCGCCATTGACGCTGGGCATCCTCATCGAGAACGCTGATGTCGTGCGTGAGCCCGCGGAGCTTGCATGGTGGGCGGAGCGCGGCGTGGTGGCCGTCGGTCTGGCGTGGGCCAAGCCCTCGCGCTACGCGATGGGCAACGGCGCGGCACCGGAGTCTCGCGCCGGGCTCACGGATCTCGGCCGCGAGATGGTGCGCGAGATGGACCGGCTCGGCATCGCGCACGACGCCTCGCACCTCTGCGACCGCGCACTCGATGAACTGCTCGAGCTCGCGACCGGCACCGTGATGGCCTCGCACTCCAACTGCCGCGCACTGCTCGATCGCGCGGGCGCGCCGCCCAACCAGCGCCACCTCACCGACCGCCACATCCGCGCCATCATCGCGCGCGGCGGCGTCGTCGGGCTCAATCTCTTCTCCCCATTCCTCATCGCGCCCGGCTCATCGCGCAGCGGCGCAGGCGAGGCCCGCGCCACGCTCGAAGAAGCCGCGGACCACGTGCTGCGCATCTGCGAACTCGCGGGGAACGCAAGCCACGTCGGCCTCGGAAGCGACATGGACGGAGGATTCTCGGCGCAGCGCCTGCCGCTGGGCATGAGCGGACCCAAGCACCTGAAACTCCTCGCCGACACGCTCACCAAGCGCGGCATGACGCAGGCCGATCTCGAGTCTTTCGCATGGAAGAACTGGTCAGAACTCTTCGCGCGGGAGCGGAAGTAAACAGCGAAGAGGGCTCACCACGCAAGTCAACGAAGGGCGCGGAGAAGCGCAGGACGCGGAGACACAGAAAAGAGCGAAGTGGGTGGAGTTGGAGCCAGTCTGGCCAGAGCGCACCCATCCAAAGAGAGCCTGCGGTGCAGCTATTCCACTGGACGACTTCACCAACCGACCACTCAAACACTTTCCTCACCTGCCTCCCTCCGTGAACTTCGTGGTGAGGCTCTTCTCTTCACGCCAGCTCACGCGACTCCATCGCCTCATCTGTCTGCTTAGCTCGCATTGCGCGGAGCGCCTCGCGCACCTGCGGCTTCACGATGCCGACGATCGCCGCGGCGAGGAGTGCCGCGTTCTTCGCGCCCGCTGGCCCGATCGCGAGCGTCGCCACCGGCACGCCGCCGGGCATCTGGACGATCGAGAGCAGCGAGTCCATGCCGCTGAGCGCTTTGGACTGGACCGGCACACCGAAGATCGGCACGATGGTCTTCGCCGCGAGCATGCCCGGCAGATGGGCCGCGCCGCCCGCACCAGCGATGATCGCCATCAGCCCACGATCCTCCGCGGTTTCGGCATACTCAAAGAGCCAGTCGGGCGTGCGATGCGCCGACACGACGAGTGCTTCATGAGCGACACCAAGCTCACGCAGCATCTCGCACGCGGGCTTCATCGTCTCCCAGTCGGAGCGCGAGCCCATGACAACGCCGACGAGGGGGCGGGCGGCGGCGCGGCGGGTCGTCTTCGCGGCGGAAGTTCCTTTAGCCATGTCAGGAGCGTAGATCCGCGCCGGCGGGAGTGACGGGAAACCCCTCAGGCAGCGGTGCTCGCCCAACATGTTCCGCCGTGTACGCCACGTCAGCGCACGTCACGCCTTCTCCCAGGCGTCCTTGTCGAGCTTGGGGAATGTGACCTTGCAGGTGCCGGGCTCGATGCCTTCCACGCGCGCGAAGCCCTTGTTGTCGAGCGTGCCGGACTCGACCTTGTTGTCCGAGGTTGTGATCTTGTAGGGCTCGCCGGGGACGGGCTTGTTCTCCTCGTCCACCAGCTCGATCTCGATCCAGGAGAGCTTCTTCTCTTCCGAGCTGCCGGGCTGTTCGGGCTCTGCCTTCACCGGCGGCAGCGTGACCTTGCCATACTTGCCGCTTTTGGTTTGAAGCTGCTCGGCCTTGATCTTCGAGACTTCGCCCGGATCCGCTGTATCAGCTTCCGGAACCTCAACGGTCTCGGCGGGTGCGACTGCGGAACCCATTTTGACGGACTTCGGACTGGCCATGATCTGATCTCCGGCGGTGTCCATCCCATTGCCCACCGCAACAACGTGTACCATACCTGATCGCGGCAACGCGGGGGTCCAAACATGGACCAACCTCTGCTCTTAAGGCTTGGGCTCTTTTTTCTTTGCATCGGCTTCCGCCTTTTTGCGTGCGGCGTCGGCCTTCCGTTTCTGTTCGTCTTCCAATTTGTCGGCGTCTCGAAGGGCTCGGAGCTTGGCGGGGTTCATTCCATGCGGACACGCGTCCTCGGCAAAGGCCCAGCATGAGCCGGCGATCCAGTTCTCCCGATTGTTCGCGAAGGCGGGAATACCGCGGCAGCGCTTGGGCGAGGTCTTCATGTCCTCGTTCGCATCAACGCCAGCGTTGGACGCCGGGCTCTGTTGCGGCGCGTTCCAGTAATCGGCTCCGCACGGGAAGAGCTTGGGCTGATTGTTATGCGGGAAGATCTGCTCGTAGCCCGGGATCGGGCAGCCTTCGAGAGAGAGGCCGCACTGGAAGTGCGCGTGCGTGGGGCTGGCATCTTCGGGATTGCCGGTGCGGCCCATCGTGCCGATCACGTCACCGGCCTTGACATTGTCGCCGCTTGCGCCAAAGAGATCACGATGGTGCAGGGTCTGGATGCTGCCAACGGCAGCGCTGGACCTCCACGACTTCACCGTTGCGATTCGCCCCGCCGCGGCGCCCGAGTCGTTGTATGTCTCCTTGCCGCCGTGCTGGAGCTTGCCACCGCAGGTGGCGAAGACGGGATCACCAACATCGCCAGCACAGTCGATGCCATGGTGCATCTTGGGAAGCATGATCTTGGGATTCTTGGCAGCAAAGTCTGCCAGACTCTCGAAGGACTTAATGCCGGTATCCGAGTAGGTGTCGCGTTCGTCGTTCACGGGGTTGAAGATACGGTGCTCGGCCGTGCCGTCCGAAAGGACTCGCACCGCCCACGTTGCCTCCGCGTCGTTGAGCGTCTTCCCCCAGCGCTCGTGGATGCCCGCCATCAGTCCCGCATCGAACGAAGGCTGTTGGACCTTATGGCGATGAAGGAAGCACTCATGAAACTGCTTCTTACCTTCGGGAACGGTCAAGTCGCCGACGCCGGGACCGAAGACCTTCGCGCCGGGCTTGACGGCGCGTGACTTGACGACGCACGCGGCAAGTTCCGTCGGATCTGCTTTGTATTCTGCAACCCAGGCGTTCAGCTCGGCCAGCTCGAACGAAACCATGGTAACGGTCCATGGCTTGGGGTTTTCTTTCAGCATGTGCCAGACTCCGCTGTTGTCCTTCATCAGATCCAACGCCCAGTCCCAGGTTTTCCTACGGCCCTTGGCGGTGTAACTTCCGTACCAGTGGCTGTGCGGCGAATAGGTCGTTGAGACCATGAGCGTGGGAAGCTTGTTCTTCATGCCGCGCTTGTTGGTGTTAAGCGGCGTGTTGGTCCCGGGCTCCCAGTAGGCGATCTTGGTTGGCTCTGGAGTGTTGGTAGAGGGCTCGAACCACGAAGGCTGACACCAGACCATCGCGTAGGTCATGTGCTCGGCGACCAGCCCGTCGGCTGGGGTGCTGGTGGCGTCGTACTGGATCTGGATGAAGTTCTTGAGCTGGGCCTTTTTCATCGGCGCACCGGAGACTTCCAGACGCCAGCCCGAGTCCTGAGAGGTCGCTTCGGGCAGGTCGGCGTCGTAGCTGCCGCGTTTAAGTTCGTACGCCGCAAGAAGCGTGGGTTTCTCGCCCAGCACCTTGGCTTCGGTGGGATCCGCGAGTTTTAGGTGGAGCATCTCGAGCGTGATCACGCCACTCTTGCCGCGCGGCACCGTGATCATCAGGCGACCTTCGGCATCGGTCTGGAACGTGGTGCTCAGGTGCTTCTGGAACGCCTTCGCGGCCTCGGCGAGGGAAACGGACTTGACGAAGGGCTTGCCCACGACCGCGCCATAGACCGGGACCAGAAAATCTCTCTCAAATGTGGGCCACTCGCTGCCGTCGGCCGGGCCGGTGTAGGTTGGCGAATATCCCTTCCAAGCGCAGAGCAGCTTCACCAGCGACTGGATCCATGCGGCGTACGTGGTCCATGCGTCACGCTTGGCCAGGAGCGCCGCCCTTTCCTTGGTCTTTGTCGCAAGCGCTCCTTTCTTTAGCATGGGGATGGCCTTCACCGCCGCGATCAGTTTCAGATTGTCCGCCTCTGTGAAGACAAGTGGCACCTTTGGAAGCGAATCGAACGCTGCATAAATAGTTCCGGCGAGCGTCTCCATCGCGTCCTTGGGACCTTCGATGTGCTCGACGATGAGATCCTGCACGGAGGCTTTGGCGACCGGCTCGCCGGTGTGAGCGTCAATGATGGTGATTTGCACTCGGACCGGCGCCACGATCGACGCGCTTGCGATTCCCTTCTGTGCCTTCTTATCGACGGGTGCGGCGTGCACGCTGGGTGTCGCGGTGCGAGCGTTCGTCTTGGTCGCAGCCGTGCCTGTTCTTCCGCTCGCCATTGGTCGTCCGCTCCTTGTTCCTTTAAGCAATGTCGATGTAACCGGGCGGGAGATCGTCGTCGTCAACCCCGCCGCCTTGGGGCCCGTGGATCGGTGTGTCGTCGGCATTATCGACGCTCACGTCGGGCGCCGCGTCTCGGTCGGAGAAATCGCCGCGCTCGCGTTCGTGTTCTTCGAGCTCCTCGCACACGCCGTCGAGCGTCTCGCGCTCGTGAACGGAGCGGAGTGTGCGGATGAACTGGGGGTAGATGGCCCCGTCGATGGGCAGCCCCTCGAGCGCCTGGAACTCCGAGATGCCTCGTGCGGTCAGCGGGCCATACAGCCCGTCGATGGGACCGGGATCGATGCCGAGATTTCGCAGACGCTGCTGTATGCCGCGGACCGTGTGGGCCGGAGCTAGGTGCGCTACTTCAATGGGCAGCTCGCCCCAAGGGAGTTTGAGCACAACGTCGCGCACGCCGTCGGGGAGGATGCTCTCGGCGATGCCCTCCGCGTCCGTCTTACCCGACGGACGCTTCACGCCATCGAAAACGTACGTAAACGCGACGCCCGAAACGGGCTCGTGGTCGATGTCGAGCACGGCAATCCGTAGCCACGTGCTACCGGGAGCCCTAAAGCGGTGCTTTTTCTCGGTCGCGCAGCTCTCGATACGTTCTTCGCGCGTGGGGATGAAGACCTTGTCGCCGGGATGGAGGATGTTGGGATTGCCGCGCTTCTTCCGCAGCGGCTCGTTGTCCGGATGCTCCCAGATCTTCGTCCAAGGGATGCGGTGCTCGCGCCCGAGCATGGAAAGGCAGTCTCCCCGCGCCACCGTGTGCCAAATACCCTCCGGACTCTGCGGCATCGACGCTTCTCCCTCTCCCGGCCCAGTCTGATTACCCGATCACGGTGGTCAATCCCTTGACGGTCAGTGCTGCACCGGCTTCAACGGCACCCGCTGTGTCGGCCTTGACGGAGACCATGCCGCCCTCGAGCTTGGCCTGGACGGTTCCCTTGGCCTCGAAGTTGGCGGTGGCGGTGATCTTGGTGTTGGCGTCGGTCTCGATGGTGAGGTTGGTTGTCTTGATGTTGATGGAGCTGGAGTCGATGGCGATGTAGCTGCCGCCGACCTTCAGCGTGATGTTGGTCGCGGCCTCGAGGGCGATGATGTCGGCCTTGATCGAGAGCTGGGCCGCTACCGACGTGCTCTGGTTGGCCTTATACACCTCGATGACGTCGGCCTCGATGGTCTCGGACTTGGTGCCCGTGACCTTGATGGCCTGCTTGCCGCCGATGGCAAGGTTGAAGTCCTTGATGATCTCTTCCTTGTGGTGGCCCTCGACCTTCTCGCTCCGATCGTTCTTCACGAGCTCCATCTGGTCGTGCTCAACGATGAGCGCGCGATCGTTCTTGATCGTCTCGAAGCAGTCGGCGAGTACCCGGATGTCCATGTTCTTCTGAGCGTGGATGAAGAGCTGCTCCTCGCCAGCCTTGTCCTCGAATCGGATCTCGTTGAAGCCTGCCCCACCCTTGGAAGAGTTGGTCTTGGTCGTGGACATCGTCTTGTTGCCCGGGAGCGCGTAGGGAGGCATGTTCTCGTTGTTGTACACGCGTCCGGTGATGATGGGCTGGTCCGGGTCACCCTCGAGGAAATCAACGATGACTTCCTGCCCCACGCGCGGCGTGAAGATCGAGCCCCACTTCTTCCCGGCCCAGGCCTGCGCGACGCGGATCCAGCACGAGCTCTTCTCATCGCCCGCGCTGTAGCGATCCCAGTGAAACTTGACCTTGACGCGTCCCCACTCGTCGGTGTAGATCTCCTCGCCGCTGGTGCCGCAGACGATCGCTGTCTGGGGCCCGGCGACGCTGGGCTTGGGTGACGTGCGCGCGGGGCGGATCTGCGTCTCGGCCGCGACCGCCGCGAAGGTGCCCTCGAAGAACTCCTCGGCCTGGCCCGCCTTGCCGGACGTGAAGTCGTCGACGCGGGCGGTGATCTCCTGCCTCAAGATGACGTAATCGCGATTCTGATCCTTACGCGGCATGTCACCGAGCGTGAACTTGCACCCCGCGTGGACGCCGCGAACATCGCCCTCGGCGCGGCAGATCTCGTGCTGGCTCGCGAGCTCCTCGGCGCGAACGGCGGCGTAGGACTTTCCGTGGTCAACCTCGGTGTACGTGCCGGGATAGTCGAAGATCTCAAACTCTGCCGCGGAGTGCTTGGCGGTTCGCAGGGCCTCGGCCAGCAGAGCCTTGGCTGGCGCCTTGAAGTCAAAGTCCGTGAGGACGAAGGAGCCGGGCTGGATCCGGCGCTCGACCGACCACTCCCAGACGCGCTCGAAGCCGAGCTTGGACTTCTCGTTGCCGTGGTAGCGGATGTTCTCGTACTTCTCGGCGGGCTTGTGGGCCGAGGGGGAGTCGGCCAGGACCATGGTGTGCTTGCCGTTCTCGTGCTGGAAGAAGTAGTAGATGCCGGCGTGCTCGAGGAGTCTGGAGACGAAGTTGAAGGCCGTCTCGCGGTATTGCACGACGTACTCGCGCGGCTCGTAGGTTCCCGTCAGCGCCAGCTCAAAGTCGGTGAAGCCGAAGTCCTTGAAGACCTTCTGCACGATCGCGGGGATCGTCATCTCCTGGAAGATGCGGCAGTCCTGCGTGCGCGTCAGGAACCAGAGCCAAGGGACAATGGTCGCGGCGTACTCGTTGCTGCCATCCTTCTGCGGCATGCCACTCTGAGCGAACCGGGCTACGAAGCCGTTGAGATACCTCGGCTCGCCATCGGCTCGCGTGAGCCGGATCGTGACGTTCTCGCCGACGATCTTGTCAAAGTCGATGTCCTCCGTCTCGCTGCGAATGTCGGCCTGGATGCTGAAGGGGCGGCCAAGCTCCTCCTTGAGCGTGAAGGCGCGGAGGAGCAGGACATCCTCGCCCAGGGGCGAGTTGATGGCGATGGCTCGGTTCTTCTGCGTACGGACTGCCATATCGGTCCCCTTGCTGATCGATCTCGTGCGGCCCGCGCGGGTGGCGCGGGCAGCGTCTGTCTGCTTCCGCCTACGACTTTGTGCCCTTCTTCTTCGCCAGCACGGCCTTGAGCTTGGCCGAGTCGCGACTCTCGATCGCGTCCGCGACTGCCTCGTCGCGCTTGACCTGCTCACGCGCCTCGGCCTCGCGCTTGGCCCTGACCTTTCGCCCCTCGGGCGACTTCACCTTGATCGCGTTCTTCAGGAAGCTGATGCGCCTGGCGAACTTGCTGTCCGACGTCGGAGGCATGTCCGGAGGCGGGTTGTCGACCCAGAAGCTCCGGTCCTGCATCACTTCCAGCATCCCCTCGGGATCGTTGGTCTGTACGAAGCGGCCGATCCGGGCCTTCACCGGCGCGACGTATTGCCCCTCGAACTCAAGGTCCGAGAGGACCCAGCGGATCGAGCTGTCGGCCTTGTCCCAGCCCGCGCCCTTTGGGCCAACGGTCTTTGCGTACGACTTTTTGGCCTTGGACTCGCAGGCCTCCATCGCCTGCTTGAAGATGCTGTTGCTCCCTTTCGCATCCAGCATCGCGCCGCCCTCGCCGAACATCGCCTCGACGTCACCAGATCCATCGGCAGCCTTGAATCCCGCGGAGAACTTCTTCGCGGTCTCGGTATCGAGTCCGGCCTCGACAAGATCGTTCTTGAGGTCGCGTGCGAGGGCCTTCTTCGTGTCCTGCTGGAGATCATGGAGCCCGCCGCGCCCCCCGCCGAGGAACTTGCGCTGCACGCCGCCGCGGCGCAGGAAGAAGGCCGATGTGCCGTCGGCCTGATCGGGATCCATGATGAGAAACTTCGCGAGATCACCCGTGCGCTTCTCGTTCAGCACCTCGCGGGCGTCGGGGACCTTTGGCTTGGCGGGCTCGGTAGCACCGTCAAACTCAGCCCCGAACTCACCATCGCCGAAGAGCGCATCGAGATCGATCGGCTCGTCGTCGCTCTCTGTTCTCGCGCTGCGCGCGGCCCGGGTGCGGGCACGTGCGATGTCCGCCGCGGCTCGCGCCATCGCGAGCCGACGCTCGGCGCGGTGGCCCTCCTCGATCTTGCCGAGGATGCCCGACTCCTCGAAGCGAACGGACTTCCAGATCTCGCCTTCCTCGATGGGCGGATCGAGCGACTCGACATCGACATCGGCGAGGTCGCTGAAGGCCGAGAGAAACGGGTCGTCGATCTCCTCGGGCGCGATCGGATCCTCGTTGACTGCCGACGTGTGCCCATCGTCCCACCCGTCCGTGGCCTTGCGCTTTCGCTCGTTCTTCTCCCATCGCTCCTGGCGTTTGGCCTGCACATCGGGATCATCCACGGCGATGTACGCGGTCTGGATCATCCAGTGTGTGGCGGTGTACCCAACCGCGCTCGTGGACTCGGATGAGATCGTGAGCAGCGTCTGGTCCCAGGGCGCGTACGCAAGGATGGAGCAGGGGCCAGCCTTGCTGAGGTTGGTGCCGATGAGGTTCAGGTGCAGATTCACCCAGCCCACCGCCTCGACGCGTGACATGAAGCCCGCGTCGACGAGCTTCTCGACCTGATCAAGCAACAGGTTGGTGATCGGACGGAGCGTGAAGATGACCGTCGCCGCGAGTCCGGAGATGGGGCTGCTGGAGAGCTGATAGACCGAGACCGTTGAAGGCTCAACGCTCTTCTCGATCGTGTACTTTGCTTCTTCCTTGCGTTTGGCCGCCATCTCCCGACACTCCTGCGCCGTCGAAACCCACCTTCCAACGCGCGAGCGTCAACAACGCACGCCCGCGCCCGCCATGCTCGGCGGCGTTGCCGAAGGTCCTACTCAAACGAGTAATGGAACTCGCTGTCCTTGACACCAACGTGCACCTTCTGGATCGCGCGCCCGTCCATCAGCCGCTCCAGAAGCTCGCGACCGATCGTCGGGAGCATCTGCCTCGTGATGATGGCGTCGATGGCGCGGGCGCCGCTGTCGAGCTCGGTCACGCGGCTGACAATGAGTTCCGAGACGGCGGGGTCGTACGTGAAGGGAACCTTGTGCCCCTCCATCACGCGGTCGCCGATACGCGAGAGCTGGATCTTGATGATCGAGCGCATCATGTCGTCCGAGATCGGGTAGTACGGCACGATCGCCAGGCGCCCAAGAAGCGCGGGCGGGAAGACCTTCAGCAGCGACTCACGCATCGCGGCAACCAACCCCGCGGGATCGGGCTTGAGCGCCGGATCCTTGCACATCTTCATCACCATGTCCGTGCCCACGTTGCTCGTGAGCAGGATGATGGTGTTTTTGAAGTCGATGTCGACGCCCTCGCTGTCCTTCATGATGCCCTTGTCGAAGACCTGGAAGAAGACCTCATGCACATCGGGGTGCGCCTTCTCCACCTCGTCCAGCAGCAGCACGCTGTACGGACGCCGCCGCACGGCCTCGGTCATCACGCCGCCCTTGCCGTACCCGACGTAACCGGGAGGTGAGCCCATGAGCAGCGAGACCTTGTGGGCCTCCTGATACTCGCTCATGTTGATGGTGATGAGGCCCTGAGCGCCGCCGTAGAGCGCTTCGGCCAGCGCGATGGCAGTCTCGGTCTTGCCCACGCCCGAGGGACCAACCAGCATGAACACACCCACCGGGCGGCCGGGATTGTCGAGCTTCGCACGCGCGACGCGCAGCCGCTCGCCGATGGCCTCCAAGGCGTGGCGCTGGCCGATGACGCGCTTCTCGAGCGTGTCGGCCAGGGTCAGCACCGTGCGCATCTCGTCGCGCACCATGCGGCCCAGCGGGATGCCGGTCCAGTCGGAAACGACCGCCGCGACCGTCTCGGCGTCGACCGATGGACGGATCAAGGGGCTCTCGCCCTGCAGCGTGGTGAGCTCGCCGTCGAGCTTCTTCTGCTCCTCGATGAGGCCGAGTCGCTCGTTCTCTGACAGAGGTGCGACCTGCGGCGCGGGGGCTGCTACGGAAGCGGAGATCGCCGCGGGAATCGCGCCAGCAGCGCCGTTGGCGGGCGCGGCTACGGGCTTGCTTGCGCCGGGCTCGCCGCCGCGGAGCTTGGTGCGGATCTCGAGGATCTTCTGGACCATTGCCTTCTCCTTGGCGAAGTGGTCCTCGAGCTGCTTGAGCCGGTCCTGATCAGAGCCCATGACGGCCATGGCCTCGTCGCGGCGCTTGGAGTGATCGATGCCCGTCACGATCTCGCGATCGATGATCTCGAGCTCGTTCTTCAGGCCCTCGATGCGCTTTCGAAGGTCATCGACCTCGGCGGGGATCGAGTGCTGACCGACCGCGACGCGGGCGCAGGCGGTGTCGATCAGGCTGACGGCCTTGTCGGGCAGCTGCCTTCCCTGGATGTATCGCTTGGAGAGTTTGACGGAGGCTTCGAGCGCTTCGTCCAGCACCTGCACCTTGAAGTGGCGCTCCATGACCTTGGACAGGCCGCGGATCATGAGCAGGCACTTCTTCTCATCGGGCTCATCGACCTTCACGACCTGGAAGCGCCGGCTCATGGCCGGGTCCTTCTCGAAGTGGGCCTTGTACTCGCTCTGCGTCGTCGCGGCGACGGTGCGGAGCGTGCCGCGCGCGAGCGCGGGCTTGAGGAGCTGGGCCGCGTCGCCGGTGCCAGCCGCGCCGCCCGCACCCATCAGCGTGTGGGCCTCGTCGATGAAGAGGATGATGGGCTTGGGGCTGGCCTGCACTTCATCAATGACCTGGCGCAAACGGTTTTCAAACTCGCCCTTCATGCTCGCGCCGGCCTGCAGCAGACCGATGTCGAGCTCGAGCAGGCGCACGTCCTTGAGCTGCGGTGGCACATCACCCGCGACGATGCGCTGCGCGAAGCCCTCGACCACGGCCGTCTTGCCCACGCCCGCCTCGCCCGTCAGGATCGGATTGTTCTGGCGGCGGCGCATCAGGATGTCGATGCACTGGCGGATCTCATCGTCGCGCCCGACGATGGGGTCCTGCTTGCCATCCTTCGCGTTGGCGGTCAGGTCCTTGCAGTACTTCGCGAGCGCCTCCTGCTTGCCGAGCTGCGCGGGAGCCATGGCGCCGCTGGCCTCGCCGGGCCCGCCGCTGATCCCACGGTCCGCCGCGGCGGCGAGGACCGCCTCCGGGCTGCCGTCGGTGATCTTCGCGAACTGCTCGCCGAGCTGGTCGGCGTTGATCTTGTCAAACTGCTTGGAGATCTTGATGAGCTCGGGCTTGAGGCTGGGCGTTGCGACCAGCGCGAAGATCACGTGCCCGGTGCGGATGGCGTTCTCGCCAAACTTGAGGCTGGAATACGTCCAGGCGCGCTCGACAGACTCGATGAACTTGGCCGACAGGTCCGAGATCGTCGACGAGCCACGCGGCAGCCGATCCAGCGCACCCTGCGTATCCGAAACGAGCTGGGAGACATCGAGGTTGAAGGCCTTGATCAGCCGGTGCAGGTCGGTGTCCTGGGCCTGCATGATCTGGTGGAGCCAGTGGACGAGCTCAACATACGGATTGCCGCGGAGCTTGCAGAAGACGGTCGAGCCCTCGAGGGCTTTGTAGCCCACGCTGTTGAACTTGCCGAAGAGTGCCGCACGAGAAATGTCCGCCATCGCCTTGGCTCCCTGCTGTGTGCTGAAGGCGGCGGAGCTTGCTCCCGGCGCCGTGTGTATCAAACTTCCAACCCGTTGCGGGCTGCTGCCGCCCCATCAGACTCTACCGCAATTCGGCCCGAATGCGAGGCGAAACCGCCCACGCCACCCGCGTTCAGTGCTTGCTTCGAAGAAGAAGGTCGGACCGGTCCGACGCGCTCTCACCGCTCATCATCCATGTGGTCCAGCCAAGCCGAGCCCCGACGTCCTTCTTGGGATTGCCACCGAGCTTGGCGGGCTTGACGTCCTGCTTGCGAAGCGTGATAAGAACCTCCCATGCGAGCTGGTCGCCGATGTAGTTGCGGATCCATGACTCCGCCCGGCGCTGCCCGACCGAGCCGGGCAGGAAGCGGGTGTAGTGGGCCAGGTCCATGGGGCCCACGCGCACGCGGAACTTGCCCTGGACGTCAAAGACGCTCTTGCCCGCGACCGCACACCCGCCGGAATGCGTGCCGAGCGTGAAGGGGGCGTGATCGGCCCCCGGCTGCTTCGACGCGGGCCCGCCGCCCAGGCAGCAGTGGTAGGTCTCGGGGAGCCGGATCCATTGGCCAACGAACTCGTCAACCAGGGTCGGGACGCCGAAGAACTTGGAGATGATGCCGCGGAGTCCTTCCGGCCCGCGCGTCGCGGCCGACAACCGCCCGGCGAAGTGGAGCTTGGCGACGTCGGGAACCGCGTCGCGATGGCGGACCGTGTCCATCCCCAGGCCAAAGAGCGAGCCGAGATAGACCGCGTAGCGATCACGATCGTTCGAGAGGATCTGGTTGCGTTGCAGCTCGTGCATGCCGGTGCCGTCGGGGACGGGCATCCAGCGATCAAAGCTCGCGGGCATCGAGCACGCCGCCCATGCGCGATAGTGCAGGCTGATGAGGCGATGATTGAAGACGTCCATGAACCGCGAGAAGGTGCGGTCCTTGTGGTGCAGCTCGCGCTGGTAGGCGTGCTCGGTCAGGTGCAGCGGCAGTGGCCCGTGCGGCCCGAGCATGCCCATGAACTGCACGAAGAGTCGCGCGGGAACCACGGCGGTCGGGAACGAAAAATCGCTGACATGGTTGGGCGGGAAGGCCATGTTGGGCTTCTGGCAGAAGCGCAGCGGGTCTTCGATGGAGCGGTTGGAAAACCCAAAGCCCGGCTTGTCCGGATGGAGTGCCTCGATGCGCCGAACCAGCGCGAAGAAGTCAAAGCCCCAGGGCTCGGTGTTGAGCTGATCAAAGAGCGTCTCCCGCTCGCGCGGGTCGATGCGGCGGCCCGTGACCGAGCGGCCCTCGTGCTCGAAGGCTCCATCGGCATCGGGCAGCGCAGCGACACCGGTGGCGGCGGCGAGCGCGGTGCCGTTCGTGGCGGGCGTGCCATGCGTGTCATGCGTGTCACGCGTGTCACGCGCCAGTGCATCAGAACCTGGAGCGCCGCCTAGAGGACGGGGCGCTGGCCGACCTTCGCTGGCCATCGCATCACCTCCCCGCGGTCCGCGGACTTGACGACAGTCTCGGTGAATGAGTTCATCGAGACGTACCGGGCAAAGAACTGATCGAGCACGGAGCCAAGCAGCGAGATGCCCGTGCCCTCAAAGAGTGCCTCATCGAGTGTCAGCGTGACCTCGAGCCCGCGTCCGAAGGCGATCACCCCCGGCGTTGGAACGCGCCGAAGGATCGGACGCGTCGTGACTCGCACGAGGCCCTCGATCTGCTTGCGGATCACGGGGTCGCCGACATCACCGTAGAGCTTCATGAGATCGCGCAGCGCCGCGGCGCCGCGCCCTTCCTCGGCCGTGATGCGACCATCGCCGTCCAGGTCCTCGTCGGTGAGCGACAGGTAGTTGAGCGTGAGATGGCTGATCAGGCGCCAGCTCGCGTTGCCCTCCGCGTAGCTCGCGCGCGGCGGCGTCGGGCCCGCGACGACGCGCGTGGACTCGACCGGCGCCCCGATGTCGAGCGTGAAGTCGGTCTTGCCCTTGCCCACCGGCATGAACTTGGGCAGGTCGCGGTTGGTACAGAGCGTCGTGACCGAGAGCTGCTTGAGATCCGTGCTGTATGGCGCGTTCTGCGCATCAACGAGCGAGACATAGACCTCGGTGCCCGCGTAGCTGCTGCGTGCGCCGCGCTGCTTCTCACGCTCCGAGACCGCACGCGGCACGCGATACGTTGAGAAGTAGGCCGATGACTGCTCGCCCGACTCCGCGTCCGTCGCGGTGTAGAAGGGGCTGAACGTGCGCTCATCGCCCGAGCGGCTGCCATACCCAACGAGCCCGGACGTGCGATAAACCTCGTAGTCCAGCGGCTTGGTGCGGTCCGGGATGACCTGGAACTCGGTGGCCTTGTCGCTCACGAAGATGCGGTCGGCGCGCTTCGGGAAAAGATTCACGGCCGGTGCGCAGTGCAAGGCGAAGTTCTCGGCGGTGATGGAGCGCTCGAGCTCGGCATCCTCCTCAGAGAAGGGGATGATGATGTCGAGCTGGGCCGCGTCGCAGCGCGAGAGGGCCTTGGCGATGCCCTTGATCCGCACGAAGGCGAAACGCTGCGGGAAGGCGAAGTACTCGTGCAGGAGGCGATAGCCCTGGAAGCTTCGATCGTCGTAGGGAAGCATGGACTCATCGGCCCGCAAGCCAACGCGCTCGATGGAGTCCGGGCCGATCATCTCCTGCCACGCACCCACCGCGCGCCCTACGGGCACGGGGCGGAAGATCACGCCGCGGGCGCGAGCGAAGAGCGCCTCGTACAAGCGGCCGGTGGTCCCCTCGCCACGCAGGTGCAAGACAATGTCGTCGGTCTTGATCTTCGGGAACGCAACGCCCGCTGTGGTGCGAAGCCGAAGCCTGAGGGCGGCGCGCGCCTGCGCCGAGCCGCCGCGCCGGGCCGTGCCATCGTCGCCCGAACCCCACGTGCGGTGGAGCTCGAGCGCGCCGACATCACGCGTGAAGTAGCGGGCCTCGCTGATCTGGAGGGGTAGCAGCGTGACGGGCTGGCTCGTGCGATACTCGCAGCTCGTGAGGTCCTTGGCGATCATGCTGCGCAGCACCGTGTCGCGCGGGATCGTGAAGCCGTCGGCGAGTCCGGTCTCGGCCTGATCGTGATTGAACTGCACGACGCACATGCTGGGTGTCGGCGCGAGGTAGTGCGGGTAGACCGTTTCGAGAAGGTTCTGAGTGAACCGCGGGAATTCCGAGTCGAGCTTGAGCTGCACGCGCGAGGTCAGGAAGGCGAAGCCCTCGAGCAATCGCTCGACGTACGGATCAGAGCACTTCTCAACGCTGGGGTCAGAGAGCGCAAGGCGGTCGGCGATCTTGGGGAACTCACGACCAAACTCCGCCGCGACGGTGCGGAGGTACTTGAGCTCGCGGTTGTAATAGGGAAGGAGTCGTCGGTCCATGGCGTCGAGTCTCGGGCGAGGGAGTGGGGAAGGCGAAAGCGAAGAGCGAAAAACTGGAACGCGAGAATGAAGAGTTGAGAACGAAGAGCTGAGAGAGCGGGTTGGCCGGTTACCTGGCCATTCGTTCCTTGACGTCGACCTCGCCGGTCTCGAGGTCCATGGTGGTTCTGAGGAAGACGGCCTCGGGCATCGGGAGTGGGCAGAGCTCGCCGCTGATCTCGATGGCGAGCGTCTGGCGTCCTGTGCCGTCGGTCACGTCGACGGCGCGGATCGTCAGTCCCGCGGCCATGATTCGCGGCTCAAAGGCCAGGATCGCATCGTGGATCATGCGCTCGAGCCGGTCGGCGGTCACGCCCGAGGCCGAGAGGCCAGCAAGGTCCGGCTTGCCATAGTTGAGCACGCTCTTGGCCACGAGCGGATAGTCGTAGATCTCATCACCCTCCGGGCGGCAGGGCGCGTTGAGGAGAAAGGCCAGATCACGCAGCACGGCGGCGCGGAGCTGGCGCATTGACATCACGCGCTTGTCGCGACTCTCGGTGCGATTGCCGGGCTCGTCGTCGGTCAGACGGTCTAGGAGCGCCGGCTGCAGCCTGTCTTGGGTTGTCAGCTCGGCCATCGAAGCACGCTCCGTCCAGCACCTGAAGAGACCAACCGCGAGCACATCGCTCGCGTCACATGCACAACCGCGCGATGCGACTCAGACCTGCGCCGACTCCTCGGACTCTGCCTGTTCGTCGCCGCTGGGGACATTCTCCTGGCTGCCAAGCCGCACGGCCCGGACAACCATGATCGGGAACTCGCCAGCATCGGTGGCGAAGAGGCGCTGGCCGATGGGAAGGTCGATCGCGTCTTCGCCGCTGCCGTGCGTCTGGAACTCGGTCTTGCGCGCGAGCTTGATGA
>Ga0105049_10003172_pt1 | contig 19472 bp, 14 predicted proteins | sample MAT06_FD_78087 | JGI IMG/M metagenome (GOLD analysis project Ga0105049, IMG submission 78087) | Freshwater microbial communities from Lake Fryxell liftoff mats and glacier meltwater in Antarctica - MAT-06 | ecosystem: Environmental > Aquatic > Freshwater > Ice > Liftoff microbial mat | place...
AGCTCGTCGCACTGCGCGCCGCCAGCGAGTACCTGGAGCACCGCAGCGAGCGCGATGCCGGGGCCGCGGCCAAGGGCACCCAGCCGGCGGAAGGCGCCGAAGCCCTCGCCCAGATCAAGCAGGCGATCTCCGCGATCCGGACGATGTACCTGACCTCACTCGAGACGCTGCGCGAGGACAAGGGCTTCGAGCCCGCCGCCGATCTCGTCGCGCCGGGCGACGCGCTCGACACGCAGAAGCTGTCGAAGCGCCTGCTAGCCGCGATCGATCAGCTCCCCGAAAAGGAGCGAACGCTGCTGACCAAGCACTACTGGGAGGGCAAGAACCTCCTCGATGCCGGGGCCGAGATGGGCATCTCGAAGTCGTGGGCGAGCCGGCTCCACGCGCAGGCGGTCGACCGCTTGAAGAAGCTCGTCGACGACAGCTGAGAGTTGAGCCGACCTCGCGTCAGGGAGATACTGCCGCGATGCGTGGGCCCTGGCTTGTCTTGATCGCGGCGTGTGGCAACAGCACGTCGCAACCTGCCGCGACGTCGGCCCCGGCCACGCCACCCAGTGCGCCAGCAACAGCCGCAGGCGCGAGCTGCGAAGCCGCGGTTCCGGATCGCGCGTGCAGGCCGAAGGTCGCGCTGCGCGTCTGCAAGGCCGGCGAGACCGACCGCGTCGGCGAGTGGCGCTACGCGATCGCGGCGCCACCGTTCTCGAAGACCGAGGACATCACCAAGGCGGAGCTCGAGGCGCTGTGGAAGCGCGACAAGCCCGGGCTCACCGCGACCGCCGATACGATCGCCGCGCTGACCACGCAGCTCGGCACCGGCACCGTCGTTCCGCTCGCGGAGACCGCGCGCGCCGAGGTCACCGACACGCAGTGGGCGATCGTCCCGGCCGACGAGCTGGTCCCGAACTGGAAGCTGGTCACCGTCGACGGCGAGCATCCGCTCGACACCAAGCCCGGCGTGCTGAGCGTTCCCCTCTGCTCCGCGACCGCGACTTCGATGCCCGCGGTGCGCAACATCGATCCCGAGAAGCTTACGGTGCTGGTGATGACCGGCACCACGGCGCTGACGCGCTACACGTCGAAGCTGATGGAGGAGAAGGGCATCCTGTATCCCCTGCCCTCCGTCGAGCCGTGGCTGAAAGCTGCCGACTTCGTGCACATCTCGAACGAGGTCTCGTTCGTTCCCAGGTGCAGCACCGGCGACGGCAAGCCGACGATGCAGTTCTGCTCGAAGGAGAGCTACATCGAGCTCCTCGAGAAATCGCACGCGAACATCATCGAGCTCACCGGCAGTCACCTCCACGACTTCGGGCACCACTGGATCAACGACACCATCGCGATGTACGAGAAGCGCGGCTGGATCTGGTTCGGCGGCGGGCGCACGCAGGTCGAGGCGACGCAGCCGCGGACGATGGAGCATCACGGCAACAAGCTCGCCTTCCTCGGCTGCAACGCGCCGATGACCGAGTGGAAGGTGCTGCGTCGTGGGCCCGGCGTCGGTGCGTGCGACATCCCGCGCATGCAGCGGCAGATCGCCGAGCTCCGCGCGAAGGGCTTCATCCCGATCGTCTCGGTCCAGCATGACGAGGTCTACAAGCACGATCCGCCCGACGGGCTGGTCCGCGATCTACGCAAGCTCGCCGACGCCGGGCCGGCGTTCGTGATGGGCTCGCAGGCGCACTGCCCGCATCCGTGGGAGGTCCATCGCGGCGCGTACGTTCACTACGGTCCCGGCAACTTCTACTTCGATCAGTTCTGGCACCCGGTCCGCGATGCCGCGCAGGACAAGCTCTACCTCTACGCGGGCAAGCTCCTCACGGTCGGTCACCTCTATACGCGCATCGAGGAGCGCGGCCGCCCGCGCGTGCTCGATAGCAAGGAGCGTAGCGAGCTGCTCGGTGACCTCGCAGGCGCGCAGGCGCGGCTGCCGAAAGGCGCCGAGCCGTGGGCCGCGCCGGTCGAGATCGCGATGACGCGCGAGCGTCCCGACTCCGTCGTCATCAATGGCACCCTGCACGCGTTGATCGTGAAGGTGCCGGCGAAGCTCGAGCCCGACAAGAAGTACCCGCTCGTCGTCGAGCTCGGCGGTCTTGGTCCCGACGACAACGCCTTCGTCGTCACGCCGGTCAAGGCGGCGACCGTGGCGGCGAAGGAAGCGCGCGACGTGATCGTCGAGATGATGCAGGCGCGCTACCCGATCGATCCGGCGGCGATCTCCTGGGCGAAGCCGACCCCCGCGAAGCCGAAGGCCACCGCGAAGCAGTGATGCGCGGGACGATGCGACCGATCAGGGCTTCGGTGCGAGCGTGCCGTGCGACTGGTAGTAGTCGAAGAGCTGGCCCCAGTGCGTGGTCTCGCGCCACTGCTCGAACACGCGCCGATCCTTCAACGGCCACCGGTAGTAGTCGTGATAGGCCTCCGAGCCCATCACGAACAGATTCACCAGCGGCGTGTGGAAGAACAGCTTCTGGAACCGCTTGAGCGGCCCGAACCACATGATGTCGCCGATCATCGACGCACCGTTGTCGCCGACGGAGAACCCCCAGCGCTCGTCGGCCAGGTGAGGATCGCCGACGACCTCGATGTTCTCGTGCTTGCCGTTGCCGAGCCCGGCCTCGTCGGCGAGCTTGATGTACTGGAGGCTCATCGGATCGAAGCCCATCATCTGCGCGGCCACCGCGTCGATCGCGACCTGATCCTCCGACGCCAGCATGACGTCCTTGATCACGGGACGCATCGTGCGCGGCCCCGGGCCATCACCTGCGGTCGTGCCGTCCATCACCGCGAACAAGCCGGCGTGGATCTCCTTCTGGATCGCGAGCAGGTCGACGAGCGTCTCGTGGATCCACGAGTGGGTGTAGTGGCGCTTGGTGTTGAGCAGACCGCCGAACGCGTTCTTCATCGCGCCGGTGGTGGTGGTGTAGATGTGGCACTTGGTCGTCGGCAACTGGACGATGTTGGTGCCGTGAAACGCGTCGGGGATCTGGATTCCCTCGGGGAAGATCGTGTCGAGCACGAGCATCTTCGCCTTTGGCCGATACACCGACCACGTCATGTCCTCGGGCTTGAAGTTGTAGCGGACCGGAATCTCGTAGCGCTTGAAGATCGGGAGGTAGCCGTTGAGGTCCTCGCCCTTGAACGCGTCGGTGACGACGGTCTTGTTCTGCACGCAGACCTGGTCGGTGTAGCCGCGCTTGTTGAGGCTCTGGATCGTGCCCTCGAGCTGCCACGGCGTGGTGTTCGCGCCAGGGAACGGGAAGTGCCAGGAGATGTTGTCCTTGAGGATCGTCGTCGCGCCGGGCTTCAGCGCTTGCTCGACACCGGCGAGGCCGTGCAGCCGATCGATGTCTTCGAGGACGGTGTCGGGGCGGACGCGGACGACCGCGACCTTCGAGCGAGGCATGCGCGCATCCTAGGACGATCCGCCGGGAAGCTCCCGGGAGCTTCTCGCTCCACGACAGAAAAGTTGCCGCGTCGATCCGCGCCCGCCAGTGTGCTGGCCATGGGCGAGACGCTGTACAGCAGCACCTACCAGCCGGATCCGAAGAGCGCGCTCGACGTGCTCGCGTTCGTACTGACGCCGATCGCTGCGTTCGCGACCGACCCCGATGAGTTCGAGGCAGTGGCCGAGATCCTCGGCGCGGCGAAGAGCGAAGCGATCGAGCGCTGGCAGAACTTGCGCAACGAAGACCGCCGCCAATAGCTCGACGTAGCTCGACTCAGCCCAGGTACTTGAAGGCCATCTTCTCGGAGTAGATGTCGACCTTCACGTGCTTGATGTCCTCGCTACCAGCGTCGAGCTTGTCGGGCTGCACGTTGCAGATGTCGGCGCCGTCGAACGAGATCTCGAACAGGTCGGTACCTTCGTTATCGAACGTCGTGATCGAGCCGGTCAGGCGACCCGGCGGCTGGCCATCGACGCCTCGCTTCTTGAAGTGATCGACGAACGACTGCGAGTCGACCTCGGGCACGTAGAACGTGACGTTCGGGAACTCGAGCTGGCTCGAGCACTTGATCGGCGCCCGGAACCCACCGCCGTGATACTCGATGATGTTCTGCTTCAGCGTGAACGAGTCGATCTTCGAGACGCGTGCGCACTGGTCCTCGAAGCCATCGAGCCGGAACCGGAAGTTGTTCGCGGTCCACTGCTTCTGCTTCTCGAAGCCGACGGGTTTGGTGATCTTGCGGCCAGCACCCGGCTTGAACACGATGTCCTCGACAGCGATCGAGACACCCATGTAGACGGCGTTCTTGTCCGCGCCATCGAGCTTCGGAAACACGATCTCCTTGATCAGCGCTTCCTTGAACTCGCGACGTGCGCGCTCCGTGTAATAGAAGTCGGCGGCGACGATCGCACCGGTCTTCCGCTCGACCTTCTTCTGGAAGAAGTTGTCGAGCCAGCTGTAGAACGGCTTGCTCATCGACAGTCCGACCTGGAGCTTCAGGTCTTCGAACTTCGGCTTCCCGAGCTGACGCCAGCGATCGAAGCTGGTGCCGTTCTGGTAGGTCATGACGTCGGTCTTGATCGAGCCACCCTCGACTGCCTTGAACAGGCCGACCTCATCTTTGCCATCGAGCTCGAGCGCGAAGTGCGCTGCCGCATACGAACGAGGTTGTTGACTCGGCATGATTTGACGGAGGGGGTTGATTCTACACGGCCCACCAAGGGTTCCGTGCGCGAGAGGCGACGTCGGGACATGCTACGGTCGACCCCCGTGGGCCCTTCCTAGGCGCGGTTGATGGACTCCACGCAATCTCCAGCTGCAAGTGCTCGATCTTCCAGGGAGATCCCCGCAGAAAGGCCACGCTGGGCTTTCTCGAAGGGAGTTCTTGTCGGGTCAGCCATCGAAGTCCCCGCGATCTCGTTCGGGGTCTGGCTCGCGCAGCGGTTGGGCCTCTGTGACCCCGAGGTCGGGTTCCTCAGGATCATGTGGCTATCCGCGGTGTTCGCCGGGATTGCCGCGGTGTTCACGGCAGGTGGAATCGGTCGGCTGGCGGCCTCAGTCGTCGTCGATCGAGGTCGCGGACGGGCGTTGTTCCAGGCCGCGCGGGCCCACGCGATCGCCGGCGCGGGGTTGGTCGTGATCGCGACGATCCCCCACGGCCAGCTGCCGCTCGACCACTGGGGCTGGGCCCTGCTCGCCGCCCTCGGGCTCCTGCCGGGCGCCGCGTGCGGGCTCGTGATCGGATTTTTGTGCAGCGCCGCCTCACCGGTCGGGCTCGCGGATGTTTGGTCGTTGACCGTGTCACGTCCGAGTGGCGCGCTGCGCCAGCTGCTCGATCCGCGCGATATCGTCAGGCTCGGCAAGGGACTGCGGAACCGCACGTCGACGTTCTTCGATGGCATCTTCGAGCCGCAGAAGCGGCCGGACGAGCCTGACAAGCCTCACGAGATCGCCAAGAAGCCCGAGCCACCCGAGAACACGTGACGTCACGCGCGGATCGAATGGAGCTGCGCACCGTCGCGATCGCTCTGCTCGCGTCGTTGCTGCTCTGGAACCTGCCGTTCGGCGGGCTCTTGCTCTACCCGTTCAAGCTGTTCGCGACGTGGCTCCACGAGATGTCGCACGGCCTGCTGATGCTGGTCACCGGCAACGGGCTCGACCGCGTCGTGATCTATCGCGACACCAGCGGGCTCGCCCACGCCACGGATCGTGCGGGTCCGATGGCACTCGCGTTGATCGCCGCTGCCGGGTACATGGGCACGTCGCTGTGGGGCGCGCTGCTGCTCGTCGTGACGCCGACGGCGAAGCGCGCACGGGTCGCGCTGCTCGTCCTCGCGGGGCTGCTCGCGCTCAGCGCGATCCTCGTGATCTCGACGCCGCCCGACGATGCGTTCGGGTTGTGGGCGGTCGGCGGGATGGCAGCCGTGGTCGTCCTGTGCGCGATCGTGTTGCCCGGCCGCTGGCGCGTCGCGGTCGCGCACTTCATCGCCGCGCAGTCGTGCGTCAACGCGCTGCTCGACATCCGCGTGCTGTTTCGGCCGAGCCAGATCGTCAACGGGGTCCCGACCGAGTCCGACGCACACAGCATGGCGCGCGTGACGTTCGGAACCACCGATCCGTGGGCACTCTACCTGTGGGCAGGTCTCTGGCTCGTGTGGTCGCTCGTCGTGCTCTACGCCGCGCTTCGCCTCAGTGGATCGCGGGCGCTTGCGAACGTAGCTCCGTTCGCTCGCCCCACGGCTTCACCTCGAGATGGAAGTGATCGTGATGAGCGTCGTCGTAGTCCGGAGACAGCACGAGAAAGAACAGACCCGAGCGAACCAGCTGACACTGCAGGATCTTGAGCGTCGCCCCGCCCTGCGTGAGCGGCTTGCCGACGCAGTCGACGTCGTCGCCGAGCCCTTGCTCGTAGTCGCGATCGACGCGCAGCGAGTCGGCGCCGGCGTCGAACCAGTGGATGTCGATCGCCAGCCCGAAGCCGTGCTTCGAGGGCCGATCGGTCCCACGCACATTGCGGCGCGAGTATGCGTTCGAGAAGAACGCCTTGTCGAAGCCGAGCTCGTGCATGTACTTGCCGGCCTCGTCGAGCGACACCGCGAGCGAGCAATCGATCACCAGCGGCTGGTTGTACGTGGCGTACGTGATGCCGCCGAGTGGCCCGGTGATCTCGACCGCGTTCGCGATGCCCGGTTTACGCGCCGGCTTGTAGCCGATCTTGCGGTTCGCGAGCTCCGCGCGACAGACGTCGCTCGGGCCGGCAAACGCGGTCGACGGCAACAGCAACGCGAGGGCGAACGAGCGCATGGGTCGAGCGTACGCCCGCCGCCGACGCGGACAACTTCTTAGCGAGGGCCGACGGAGGCCAGCACGGCCGAGAGCTGCGCGGCGGCATCGGAGGCCATACCGTCGGGGACGTACATCCGCACGCGGATCACGGTGTTGCCATCGAGACGCGCGCCGCTCGCGATCCGCCAGCGGACGGTGTGGTCGAGCGCGTCTTCCATGATGCCGATCCGCTCGGTGCCGACCCAGCCGGGTGGCAACAGCAGGCGATCACCGGCGAGCTCGGTGCGGGCGAACTCGCGCGCCTTGATCTCTTTCTCCGAGCTGTCGGTCCAGTCCGCGAGGCTCGAGATCAGATTCGAGCTCGGTTCGATGTTGGCGACGAGGATCACCAGGTTGTCGGGCTCGACCAGCTCGTCGGGCCGCTCCTCGCGCCAGCCCGCCGGGGCGGTGATCGCGACGGTGGCGAGCGGGTACTTCACCCACGGCATACGCGTCAGGCTGTCGGCGACCGACGTCCGAGCGATCAACCCGCCCGAGGTGATGACGAGCGCGGCGAGCCCGAGCGCGATCACGCGACCGGCGTACAGCGTGAGGCGCGCCCACGGCACGCTCGGCGACAGCGCGGCACCGAGCACGATACCCGCGGCGAGCCCCGCTCCGTGCGCCCACTGATCGATCACCGGATACAGAAAGCCGATGCCGGCCTGCGCCACGGTGACCAGCACCAGCCGGCTCCACATGCCGCTCTTCCACGCCGCGCGATAGCGAGACTTGTGCAGCGTGAGCTCGATGAACAGCGCGCCGAGCACGCCGAACACCGCGCCCGACGCACCGGCGGAGACGCCGATCGGTGAGGCGAGATAGCTCGCGAACGCGCCCGCGATCCCGGCGCCGAGATAGATCGCGAGGGCACGCGACGTCCCGAACACGTCCTCGAGGACGCGGACCAGGAAGAAGATGCCGATCGCGTTGACGACCAGGTGAATGGTGCCGACGTGCACGAACACGCACGAGACCAGGCGCCACCACTCGCCCTCGTCGATCCTTCCGCGCACCATCGCGCCGGCGCGCAGCAGCACACCCGGATCGCTCGACTCGCCGATCAACAACGAGATCGCGGCGGCGACCCCGATCACCGACGCGGTGAGACCCCAGGTCGCCCACGGCAGCGTCGGGCGCTGCACCTTGATCGGCGCGAGCGGTGGCGCGGCCTCGACCTGCGCGACGATCTCGGTGGCGACCGGTGACAGCTCGGCGGCCGGCGTGTCGGAGAGGCGCGCGATCGCCTCGTCGATCAGATCGCGAGGACGACCGCGCGACCGCGAGCGTGCGCGATTGAATTCGGCGGTCGCACCTTCGCGATCGCCGCGATACTGCAGCGCGACGCCGACCCAGTAGGTGCGCGCCGCCGGGGTCATGTGCCGCGAGCGCTGCGGCTCGACGAGCATGCGCACCGCATCGGGGCGTCCCGCGAGCGCGAGGAACATCATCCGTGCGCGGTGTAGCCACAGCGAGGAATCCTCGCGACCGGTGCAGGCATCCTCGAGGCGCGCCATCATCCGTGCGGCTTGATCGAGATCGCCGGTGCGACCGTACGCGCCGAGCAGCTCGATCCACACCGGCGGTGCGATGCCGAGCTCGTCGCGCAGCGACAGGCCCTTCGCGTGCCGATGCCCGTCCGCCAGCGGCATCAGGTGTTGCTCGGCGTACGCGATCGCGTCGCTCCAGCGGGACGCCGCGAGGTAGAGCATCGCGATTCGCTCGTCGATCGCGACCTTCGCGTCGGGCGGCGCCTGGCGCTTCGCCGCGGTCAGCGCGTCGACGGTCTGCTCGACGCGACCCTCGCGGATCTCCTTCATCGCCGCGAGCAACGCCTTCTCTTCGGCGACGCCGGAGCCGGGTGTGAGGAGCTCCGCGACATCGAGGAGCTTGGTCGCGATCTTGACGTGCTCGGCGGCCGCGAAGCGTCGCGCTGCGCCGCGGACCATCGGCCCGACGACGAGCAAGCACACGCCCATGCCGAGCCCGACGGCACCGCATCCGCCGAGGATCGGTTGCTCGTACGAGCGCCCGGCGATGCCGAGCCCCGACAGCACCGCCGCCGTCAGCTGCATCATCCCGAACGTCAGCGTGCCGTGCGGCTGATGCCGCAGGAAGAAGTAACCCCAGTAGCCACTCGCGATGACGACGGAGATCAGCGCGTACTCGTAAAGCATCGCTACACCGGCTGCTCGACGAACGCGCCCATCTTGCGGAACTTCTGGTAGCGACGCTCGACCAGCTCCTTGGTGGGTAGATCGACCAACTCGCGGAGGTGCTGCTTGAGCGCGCCGCGGAGCTTCGCGGCGGTGACCGCGGAGTTGCGGTGCGCACCGCCGGCGGCCTCGGGGATGATCTCGTCGCAGATGCCGAGGCTGATGAGATCCGGCGCGGTCAGCTTCAGCGGCAGCGCGGCCTCGCCGATCTTCAACGGATCGCGCCACAGGATCGACGCGCAGCCCTCGGGCGAGATCACCGAATAGATCGAGTACTCGAGCATCAGGATCCGGTCTGTCACGCCGAGCGCGAGTGCGCCACCCGAGCCGCCCTCGCCGATCACGACGCTGATCATCGGGCACTCGAGGCTCGCCATCACCTGCAGCGCCTTCGCGATCGCCTCGGCCTGGCCGCGCTCCTCGGCGCCGAGGCCGGGATACGCGCCGGGGGTGTCGATGAAGCAGATGATCGGGCGCTTGTAGCGGGACGCGAGCCGCATCAACCGCGTCGCCTTGCGATAGCCCTCGGGACGCGCCATCCCGAAGTTGCGGTGCATGTTGTCCTTGGTGTTGCGGCCCTTCTGATGGCCGAGCACCAGGACCTCCCACTCGTCGAACATCGCCATGCCGCCGATGATCGCGGGGTCGTCGTGGAAGCTGCGATCGCCGTGCAGCTCGACGAACTCGTCCATCAGCAGATTGACGTAATCCATCATGTACGGCCGCGCCGGATGGCGCGCGAGCTGGACCTTCTGTTGCGCCGACAGGTCCGCGAAGATCTCCTTCTGGAGCTTGCGGGCCTTGACCTCGAGCTTGCGGATCTCCGACGAGAAATCGACGGCCTCTGTCGACAGCCCACGGAGCTCGCTGATCTTCTTCTCGAGGTCGATGATCGGGCGCTCGAACTCGAGGACGTTGCGGTCGCTGAGCAGTTCCATGAAGCGGCCTGCTTGGTACCGCTCTCCACGAAGACGGTCAACGGTCACGTGAGCCAAGAATCCACCGTCCGGATCGCCAACGCGCTGAAAGGACTCGAAAGATCAGCCTGCTGTCAGCCACGCGACGAGCGCGTCCGGCTCGACGGCGTCTGCGCTCTCACTCCACGTGATCGTCGTGTCGCTGCGATACCAAGACAGCTGACGACGCGCGTAGTGCCGCGAATTCCGCTTGATCAGCTCGATCGCGCGTGCCCGTTCGACCTTGCCCTCGGCGGCATCGTGGAGCTCTGCGTAGCCGATCGCTTGTTGCGAGCGTAACGGCGGCAGATAGCCGGCCGCGCGCAGGGCCTCGACCTCGCGCTCGAGGCCCACTTCGATCATCGCGTCGACCCGCTCGTCGATGTTGCGGTACAGCGCCTCGCGCGCAGGGGCGAGCCCGATCACCTGCGCCTCGTAGCGGCGCGGCAACGTCTTGTGATCGTGGCGTGCCTGGTGCGCGCTCATCGGCTCTCCGGTGAGCCGGAACACCTCGAGTGCGCGAACGATCCGCTTCTCGTCGTGCGCATCGATCTTCGCCGCGGCGGGCGGATCGACACGCGCGAGCTCGGCGTGCAGGGCGGCGAGCCCGTGCTCGCGTGCAAAGGCCGTGAGCTCGGCGCGGACGACGGCATCCGCGGGTGGGCCGGCGAACAGCCCGAGCAGCAGCGAACGGACGTAGAGCCCGGTGCCGCCACACACGATCACGGTGCGACCACGCGCGGCGATGCTCTCGATCGCCTGATCGGCAAGCGCGACGAACCGCTGCGCCGTCATCTCCTCGTCGGGGCGCACCACGTCGAGCACGTGATGATGGACGCGCTCACGCTCCTCCGACGTCACCTTGCCGGTGCCGATGTCCATGCCGGCGTAGACCTGCTGCGAATCCGCGGACACCACCTCGCCGTTGGCACGCTCGGCGAGCCGCAACGACAGCCGTGTCTTGCCGGCGCCGGTCGGTCCGACGATCACGATGATCCGCGGCGGCATGCGCCCTAGTCTAGCGAGTTTGCCTGGCGCAGCTGCTTCGCGAGCACCAGGCTCTGATGCCTGCGGCCGGCGGGCGTGTCGGGCTTGCCCATCGGCAACGCGGCTCCTCGGCTGCGAGCGAGATCCGCACGCACTCGCCATCGGCCTCGATCTCGAGCGTCGCGCTGCCCCACCCGACCGTGAGAAATCCGATCCCGAACACGCGCGTATCCTACTTCGTCCAGCGAATCACGTTGCGCAAGATCTCGGTCTCGGCTGGCAGATCGGCCCTCCCTCGTGATCCCCGCGTTACACGGACTCGATCGCGTCGATCGCGTCGACCGCACGAGGGCACGAGGGCACGGCTGGCGCTGGCGGCCGGAGGCCGGAGGCCGGAGGCCGGAGGCAAGGTGGGGCGATCGCGATGGCACGAAGAGCCCACAGCTGGCGACGGTACCGTATTCTCCCCCAACGCCGAGATGACCAGCGATGAAGGCAATCGCACCGCGCGTGGGGCCGCCCCCGCGCCGTACGGCACCGAGGACACGCTCGCCGCACCGATCACGTCGTCGACCACCGCGTCGCATCCGGGCGGGTTGTTCACTGCGGACCCGATCACACCCTCGGCCTCGCAGTCGTTGCCGGTGATCGATCGGCTTCGCTACAAGATCATCGGCGAGGTCGGCCGCGGTGGGCTCGGCCGGGTGTTCCGCGCGCGCGACCTCTATCTCGATCGCCAGGTCGCGGTGAAGGAGCTGATCGACAACGGCGAGGCGTCGCAGCGGCGGTTCGTGCGCGAGGCGCTGATCACCGCGCGGCTGCAGCACCCGGCGATCGTGCCGATCTACGACGCAGGTCACGCCGAGGCGGGCCCGTTCTATTCGATGAAGCTGGTCGCCGGGAAGACGCTCGCGGAGGCGGTCGGCGAGGCGACGTCGATCGATGCGCGGTTGGCCCTCCTGCCGAGCGTGATCGCCGTCTGCGACGCGATGGCGTACGCGCACAGTCAGAAGATCATCCATCGCGATCTCAAGCCGCAGAACGTCCTGGTCGGCGGCTTCGGCGAGACCGTGTTGATCGACTGGGGCCTCGCGAAGGATCTCGACTCCGAGGAGGCCGAGTCGGCGGGTCCGTACAAGGCGTCGATGTCGACGACCGAGACGATGGACGGCGCGGTGATGGGCACGCCGGCGTTCATGGCGCCCGAGCAGGCGGCGCCCGGCGATCGGGTCGATGAGCGCGCGGATGTCTATGCGCTGGGCTCGATGCTGTACTTCGTCGGCTCGGGCGTGCCGCCGCACGCGGGCCGGACGCTCGAGGAGATCCTCGTCAAGGTGATGGCGGGCGAGATCATGCCGCTGCGCGAGCGCGAGCCGCGGATCCCGACAGACCTCGCCGCGATCGTCACCAAGGCGATGGCGCGCGATCCGAAACATCGTTATCCGACGGCGAAGGAGCTGTCGGAGGACCTCCACAAGTTCCAGCACGGCAAGCTGGTCGGCGCGAAGACGTACACGCGGCGCGAGCGGTTTCAGCGCTGGGTGACCAAGCATCGCCGGATCCTCGCGGTCAGCGGCGTCGCGCTCGCGATCCTGCTCGCCTACGGCGGCTGGAGTCTCGAGCGGATCTACGCCGAGCGACAACGTGCCGAGGACGAAGCCGCCCGTGCGGTGCGCAGTGCCGAGGAAGCGGAGCGGCAGCGCGACAAGGCCGTCGCGCAAGCGCTGCTGGTCCGTGCACGTCAGTACGCCGCCACCGGGCACGTCGCCGAGGAGCTCGCGGTGCTGCGCGTGCTCGCGCGACCCGAGGCGGGGGACGATTCGCGCCGGCTCGCGGTCACCGAGGGCGGGTTGATCTGGAAGGGTCACCAGCGGCTCGCGATGGCGCTCGGTCACGACGTCGGGCTCGCGCTGCGCTCGGCCGATGGCACGCGGTTCGTCGCCACCGAGCCGGGCTCGATCGTCGTGTGGGATGCGATGACCGGAAACCAGCTCGCGCGTCATCCCTACGAGAGCGGCGGGCCCGGCGCCGCGCGGTTCGGCAAGATCGCGGCGCTGTCGCCGGGCGGCAAGCACGCGGTCGTCGCGGTGTGTCCGAAGCCCAGCGATCCGTGCGGCATCATGATCGCCGACGACGACAAGTTCGTGCTCAAGCCACACACCACCCTCGAGCTGCGCGATCTCGCGACCGGCAAAGCGCTCGCGAAGTGGAGCGGCAGCGACGAGCTGCGCCGGCGCGGCCTCGCCTTTGCGCCTGACGATTCCGCGATCGCGATCCGCCGCGACGACGCCGTCGAGATTCTCGGTGTGGCGAGTCGGTCGGCCGCGGGCTGCGCCGGTGCGCTCGCGATCGCTCCCGGTGGCAAGCGAGTCGCGATCGCGTGCGCCGATCACGTGAGGATCTACGACGAAGCCGGCGTCGCCTCGAAGATCTTGCCCGGCAAGAACGTCGACAAGCTGGCGCTTCACTTCGCAGGCGCCGACAAGCTCGTCGCGATCGGCGAGTCGGTGCTGCTGTGGGACTTCGCGAAGAACGAGCTGCGTGGCGAGGGCAAGTTGCCGCCGTTGGTGGAGACCACAGATCGCGACGTCGGCGACGACATCGCGTGGCAGGTCCATCGCACGGGGCCGCACGGCAAGGTCGATGGCGCGCTGGTACCGCAGATCCGGATCGGGTCGTCGCCCTCGATCGTGCCGCGCACCAGCGTGCTGGGTCCGCCACCGCGGCTGGGCAGCGATGGCGCGATCTTGACGGTCGAGGGTCCGGACTGGCAGGCCCTCGCGCTCGACGGCGATCAGCTTCGCTACGCGCTTATCGATCACGTGGTGCCGTCGGAGCCGCCGGAGCGTTGTCTATCGCGGATCGGCGGCGAGCGCCACGCGACGATCGCGCTCGACGGCGGTGCGCGCATGCTGGTCGACGAGCAGGAGCTCGCGACCGGCCTCGGCATGGTGCCGCCCGAGGGGTATCGCCACACCACGACTGCGGAGCTGCCGATCCGCCAGCTCCGCCCGCTGGTGGCCGCCGAGTCCGATGCGTGCCTCGTGTGGGGTCAGGCGATCGGCGCGCGCGTCGCCGACGGTGGCGCGATCGGCATCGCCGCACGTGCGATCGAGGACGTCGACGGCGGGCTGCTCGTGATCGATCGCGCCGCGCATCGGATCGCGCGCTCCGGCACCCGCACGGCGATCGCGGTGCTCGAGCTTCCGGTCGAATCACCGTTGAGCTCGCACATCGCCTCGATCGATCTCACCACCGATACGGTGACGCTGACCTCGATCGCGACGGGCAAGCCGGTGCGCACGTGGAAGACGGCGGCGACGTTCAAGTCGATGCGGTGGTTGACGCCCGACATCGCCGAGATCACGACCGCCGAAGACGCGTACTTGCTGTCGACCGATCTGGCGGTCGCGCCACGCAAGCGTGAGGCCGAGCTGATCACCGATCCGCACTCGAACTACGGCACGCGTCTCGTCGGCAAGGCAGTGCTGGTCGTCCGCGTCGGCGACGGCAGCGAGCTGGTTCGCCATCCGGTGCTCGAGGGCGCGGTCGCGCGCCCCCTACCGGATCAGAGCGGCTCGGTCGTGATCGAGCACGCCGGCGTGCGCGAGGTGGTGACCAGGAGCCGGATGAAGCTCGTGCTCGGTCAGACCAAGCAGGTGCGGCTCGGTGATCTCGAGATCATCGAGGGCCACCTGATCTCGCGCAGCGACAACACCGTCGCGGTGTGGAACCTGACGACCGGGCGTGCGTTCCCGGTGCCGGTCGGTGCGAAGGACGCGACGATCGCGGGCGGCGAGCTGTGGTTGATCGCCGGCCACACCCCGAGGCTCGAGCGACTGCGCCTCGACCGTGGCAAGGGTCACGACGGCGTGTCGCTGTCGACCACCGGCCTGCCCTTTCACCAGATCCGCGACGGCGTCCAGCTGTCCGCCGATCGCAAACGCGTGACCTCGTACTACGCCGTCACCGAGGACCTCGTCGCGCTCGCGACCTGGGACACCGCCGACGGTCGGCTGCTCTGGATCGGTCCACCGACGGCCGCCGTGATCGGCGACTGGGTGCTCGCCGGAGGGCGCGCGTATCGACCGGCGTTCGACGTCGATCAGATCCTGCGCGACACTGGCGCCCGCACCAACCTCCGGCTCTGCGAGAACGACCTCCGCGCGATCGCGGTCTCGCCACCGCCGGCGCCCGAGACGTACTGGGCACCTCCGGATCAGTGCACGAAACGCTGACGTTCAGGAGGTGCAACTCGGCTCAGATCCACGGTCAGTGATCTCGATCGGTTACGAGCGAGAGACGAGCGCTGCTCGAGATCGTCGGAGATCCGGGTTCAATGTCGATCCTCGACGAGACGGCCTGATCTCGGTCTTCATTCCGGATATGGGCCGATCTGCACCCCGTTCAGTAGGCCATCACGATGCGCTCGTTGCACGGCTTGGAGCTCTCGTCCTTGCCGATGCCCGCGATCCGCGTCGGGTCCGCGTCGACGGCGGCGAGCTCCTGCCGCACCTTGTTGAGGATCAGGCGATCGAGCTTGCCACTCGCGTACTGCTCCTGGGTGCCGCCACAGCTCGACTTCGGATCGCCACCGCCGACCGACTGCGGGCCCGCGCCACCGCGGAGCACGAACATGTTCGACGCACCCGTGAACTGCGCCATCTGACGCATCACCAGCTGACCGGTGTCGTCCATGCCCGAGGCCGAGACGGTGAAGAGCTTGATGCCCTTGCTCGCGGCGAGCTTCGCCGAATCGGCGAAGGTCTTCTCGTCCTGGTAGTCGAGGTGCGGAGGCGCGTCGGCGATCACGACGACCATGCGCGAGACCGCGTCGGTGCGCCACGCAAGCTTCTCGAGCGCCTCCTGCACGCCCTTCTGCATGTCCTCCGGCAGATCGCCACCACCGCTCGCTGCGAGGCCCGACACGCTGCGCGAGAACCCGGCGAGGTCCGACGAGAACGGATACGCCTTGGTGACCACGTCGTCGCCTCGATCCTTGTATTCGACGAGGCCGATCCGGACGTCGGTCTGATCCGTCGACAGCTTCTCGGCGACCATGCGGATGGTCTGCTTGACCGCGTCGATCTCCTCGCTCATCGAGCCGGTGGTATCGAGCACGAACGCGAGATCGATCGTCCGCCGTGCGGGCAACGCGCGCTCGTTCTGCAGGACGAGCTGGGTGATGGTGTCGAGCTGGCCCGCGAGCTTCGCCGAGACCTTGCTCTCGCCACACAGCGCGGTCGCCGTGGCGGTGTTGCTCGCTCCGTACGCGTGCGGGAACCACAGGGCTCGCCCCGACGCCATCGTGATCAGCGACGTCTCGGTGTTGTTCGAGGCGATCGTGATCTTGCAGTTCGGAACCGGCTTGCCCTTGCTGTCCTTGACGACGATGAACTGGCGATCGCGGACGTCGAGGCGCGCAACGCTGCGCGAGCTCTCCTGCAGCCACTTCACGTAGTCGCGGTAGTTCGCGTTGTCGTCCCACTCGCCGGCGCGAACGCCCGCTGCGCCCTGAACGGGCGGCGTGGTCGGTGTCGCAGCAGCGACGTCTGACTTATCGTCCTTCTCGCCGTGGCGAGCCATCTCACCGCCCGATGCACCGGTCGAGCCCATGGCGACGCCCTTGTCGGCGCCGGCGCCGCGCTCCGCCATCGTGGCCGTCGGAGCCGCGCGATCCGCGGGCTCGGCCTCGGTGCGGGCAACGTCGCCGCCGCCAGCTTTCTTGCAGTTGACGAACGCGGGGATGAGGAGCAGAGCAAACAGGGACTTGCGAAACATGTGGTGATGCCTCCGGTGGAAGGTCGAACGCATCACCCGGCCGCCCGTGTTGCACCAACACGTGAAACATTGTCCGCACTTCGCGACAAGATTTCGCCCGCAGGGTCAGGGAAGGTCTCAGTGCGAGATCCCGTGGGAGCGCAGCGACCAGCCGATCATCTTGTAGAGGAGGCGCATGCCGACATTGGCATCCCATTCGTCCCCATCCGGACCGGGCGCGACCTCGTTGAGATCGAAGCCGACGATCCGCCGCCCGCTGCGCACGACCGAGCCGATCAGATAGTTCGCCTCGGCGAACGACAGTCCGCCCGGGACCGGCGTGCCGGTGTGCGGACACATCGCGGGATCGAGGCCGTCGATGTCGAACGAGATGTACACCTCGCCCGGCAGCCCATCGATGATCCGCTCGCACTGTCCTGCCCAGCTCTCGCCGGCGAGGCGGCGCATCGCGAGCTCCGCATCGAAGTGCGTGAGGATGCGGCGATTCGACTTCCGGATCATGTCGTACTCGGCCTCGCACAGATCGCGAATGCCGACCTGCACGAGCCGCCCGACGTCGGGCAGCCTGGTGACGACGTTGTGCATGATCGAGGCGTGCGAGAACGTGAAGCCCTCGTACGAGTCGCGCAGATCCGCGTGCGCATCGACATGCAGCACGCCGAGTCCCGGATGCCGATCCGCGACCGCCTCGATCGCGCCGAACGGGACCGAGTGATCGCCGCCGATCACGCCGACCAGCTTGCCGCGATCGAGCCACTGCACGACCTGATCGCGGACGTACTTGTTGAGCTTCGCGCTCATCACGTTGACGCGCTTCACCGCGGTCTCGAGATCCGGATCGCGACCCGCACCACCCGCCGCGATCACCGGCTCGGCGATCGCGCGCGCCTCGGTGTTCATCGCGCGGATCTCCGCCGCCTCCTGGATCATCGCGATGCCGGCCATCCACGGTTTGCCGGTCTCGACGTCGAACAGATCGATCTGCCGCGACGCCGCGAGGATCGCCTGCGGACCATTCGCCGTGCCCGCGCGATACGACGTGGTGACGTCCCACGGGACGGGCAGCAGCACGACCTTCGCCTCGTCGGGGGTGTGGGGCAAACAGAAGATCCCGGAGTCGGGCTGTGCCGCAGCGTTGGGATCGAAGACCTTCACGGCACCCACCTAGCACGTCCCGCACATCGCGGGGAACCTCGCCCCGTTCGAACCGCCGGACGGATCTTGGCGAGCCTCGGGCGGAACCGCACGAAGTAGCGGGTGGATGGCTACTCGTTGCTCGACGAGGTCATCAGCGGGACTGCGAGCGCGGACCTTCCTGTCGCGGATCTTCTTGCCGATCGACTCGCGCCAGGTCGAACCGCTGCTTGCCGATGCAACGCTGCGCTCGCGCAGCTGCACGTGGTCGGGGCTTGTCGGGGCGCTCAGCTCGGCTCGCGCCGATCACGACCGAGGAGATCATCTTCGGTGACAACTTCGACCGCGAGCTCGAGCGATTCGGGGGAGTGAACGTTGCGAGCGCTCGGTCGGGTGCCGTCGGCGATGCCAAGCGTGCGTTGCCGCCATCAAATCGTGCGGTCGCGCGCCGTCAGCGATGCCGGGCGTGCGTTGCCACCGTCGGATCGTGCGGCCGCGCGGCGTCAGCATGCGGGGCGTGCGTTGCCGCCGTCGGATCGTGCGGTCGCGCGCGCCGCTTCGCTCAGGTCACGGCTTGCGTTCGTCGTTCAACGCAAAGCCGACTTCTCCGGCCAGACGTCCGAGACGCGGACAACCAGCCGGCGACTGCTGGGGTCGTCCGTGCGTGATCCGCGGTCGCTTGGCGGCGCCGGCCGACCGCGGCGTCATCGGTGCGTGAGCTTCCAGCGCATCTCGCGAACGCGGTCGAGCGGCGTCGTTTCGCTCAGGTCACGGCTTGCGTTCGTCGTTCAACGCAAAGTCGACTTCTCCGGCCAGACGTCCGAGACGCGGACAACCAGCCGGCGGCTGCTGGGGCGTCCGTGCGTGATCCGCGGTCGCTTGTCGGCGCCGGCCGACCGCGGCGTCATCAGTGCGTGAGCTTCCAGAGCATCGCGCGAACGCGGTCGAGCGGCGCATCGATCGCCGCGTACTCCGCAGCGGAGATGATGCCGCGCGCGCGCGCGATCCGCAGCGCGGTCGTCAACTCGGCGGCACTCCCAGCCGCACGCCGGAAGAAGTCCGGCCGATCGAGACCAACGCGCTCGGCGCCCTCGCTGAGGTTGAGGGCGACACTCTCGGCAGCGCGACCGACCTCATCGGCCAGGGACTTGCGCTTCTGCCGGAGCTTGGCCTCGAGCGGGCCGAGTTGTTCGAGAACGGTGAGTGATGCTTCCAGTGCGTCGAATGCCATGTGGAGCTCCAGTTGCTTGCGGGGTGAGTGGGTCGTTGCGTCGTCTCGCCCGTCGCGGCACCAGCGCGCGCGGACCGTGACGAGGCCACGCCGATGGCGCGTCGTCGGCACGCCGCTCCAGCCACGAGGCGGCGGCCGGCAAACGTCGGTCGCTACGGCCCTCGGCGAGGTCCGGCGCGCGGGGTGCCGCAGGGCGACGACGCGACGCCCCGCTCACCCGCACAGAACGAGAAACCACTGGCTCGTCACACTGAACGCGAGCGAGCAACGAACAACCACCGCGAGTCGCAAGATCGGGCTGAGCAGGTCACGCTGATGGGCGGGCTCGTCGACGGCAGTGACGGTGACGGTGACGGTGACGGTGACGGTGACGGTGACGGTGACGGTGACGGTGACGGTC
>Ga0105049_10003175_pt1 | contig 19460 bp, 13 predicted proteins | sample MAT06_FD_78087 | JGI IMG/M metagenome (GOLD analysis project Ga0105049, IMG submission 78087) | Freshwater microbial communities from Lake Fryxell liftoff mats and glacier meltwater in Antarctica - MAT-06 | ecosystem: Environmental > Aquatic > Freshwater > Ice > Liftoff microbial mat | place...
AACACTGTCTTCAAGATTGGCGCGGCGCTGGGATGGCCGACCAAATCCTTCGCCAGTTCGGGTTCCAGGGCCAATAATTTTTCAAAGGCGACATTGCCCACGCCATTGCGGATCTCGTAGGCGCCGCGGTCGTATAGGCCATACAGTGTTTCTTTCCACTTGGCAATCGTCGCGGTATCCAGCGCGCCTGGGATCAGTAGAAAGCCATCGCGCTTAAATTGGGCCAGATTTTCTTGGAGCGTTGTTTCTTGGGTGAGTGTGGTCATTAGCTCTATCTCGCTTCTGAATAGATTTATGATCGGATTTCTACAGCATCAAGTCGGTTTTACTGGTATAGAAGTTACGCAGTTGCGTAATCTGACAGGAGACCTGTAGGGTCTTTGAAACCCTACAGGTTTGACCAAGCGCGTAAGTCCTATGGTAGTAAAAATTTTAGTCTTTGTGCACTGAAGGGCAAGACTAAAGTCTTTACTACGGGCTTACTACATACTTGTGACATGCAAGCAAAATGACCCTTCGCGCGATGGGCACAAGGTACCATTGCGGTGGGGTCATGGTTATCTGAGCTTCGTTACCATCAATCGTGGCCTTACGCCACGGGTACTTCCTCAGCCTGACCTGTCTCATGCGAACGGATGGCAGCTTCAATAATCTCTTGCACAGCCAATCCTTCTTCACCAGAAGCATCCAGTTGATCGTGCGGCACACCGGCACTCACCTGCTCTAGCCAGCGGTGAATCCGATTACTAAAGGTCGCGCTAAAGCCACTCAAACCGCCCATGATACTGTTGCGGATCACGGTCAACTCGTTGCTGCGGCGTGGATAGAGCGTCAGTTCCTCGTAGAGATTATCGAGAACAAAGCGTCCTTCGGTGCCCATCACTTCGCAGCGCTCCAGGTTGTGGCTGGGGTTGGCATCGTAGCTACCGGTAAGATGGCCGACAACGCCATTGGCAAAGTAGAGATTGACCTGTGCATTTGACCAGCAGACGCGCCCCGGTGCCCGATTGAAAAAGGCGTGAACACGTTCAACGTCGCCGCAAAAATAGCGCATAATGTCCAGCGAATGGGGATGCAGGGCGCGGATGTGGAACCAGGGCGAAGTCTCATTCGGGTTACCGATCCACATGGTCATGTTGATCAGCAGCAGATGGCCCAACTTGCCTTCGTCGATCCACTGCTTGGCCTTGGCCGCGGGCGGCACAAAGCGATGGTTTAGGTTGATGCCATAGTAGAGACCCTTCTCCGCGGCTTTGCGCACCATGGCGCGCGCCTTTTCAATTTCGTTGGAAATTGGTTTCTCGCCCAGCACATGCTTGCCTGCTTCCAGACATTGCATGGTAGGATCGTAGTGGTCGCCGCCATTTTCTTTGCCCGCCGTGGTGACGCTGACCGCGTCAATTTCTTCATGCTTGAGCATCTCTTCGACGCTATAATAAGCGCGCACGCCATAGCGTTCCGCCGCTTTGTCGGCGCGGCTTTTGTCAATATCGCAGACGGCCACCAAATCGGCCAACGGATCAGACTTGTAGACTGGGCCGTGGGTGTTGCCAATGTTGCCCAGGCCAATGATTGCAACTTTTAATGCCATATTGATCTCCTCGTTAGATTTAGATTTTGGGGGGCACGATGCTTTGGTTCTTAGGGTTGTCAGCGTTGATAGGATCCAAACTGCTCTACACGAGTATAGTTGGTGCGAATTATTTTGTCCAACCCGCTGGCATCACTGCCCACCGCTTGCGCATCATAGGGGTGATGTCACTCGTTGACTCGCTTGCCGGTAGAGCCAGAAAAGCAGACCACACAACACTACTTCCGCACCAACTAAAGCGAGTGTGGCCGGTGTAAGAAATCCAAGCATGGTTTCACCCAGCAAGCGCGTCCCGTGGGCCAGGGTGAGAAAAATCAATTCGAGCAGGGATATCAAAAAGAAACGGGCAAAGAGGCGATTTTTTTCGACGCCGGTGCGATAGAAATGCTCGGTAAAGACAATCACGCTCAACCCAAAGATTGCCAGAAACAGAAAGCCAAATTGGTTGATGGCATGTTCCACATAGCGATCCCACTGCGTGACGCCCAGAACCACCATAAACGCGCTGCGCGAGATCAGGAGAATGGCAAGCGCGCTAGCCACGCTGACTGCCCAGAGCAGGTATGCCAGCACATAGCGCGAATTATTTTGGATCACGACTGAAACTTTCCGTTAGACAATAAAATATTTAAGGTAACTACGATCGGTTTCATCACCTGCGGCGCTGAATTCATTCAACACGAATTTAACGTTGTCGTAGTAATTACCATTTAGGAAATCTACCAAGAGTTTCCGCTTCGTGGATCAAACCGGCTGCGCGATCTGCGCACTGGTCGGGCGCAGTTGGATGCCGCGTAGATCGAGTTCCTCGGCAAAATGGCAACTGGCAAAATGGCCGTTGCCAACCAAACGTACTTGGGGTTCTTCTTGGCGGCAGCGATCTTTGACATATTTGCAGCGCCCTTGAAACACGCACCCCTTGGGCAGATTCGACAAATCGGGCGGTTCGCCAGGCGTGACAAGTCGATGCCCCTGCTGGCGATCCACCGTACGCGGCACGGCGGCCAGCAGCAATTCGGTGTACGGATGACGCGGGTGCGATAGCAACTCCTGCTTGGGTCCCAATTCTACCAATTTGCCAGCATACATCACCGCAATGCGATCGCTGATATAGCGCACCACGGCCATGTTGTGTGAAACAAAAATATACGTAAGATTATACTTGGCCTGTAGATCTTCGAGCAAGTTCAAAATTTGGGCCTGAATCGACACATCGAGCGCTGAAACCGGCTCATCGGCTACCACGAGGCTTGGATGCACAACCAGGGCGCGCGCAATGCCGACACGCTGGCGTTGACCCCCGCTAAAACTGTGTGGGTAGCGGCGCAGATGTTCGACGCGCAGCCCCACTTGGGTAATCACTTCCTTGACCCGCTCTTCCAACTCGCGACCATTTGCAATGCCGTTGACCAGTAGTGGTTCGCCCACCGTCTCCAAAATATTCATGCGCGGGTTGAGTGAGGCATAGGGATCCTGAAAAATAATCTGGGCACTGGTGCGGAAAAGGCGTCGATCCTGCCCGTGCAATTCTGTAATCGAGAGCGTCTTTTCGGGCGTATGGAGCAGCACCTTGCCGGCTGTCGGCTCATATAGTTTCACCAGACAACGTCCCATTGTCGTCTTGCCACAGCCACTTTCACCGACTACGCCCAACGTTTCGCCGGCACGCACGTTGAAAGAGACATCATCCACCGCCTTGACATGGCCGACGACGCGGCGTAAAAGGCCCTGTTGAATGGGGAAGTATTTTTTCAACCCTTTAATTTCTAACAAGATTCGATTTTGTTCAGACACGATACTGGCTCCACAAATGATTGGTCAACGGGTCGAATGGTCAACGGGTCGCGTGGTCGCATGGTCGGTTGGTCGCGTGGTTTGCTGTGCTATCAATCACACATGGGCGACCAATCAACCACTAGACAAAACGACTACGCGATAAAACGACCATGCGACCCAATAACTATTTATACAAAACACAGCGCACTTTATGTCCTGGCTCCACTTCGATCAGCGGCGGGCGGGCGGTATCGCAGACCCCGGCGATGCGCTTGCCACAGCGTGAGAAGAAGGGGCAGCCCTTGTATTCGGTGAACGGACTCGGCATCGTGCCCTGAATCGTGAGTAGCCGTTCCAGCGGCCCATCGATGGTGGGAATCGAACGCAGCAGCGCCTGGGTATAGGGATGCAACGGATTATCGAAAAGCTGATCGGTGCTTGCCTGCTCCATCACCAGCCCCAGATACATCACCATGATCTCATCCGCCACACTCCCCACAACGGCCAGATCATGGCTGATATACATGATCGCCATCCCAAACTCTTGTTGCAGATCTTGGAGCAGTTCCAGGATTTGCGCTTCGATCGTCACATCGAGCGCTGTGGTTGGCTCATCGGCGATCACCAATTTGGGGTTACAGGCCAGCGCCATGGCGATCATGGCCCGTTGGCGCATGCCGCCGCTAAATTGGTGGGGATAGTTGTCAACCCGATACTCGGCGCGTGGAATGCCGACACGGCGCAAGATTTCGATGGTGCGCTCGCGCGCTTCTTTCTTGCTGATCCCATCCATGTGGAGCAGCACCGATTCCATGATCTGATTGCCGATCGTATGTACCGGGCTAAAGGAGGTCATCGGCTCCTGAAAGATAATTCCGATCTCCTTGCCGCGAATGGCGCGATAGTCACGTCCACGTGTTGGCAGGTCAGAGAGGATGACCGAGCGATGGCCCACGCCATTCTCTTGCAGGTGCATGGTAATCTGCCCACTTTCGATCTTGGCCGGGGGTATGGGCAAGATGCCCAACAGTGCTTGTGATGAAACCGACTTGCCCGAACCGCTTTCGCCGATCACGCCTAAGGTCTTGCCGTAGCGAATCACAAAACTAACGCCATCTACGGCGCGTACGACACCCTCTTGCAGGTGAAAGTGGACGCGTAAATCTTCGACTTCTACTAAAATATCTCTTTGGTCAGTCATGCTTGATTATCCAGAAAGCCATCAGTGAGTATAAATATTTAGTTGGCATACGGGTCGGCGGCGTCGCGCAGGCCATCCCCGACAAAGTTGAAGAGCAAGACTGCGATCACTACAAAGGCCCCTGGGATCAGCCGCCACGGCTGTTGCGCCACCACCACCATATCCTGGGCATCACCCAGCAGCACACCCCAACTGACGGCGGGTGGTTGCATCCCCAGCCCCAAGAAGCTCAGCGTTGTTTCGCCCAAGATCGAGCCAGGAATCGCCAGCGTGAGGGAGACGATCAGATGGCTGGTAAAGCCGGGCAGCAGGTGGCGAAAAATAATGCGTGGTTGACTGGCCCCGGCTGCTTGCGCTGCCAACGCGTAGTCCTCTTCACGCAGCGCCAACAACTTGCCGCGCACGACGCGCGCCAGCCCGCTCCACCCAATGATCGAAAGAATCACCGTAATCGCAAAATAGGTTTGGGTGACCGACCAATCACGCGGCAGGGCCGCGGCTAACGCCATCCAGAAGGGCAGCGCCGGAATCGACAGCAAGAAGTCAATGATGCGCTGGATGATCTCATCGGCAATCCCACCAAAGTAGCCAGAGATGCCGCCCAGGGTTACGCCAATAAAAAAGCTGAGAATGACGCCAACAAAGCCAATCGAGAGCGAGATGCGCGAGCCATAGAAGGTGCGGCTCAAAATATCGCGTCCCAACTCGTCGGTGCCAAAGAGCACCAAGGGTGGGCCATCCAAGCCGGTGCCAAATAAGTGGCGATTGGTCTCCCATTGCCCCCAGAATTTATAGGTATCCCCTTCCACAAAGAAGCGGATCGGAAAGCGTTGCGACCTATCTTCTGTATAGATATATTTAAAGGTTTTCGGATCCAATACGCGCGTCAGCGCATAGACAAAGGGCCGCTGCAACGAGCCATTTTCGTCCCAGATCAGCACCTTGCTGGGCGGGCTCTGTTGCCGATTTTCAAAGCGGGTTTGGGGTAGATAGGGTGACATAAAGCCGGGGATGATGGCGATCAAATAGAAGAAGATCAACAGAATGGACGAAAGCATAGCCAGCCGATGCCGACGAAAACGCCACCAGATCAGTTGCCACTGTTTGGCATAATAATAGCGCTCCGATTTAACATCGAGCTGCTCTTCGATGATGGCGTCGAGATCGCCAGCCGGCTGGTTGATCAGCCCTTGCGCCGCCTGTTTGGTCTGCTGTTGTACGGTCATTGCACAATTCCTTATTTTCCCGTTGCGTCAAAACGAATCCGTGGGTCGGCCCAGGCCAGGTAAATATCCGAAATGAGGGTACCAAGGACGGTGAGCGAACTCAAGATTAAGACGATGCTGCCGACGAGATACATATCCTGTGCCAGTGTGGCGCGCAAGAGCGCCGGCCCCATGGTTGGCATACTCAGCACCACCGAAATAATCACTTCACCCGAGATAATCGCCGGTAAGAGCCAGCCAATGGTGCTAAAGAGTGGGTTAAAGGCGATACGCACCGGATATTTGAAGAGAATCGTCAACTCTGGCACACCCTTGGCGCGCGCGGTGGTGACATATTGTTTCTTCAACTCGTCTAGCAGATTGGCGCGCATGACACGAATCGTGGCACCGGTGCCGGAGAGACCAATGATCACAATCGGCAAGATCAAATGTTTAATGCGATCAATCAGCTTGGCCGTGTTCCAGGGCGCATCGAGAAACTCGGTGGAATTTAGCCCCAATGGTGAGAAATCCAGATAGCGAAAGATCAGCCAAGCCGACACAAAGGCTAGCAAAAAGCCCGGTGTCGCCACCCAGACAAAGGCCAGGATCGTGGCGATGTAATCAACCAACGAATAGGGATGGGTAGCCGAGTAGATCCCAATCGGAATCGCGATGAGCCACGAGAGAATCAGGGCGCTAAATGAAATGATGATCGTAAAGGGCAGCCGTTCGCGCAAAATATCATTGACCGGTTTCCCCCATTGAAAGGACCAGCCAAAATCGCCGCGCGTCAGGATCCCCGTCATCCACTTGCCATAGCGCACATAGGAGGGCTGATCGAAGCCATAGATTGCCGTCAGGCGCGCCGCTTCTTCCTCCTGCAAGTCGATGCCAGAGTTGCGCAGATTGGTAATATAGTTGCTCACCCAATCACCCGGGGGCAACTCGATCACAATAAAGGAGACAATCGAGATCAAAAATAAAATGGGGATCAACATGATCACCCGGCGCACAATATAAAGTAGCATAGTCAGACCTTGTGGACCACAGGTAGAGAGGTAAAGAAGTAAATAAGTAAACGTGTATATAAGTATATTAAGTTAAGGAAAATGTCGGATTTTCCTTATGTACCTAACTACCTATCTACTTATGTACCTATCTACTTCTCTACCTGTTTACATATTTACTGCGCTTCTACTACGCCAACGTTAAATTTCATCACCTGCTGCGCTGCATGAATGCAGAGCCTAGAATAGAAAACGTGTTTAAACACGTTTGCCGTCGCAGGTGTTGAATTCATTCAACACCAATTTAACGTTGTCGTACTACTCACCAAACCATAACTGCTCACCGGCAAAGTTACCGGCGATGGCATACCCGGCGACGGGCACATTGCGCAGGCGCTTGCTGGCGATCATCGGGTATTTCACATTCTCGACAATCGTAATCTGGGGCAGATTGGCCTGTTGCCATTGGTGACCTTGTTCGGCCAGCGCATTGTACTCTTCAGAGCCAGCCACAGCTTCCCAACGGGCCTTATTCATCGCAAAGGCTTCCAAGACCCAGGCTGGTGGTTCGACACCTTCGGTACCACCCGTATTGAACCAGCTCCACCAGGCCCGACCAAAGAGGCTTAGGTTGCCCATCAGGCGGTCATTGTCACCATTCTGGTCGTGGCCCCAGAAGACCGTTGCCTGTAGTTCATTGGCATTCTGCCGTTGACCCCACAGCTGGGAATCAATGCGTTTGATCTGGAAGTTGATGCCAATATCCTTCATCTGTTCAGTCAACAGTTCGGCAATTGGTTCCAAATCTGGGGCATGGGCACCATGTTCAACCAACATAGAGAAGGGGCTCCCATCGGGGGCCATGCGGAAGCCATCGGCATCCTTTTCGGTCATGCCCATCTCGTCGAGCAGTGCATTGGCCGCGGCAACGTCATAGGTGGCGTTTTCTGCACCAACGGTCTTGTCTGGGTAACTGGCAAAGGTATAGTAGATGCTTTCGATGATCTCATCGCGGTTGATGGCGTGGCTCAGCGCCTTGCGGAAGCGCAGATCCTGTACCACCGACTGCCAGACCGGATCGTCATAGGTCATATTGATAAAGATGGTGCTCGAATCGACGTGCATGTCGAGCAGGACGGTGTTAAAGCCGGCCTTCTCTTCATTCTCCTTATAGAGCGGCACCTTGACCAGACCCGTGCTCTCGCGCAGGAAGTCGATGTCGCCAGTCAGCACCTTCAGGTTGACGGCTTCGACATCTTCGACCTGCTGCGAAATAATTTTGTCGATGTAGGGAAGCTGTTTGCCTTCGGTGTCAACCTTGAAGTAGTAGGGGTTGCGCTCGAAGATCTTGGTGTTGGGTGAATCAGACGGTTGCAGTATCCAGGGGTTGATCGTCGGGTAGCCAAGGCAGCGCTCGCGGGTTACATCCCAGTTCTGGCACCACTTCAGGCCAAAGAGCGTCCACCACTCTTCGGTCAGGTTATTGGCTTCCAACTCGGCCTGCATCTCTTCGAGTGGTGTGAAATCAGTGTGCCATTTCTTGAGGACATGAGCGGGGTTGATCAGCTCTGTGGAGCCATTCCAGCCTTCAATCACAAGATTGCGCAGGAAACCACCATAGGGAGAGGCAAAGGTGATGCTAAAGGTGTAGTCATCGACAATTTCCAACACACCGGGCTCACCCTTGGGGTCGTTGCCGACGCGGAAACGGGCTTTGAGCCCGGCGGGGGTCAGATTTTCATTGCCGTAGATGTTCTCCCAAGTGAAGCGCACATCTTCGGTGGTGACCGGCTCACCGTCACTCCACTTCAATCCTTCGCGCATGCGGAAGGTGAAGACGGTGTTGTCATCCGAGACTTCATAGCTTTCCACGACGTTGGCTTCAATGCCCTGCACGCCCAGATCCGGTGCCGAAAGGGTTGGCTCGTTGAGCATTACGAAGACATCGGGCGCCCAGTCAGCGACGCTATGGGCGGTGCGCAACACACTGCCATCCTGATATTGGCCAGGCGTCCAGTCGGGCTGATGCTCGGCGACCAACAGGGTGGCTGGTCCCACCACACGCGGCGTCTTGGGGAGGCGTTCTTCCAAGGCTGGCAACTCGCCCGCCGCGACCTTGGCGGCCAACATCGGTGCTTCCAACGCACCATCGGTGGCTGCAGCGTCGGCCGCCGGTGCTGCGGCAGCCGGTGCCGCCTCTGCCGGCGCTTCGGCGGCTGGTGTTTCCGCGGCTGGCGCACCACCACAAGCGGCGATGAGCAGCGCGGTGATCACCAGCAAACTCAAAAATCGCAATCGTTTCATAAATGGTTCTCCTCGTTCATGTCGGACAGAAAGCTGGAAAAACGGAAATAGTTATGACACGTCGGTTGTTAAAAAAATTGGTTGAGCGGCGCTCAGTAGGGACAATTTCTAAACAACCAAACGACTGTCGCAAATAGAGGGAAGCTGCGTACTACAGGGCTTATACAGTCATAAAAAACTTAATTTCTCTGTTGTCATCGCACTTTTTACATAAGTCCGATACGATTTACACCAGTTCAACGGCAAGACCTAGATCACGCATTATGGTAAGTTCATTGCTGTCGGCATGCGTACCTGTGATCAACTGGTTGATTTCATAGAGGGGCGCAACAAAGCCCGCCCGGATCACACCGATTTTACTGGCATCCGCCAGCAGGATATTTTGCTGGCCCGCTTCAATTGCTTTGCGTTTAATCGGTATTTCTTCCAGGCTGGCATTCGTAATGCCGGCCACCGCGGAAACACCGCTTGCCGCCAGAAAAGCTTTGTCAAAGTGAATGTTGTAGGTGTGGATGCTGTGAAGCGCCAGCATACCACTAAAGGTGAGCGAGTCTGTGTGTAATGTGCCCCCAATTGCAATGAGGGTAACGTTGTGATTCAGACTCAGCCGGTTGATAATATTCAAACCATAGGTGACAACCGTGATGCGTTTATCGGCTAGATAAGGCAACATGCATTCAGTGGTTGTGCCGCCATCAATGAAAATTGTATCCCCTTCGGCGACAAGCTGGGCTGCGGCTTTGCCAATTTGATTTTTCTCGACAAAATTGGCGACTTGCCGTTCGATGAACGGTATCTCGCCACCCGTGCCATTGACGATTACCGCGCCGCCATAGGTGCGCGTGAGTAAGCCATGTTGGCGTAGCTGGCTGAGATCGCGGCGGATCGATGAGCGGCTAACTCCAAAATGCGTAGCCAAATAGTCGACATTCACCCGCGACTTTTTTTCAAGCAGCAAGAGTATCGCTTCTCTTCTCTCTGCTGAATACATACGCCTTCAATGTGCAAGAGCGTGACGAAACCAACGTAGGCGTGGCTTCTTTGGATGGATATATAATTGTTGAAAATGGGATTAGTAAGCGCCATTATAACTACACTGTTGGCGATTGTCAAGCACTTGTTTCCGCTAATTGCGCATGATTGCGAAAAAATGCGCAACACTGTGCAACCTTGCGCTGGCGTAGCCAGTTTTATACTAGCCCTGGTGGCCCATGCGCAGGGTGACAAAGAGGCGCATGGTGAGGGCGCGCACCATCACCAGTGATTCGGATAAGATCATCAAAGCGGCAAAGATCAGGCCGAGCGTCAGTGTGGCATCTTCGGCGATGACGGGCAACAAAGGGGGGAGCGGTGCGCCGGTTGCTTCGGGAATGCGGAAGAAGGGGGTAAAGAGTTGCGCGGTATAGAGACCGATCAGCGAGCCGACCACTGCACCATAGAGGGTGAGCAAGCCATATTCCAATACAACTTGTACCAGCACCTGGCCGCGCCACAGGCCAATCGCTCGCATAATACCAAATTGGTAAAGGCGTTCCTGCAACGACGCGTAGTTATGCACCAACAGTGCCAACATGGCCATCACCGTGGCGGCCAAAAAGCCAACCGAGAGCGTGCCAAAAATCCCAACCCGCTCCATCTTGGCTTGATCGACCGCAATGGCGGCCCGTGCATCGCGCGGGAAAGTGGGTTCAAGCCCCATCCGGCGCACTTCGGCAAACAGATCGCTGCCCGTGGTGGTAGCGTTGGTCCGCAACCAGATCGAATGATCAAATTCGGCACCCGATTGGGTGTATAGATGCTCCAAATTGCCGATCACAACAAGTTCGTTATTCTCCACCGTGGGAAAGTAGCGATAGAGACCGGCCACCGTAAAGTCGCTATCGAGAAAGATGCCGTCGGCCACGCGCACATTCATGCGAAATTGGTCGCCAATGCGCAAGCTGAGCGCATCCATCAATGCGGGTGTCACCAGCACATTCTCGGGTGCCAGGGCCAGTCTATTCATCAAGCCACCCAGCGGTTCGTCGGCAAAGTCGGATCGAAACCAGGCTACTGTGCTAAAATCAACGCGGTCGAGTGCCAAGAGCCGCCCTTTGAGCGTGCCCGTATTGGGGCTAGGAATCGATAGGGCATAATTGCCAACCCGCGTTGCTGCTGCCACGCCGGGCATGGCGGCAAAGGTATCTTTCGGCGGAATCAACCCTTCGGTGCGGGTGGCGCTGTCTTCACTGGTTTCGACATAGGGCAGAAAGGAAACGTCGGCCCCAATTCGATAGTAGACCTGATCGATCAGCCATTGGTCCAGGCTTTCGGCCATCGAGCGTGTATAAACCCCCATTGCCAGCGCCACAATGACCAAGAGTAGTGGATTGACATAACTCTGGCTACTACGACCCAACTGGCGCAGTGCCAAGTGGAGTGTGAGCCAGGGTGTGCGCGCCGCGATCAGATCAAAGAGCTGCAACATCCACGGAAAAACGCGCATGCTGATCAGCGTGATGCACAGGATGAAAAGCGCCGGGGCCAGCACCAGTAGCGGATCTTGAAAAAGTTGGGTGGCGTTTTCATCGGCGCTGGCAATTCTGCCCGTAATGCGATTGGTGACACCTTCGGCCAGCGTGCCCTTGACCAGCAGTTGTTGATAGACATAGTAGGTGGGTAGGGCCAGCAGAAAATCGAGATAGGCGCGTTGCCAGAAGGGCGCACGCAAGGGGCGCGCGCCTTCGCGTGCTTGCTCGACCACGCTCTGGCGCGCGGCTTGGATCGTCGGCCCGATGCGCGCCAGCAGGGCAACCCCCAGCGCCACGGCAATCAGCGTAAAATCAATGCCTTGAATCGAGACGGGCAGCGATGGGCGATCGACAAAGGCCAAAAAGCTGGATGTCTGCCCCATGCCGAGCGCCAGCAGCATACCCAAGCCAATGCCGAGCGGTATCCCGATCAAAAACAGCAGAAACTCTTCGAGCAACGTAAGGCCGAGAATGTTGCTCAAGGTCATACCGCGGCTGACCAGGAGCGCGGTTTCCCGCTGTTGCCAGCGCACAATGATCAGCGAGATCTGCAAGAGAAAATAGAGCAAAAAGGCAAGCGCGGGAATGTTAAAGCCCAACAGCATCAACGTCAGCCCCGATTGGCGACGCACAAAATCCTTGAGCGGATCGAGCGGCGATACATCCAAGCGGGCTCCCGGCAGATAACGATTGACGACCGTCATGCCTTGCTCAAAACCATTCGCATAGTCGGCGGCATATTTGGGATTGAGCGGCGCATCATCCAAAATGATGTGCCAATTGACAAAGCCCGATTTGGCGGGCAACATAGGATCAATAAACTGGAGAAAACCAGTGCGGCCCACTAATAATGCTGTGCGCAAGGTTGTATCTGGATTGGAAAACCAGAAGGCATCGGTCGTGTCTTTGGCTTGCCAGAGACCGCGGATATAGACCTTACGCGGGGCCGTGCGTAGATTGATGGTCACTTGAAAGCGTTCGCCGGCGCGGATGCCCATCTCTTCGGCCAGGCGTGCATGCATCCACACATCCAGCGTTTCGGGATCAACAGGATCGTAGCTGCCAAATGGTTCGCCGGCGACAATGTCCAGGTGTTCGGCGATGGCGGCGACATAGACCACATTCACCGTGTTGAGAAACGACTTGGCCGAGCCATAGCGCGCGTCGTCGGGCATGGGCACCAACATCAAGCCGCCGCTCTCGACCTGGATGCCCAGATGGTCTAGCGGCAGGCCAATTTCGGCGGCCATGGTGTCGCCAATGCTCTGGCCAACATTTTCGGCATCGATCAGCGAAACCGGTTTGCGCGACGAGGGTTGAAAATAGACGCGTGTAGAAAAAGGAATACGGCCAGTGCTGCGCTGTAACGCATCTAACTCTTGCTGTAAAATAACGCGATCGACCGCCTGGCTGAAAAAGCCTGCACTGGTCAGCAGGCCAACCGCCAGCACAATGCCAATCAGCGCCAAAAGCGTGAGCGCTGGTCGATTGGCCAATCGTTGATAGGTTAGTCGGCAGAGATCAAGAAAGAGACGTGGACGCAGCACCTAGGATTACGCTTCTCTGGTTGGGTAGACGCGCGGAAAGGCCTTGCCTTGCATCGCTTCGCCATCGGCCACTTCGACAAATGGTTTCATCGGATGATTGCCACTGGCGACAAAGCGCGCATCCTGGGTCATATAGTGCAAGGCAATCGCGCGGCGATGCCGCCCGCTCGTATTGGCATGGGAGCCGTGCCAGGTGAGGGCGTGATGATAGTGGACCTCGCCCTTTTTCACGGGGCAGCGCACGACCTTGATCGCATGATCTGCAAAGTGATCGGGCATATCCGTATACTCTTTTAAGGTGTGGAGAAAGGCAATATTGTCGCCCCACAGATGTGAACCTGGCACCATGCTCATGCAGCCATTTTCTTCGTCGGCGTCATCCAGCGCCACCCACGCGGTCACTTCGGTCATCGGCGCAATAATTGGCCAGTAGGGCGCGTCCTGGTGCCACATATTGATACCACCAATTGCCGGTGGTTTGTACTGAATCTGGTCGTGCCAGATGCGCAGTTCTTGGGCATTGGTCAGTTGGGCCAGGCCTGTTGTAATTGCGGGATGGGCGATCAAGCTGTGGAAGGGTTCGCTCGCCATCCAGATGTTGACAATCTGCCACACCGGCGCGCCCTCGGTGCGCGCCAAGTTGCGCACCAATACGGGCTGGGTGATGTCGGTGCGGTCGCGTTCCTCAATCACGCGCATGGTTTCGCTGCGTAGATCTTCCACTTGGGCATCGGTCAGCACGACACCGCCATTGACATAGCCGTTGGCCTTGAAGCAATCAATTTGTTCCTGAGATAACATCGGTCCTCCTTTTATCGCTAAATTAATTGTAACGTGGGAAAGCGGGAATGCCAAATGCTGGAAAATAGATGAATTGGAGATCATCATCTGCCTAGATTGGCACAGCACAGCAGGCATCATATATGATTGGCGACAAAATGGGAATGGACGTGGGTTATGCACGCATGGACAAGAATAATAAGCCGCGAGATACTTGTTGAGCGTAGGAAAGGCTTCAGTCTTTGTGCCATTCACAGAAAGACTGAAGTCTTTACTACCAGTACCATGAAATAGTGACCAGAATAAGTATATTAGACCTTATTCCAATTTAATTTTGTGCATGCGTAGGTGCGGTTTGTAACCGCACAATCAGGGTGTCGCCAGCGTTGTGCGGTTTGTAACCGCACCTACCAGAACCACCATACCTTGTTTTGTCGCCCAAAGAACAAATCGGAATAAGTATCGTATGCAACGAATAATGCCGGCACAAATTCAACCTGTTGTCCGGATTGCCAATTATCACGACGTCGCGCCGCTGCACTGTTGGCCCCAACGCACGATCCCCGATCTCCAGGTAATTTTTATTGTCAAAGGTCACTTTACCTATCGTCAGGCCGATCAGGTGGTGTCCGCCGGCGGTGGCGATGTGCTGTGGATCGAACCAGGACAAGTGCATACATTGTGCCATAGGGACAGCCATAGTACAGGCACGATTGCGGGCATTCACCTGGAACTGATCCCCAGCGGATCGTGGGTGGCGGGTGACTATCGCCTCAGTCAAGCGCCGGAACGGGTGATACAAGCGAATGACAGCGTCTATTTGCAAGAACGTTTTCGGCGGATGGCCCAGGTATTTGGCAGCTATCTACCGCAGCGCGACCTGCTGCTCAGCACCATAGCGCGTGAAGTTGTGCTATTGTTGTTGGGCCACTGGCAACAATCCGCAACCGCCAACCTGTCACCGCGCATGGCAGAAATGCTTTCCTTTATTCGGGCCAATCTTCAGGGCTCGCTCTCGCGCCAGCAACTGGCCCTGGCCTTTGGCGTCTCGCCCGAGCATATCAATTTGCTCTTTCGCCGCGAACTGGGCACAACCCCTTCTGCTGTGATCAATCGCGAGCGCGTCATGTTAGCCTACCGCTTGATCCACGAGCAGGGCAAGAGTGTCAAAGAAGCGGCGTACGCAGCTGGCTACCAAGATCCGTTCTACTTTTCGCGCGTCTTCAAACGGATCTTGGGGATTCCGCCGTCCCAGGTAGATTAAATGCGACACGCGCCACGAAAGACTACGTCATGGTCATCGAACTCGCCATTGCGGATTTTTCGGCGGCATTTTGGTGATACGAGCGGTCGCGTTCAATGGTTTTGACAGCGAGCGCGCGCCAGTAATATTGCAACGCTGTCTGCGACCACCCTTTATAGATCTCTTCCCAACCCAGGCGATTGTAGTGGGGCAGCAGACCATCCTCGACAATGGGCTGGGACACGCCCTGGTAGCGGTAATCGACCGAAATGCGCAACTCATCGGCAGAGCGATTGGGCAGCGCTTTGTGCACGGTATGGCTGTGAAAGAAGAGCACATCGCCCTGCTGGAAGTCATTGCCGTGCCATTCATGGGCCAGTGCTTCGGTATCGATGGCCAAACCGCCCGCACCATCTGCCTTGCGCACCGGCAAAATGTCATGGGTGTGCGAGCCGGCGAGCACCAGTAAGCTACCCAGGCTTTGTGGGCAATCACGCAGCGGGAACCAGGCCGTGTAGGTCTCCGGCGTGCCCTGGACATGCACAAAATCTTGGTGGGCAGGCGTCGTAAAGTGCTCGGCTTGCGGAAAGGTAATGCGCGCAATGTTGCGCGGGTGGACAAAGGCCGCTTCTTGCACCAACGTTGCGATCATGCCCAATAATTCCGGGCGATGGGCCAAGGCGTGAAACACTTCCAGGCGTTGCAGATCATCATATACGTCCCAAAATTCTGGCGAGCCTTCCAAGCGCGCCATGCCTTGGGCATGACCAATTGCGTCGGCCCAGCCATGCTGTTGGCAGATCGCCAAAATGGCTTGATAGGTGGTTTCAAGGGTTGCCTGGGGGAGTAGCCCGCGCACAAAAAGGTAGCCATCCTGGCGCATACGGGCGCGCAGCGCCGCGGGTTGATCGAGCAAAGTGGTTGAGTCAATAAAAGGTTTCATCGGGATTCCTGTGAATTAAGCGGTGACAATGGGCTTCGTCGGGTGATAGATCAAGGGTGTTTGTTCATCATCTTCCAGCTTATCGCCAATTTGCAACTTGGCAAGCTGTTCCTTGCGCAAGATGTTGGGCTTGCCATTAAAGATGCTGCCATCGGGCATATAGGCACAGGTCATGGCGCGCCGCCAGCCCGGTGTCATATTGACACCCGCGCCGTGGGCAATCAGACCATTGTGAAACGAGCAGGAACCCGCCTTCATGGGCACGGGCACCGCTTTGAGCTTGCCCCAGTCGGGATAGACCTTGAAGAGATCGCCAATATTGGGGCCAATGCCCGAGTTTTCATAGGTGGCCGTTTTGTGGGTGCCGGGCAAAAACCAGAGGCAGCCATTTTCCAGCGTCACATCATCCAGTGCTACCCAGATGGTGATAGCGTCGGGCGAATGAAAGGACCAGTAGGGATTGTCCAGATGCCAGCCGGTGGGATTGGCCCAGGGCTGTTTGATCAACGCTTGATCGTGCCAGATGCGAACCCCTTCCACGCCAGCAATCGTCGCCGCCAACTGTCCCAGACGCGCATCCAACATCAATTTGCGCATACGGTCATTGCTCTGCCACAGATTGACCCGCTGCACAAAAACATTGTTGTAATAGGCATCGTCGTCGGTCACTTCGCCGTGGCCGGGAATGCGCACCCGCCCACGTCCGGTGACTGCCTCATCCACGGTTTCCTGCCATTCGGCCAGTTCATCGGGTGTCAAGAAATCATCCATGACCACAAAACCGTTCTCGCTGTACGCATCGATCTGCGCTTGTGTTGGTGTAAAGTTCATAAGGATTCTCTGCTTCCATCTACTAGATTGGACATACAAATTACACAAAGCTGATTAATTTGGCACAAAAAGCTTGTAAAAAGCCAGTAAAAAGCTTTGTGAAAGCAACAAAAAAGCTATGAAAAAGTTGGGCAAGGATAGGGTGCGCTTTGATTATAACGAACCATGACAATTGGTGCAATGTTATCAGAGCTGCACACAAATTTGCCTCTAGATCCGCTCCGGTGTATAAACGACAACATGACCGCACATTCACCAATTCCCATCTACACCCCCATCTACACCATTGGCTATGGCGAGCGCACGCCGGCGCAATTCCTGGCATTATTACAAGAATATGAAATTGCCTATCTGATCGATGTGCGCATGACTGCTACCCAAGTGGGCGGACTGCCCGATCTGGCACACCAGGGGATACGCTATGTCGATATGCGGGCGGCCCTTGGCCACGCCACTGCCCAGGAACGGGATGCCAGCGCCTATCAACAGGCGATTGGTCGTCTGCGCACGGCCTATACTCAACAGCAGCGCGTTGCCTTGCTGGGCGATCCCGCGCATCCCGCACGTTGCTATCGCAGCTATGGCATTGGGGCGACGCTGACGGCGCTAGAGACGCCTGTCGTGCACATCGACGAACAGGGCGCGCTGCAAACGCAAGCCGCGATCATGGCGCAGCGCAAGTCGCCCACGCTGGAGACACGCCTGAGTAGTGCGTTGGCCCTGCCCACCGGCGAAACACCGCAGGCCCTGCTCAAGCGCGTTTTCGGCTATGATGAATTTCGCCCAGGGCAAGCCCAGATTGTCGAGAATGTGCTGGCGCGGCGCGACACACTGGTGATCATGCCCACGGGTGGCGGAAAATCGCTCTGTTATCAGTTGCCCGCGCTGCTGCTGGATGGCCTGACCCTGGTTGTCTCGCCGCTGATTGCGCTCATGCAAGATCAGGTTGATGCGCTGCGCCAGTTGGGCACGCCAGCGGCCTATTTGAATAGCACACTGGCCGCTAGCGAGTACAACGCAACGGTCGAACAGGCCAAAGCCGGGCAGCTCAAGTTGCTCTACATGGCCCCGGAAACGTTGCGCCGCCCCGAGAGTTTGGCATTGCTGGATCAGTCGCGATTACAAGTGATTGCAATTGACGAGGCGCACTGTATCTCGCAGTGGGGCCATGACTTTCGGCCCGAGTATCGCCAATTGGTGATGGTACGCCAGCGTTTTCCGCAAGCCGTCTGTATTGCGCTCACAGCCACGGCCACGCCGCGTGTGCAACAGGATATCAAAGAGATGCTCGAACTGCGCGCCGAGAATGCCTTTGTCGCCAGTTTTGATCGCCCCAATCTGTTGATCGAGATTAAACCCAAGGTTGATACCTTGCGTCAGGTGTTGGATTTCTTGGCCGCCCATCCCAAGCAGTCGGGTATTATTTACTGTGCCACTCAGCGCCATGTGGATGATCTGGCCGCTACCCTAAACGCCAACGGGATTGGGGCGTTGCCCTATCACGCGGGGCTGGAGATTGCCACGCGCCAGCGCAACCAGCGCGCCTTTATGGTCGATGACGTGCCGGTCATGGTGGCGACGATTGCTTTTGGCATGGGGGTTGATAAGCCCGATGTACGCTTTGTGCTGCATGTGGATCTGCCCCAAGATGTGGAGAATTATTACCAACAGATTGGCCGCGCTGGGCGTGATGGTGAACGCGCCGCTTGTCTGTTGCTCTTTGGCTATGGCGATGTCCACACCATTCAACACTTTATCCGCGAGGGGGCAGAGAGCGAGCGTGCAGGGCGCATGCAACGGCTGCAAACGTTGGTGGGTTGGGCCGAAACGACCGCGTGTCGGCGGCGTCAACTGTTGGCTTATTTCGGCGAAAATTATGCGATAGATAATTGTGGCATGTGCGACAATTGTGTGCGTCCGGCAACCGCTGCCGTCGATCTGACCATCGACGCGCAAAAGTTTCTCTCCTGCGTGTTGCGTACCGGCGAAAAATTTGGCACGGGCCATATTATTCAAGTGCTGCGTGGCTCGCGTGCGCAAAATGTGCTCAAGTGGGAGCACGACAAACTTTCCACCCACGGCATTGGTCAAGCGTATGCCGAAGCAACCTGGAAACATCTGGCGCAGCAGTTTATTCAACAGGGCTTGGTGCAGCATGCACTCGACTTTGGCACGCTCAGCCTGACGGACAAGGGGCGGTCTGTGCTGAATGGCGCAGCCGTGTGGGGCACATTGCCCGAAGCGCCCACCTATGGTGCCGCGTCCGCAACCCCGCCGACCTATGAACTTGTCCTCTTTGAACAGTTGCGCGCCGCACGCAAAACCGTGGCCGACGACGCCGGTGTGCCACCCTACATGATCTTCGCCGACCGTGCACTGCAAGAAATGGCGACCTATCTGCCCCAATCGGTGGAGGGCTTTGCCCTGATCCATGGCGTGGGGCGGGCCAAAATTGAACGCTATGGCGAGCAATTTCTGGCGTTGATCCGCGATTATTGTGCAGCACAAAATTTGACCGA
>Ga0105049_10003176_pt1 | contig 19453 bp, 15 predicted proteins | sample MAT06_FD_78087 | JGI IMG/M metagenome (GOLD analysis project Ga0105049, IMG submission 78087) | Freshwater microbial communities from Lake Fryxell liftoff mats and glacier meltwater in Antarctica - MAT-06 | ecosystem: Environmental > Aquatic > Freshwater > Ice > Liftoff microbial mat | place...
CCTCCCCCGACGGGGGAGGATTTGGTCCTCGCCTCAAACATCCAGCACCCAGGTGTCCTTGGTGCCGCCACCCTGGCTGGAGTTGACCACCAGCGAGCCTGGTTTCAGCGCCACCCGCGTCAGTCCGCCCGGTGCCACCTTCACCCCGTCCGGGCTCGAAAGCACGAACGGCCGCAGGTCTACGTGGCGGCCGCACAGTTCGCCCTTGTCCAGGGTCGGCGCGGTCGAAAGAGCCAGGGTCGGCTGGGCGATGAAGTCGTCGGGGTCGTTGATCAGCTTCTTGCGAAAGGCCTCGACCTCGGCCTTGGTCGAGGCCGGTCCGACCAGCATGCCGTAACCGCCCGATCCACCGACCTCCTTGACCACCAGTTGATCCAGCTTCGACAGCACTTCTTTCAACGCCTCCGGTTCGCGGCAGCGCCACGTCGGGACATTCTTCAGGATCGGCTCCTCGCCGGTGAAGAAGCGGATGATCTCCGGCATATAGGTATAGACCGCCTTGTCGTCGGCCACGCCGGTCCCGACCGCATTGGCCAAGGTCACCGTGCCCTCCTGATAGGCGGTCATCAGTCCAGGCACGCCCAGAGTGGAGTCGGGACGGAAGGTCAGCGGGTCCAGGTAGTCGTCGTCGATGCGGCGATAGACGACGTCGACCCGTGTTGGCCCCTGCGTCGTGCGCTTGAAGACCTTGCCGTCGTCGACGAAAAGGTCACGTCCCTCGACCAGATCGACCCCCAGCTTGTCGGCCAGGAAGGAGTGTTCGTAGTAGGCCGAGTTGAACGGCCCGGGCGTCAGCACGACGATGGTCGGGTTCGCCCCCGCCGCTTCCGGCGCGCACGCCTGCAAGCTGGACAGCAGCATGTCGGCATAGGTCTCGACCGGGCGCACAGGATAGTCAGCGAACAGGTCGGGGAACAACCGCATCATCATCTCGCGGTTCTCCAGCATGTAGGAGACCCCCGACGGCGTGCGGCAATTGTCCTCCAACACATAGAAGCCGTCCTCGCCGGTCCGCACCAGGTCGACGCCCGCGATCTGCACCCAGATCCCCCGTGGCGGCCGCCGGCCCTGCATTTCCGGCACATAATAGGGATTGGTCAGGACCAGTTCGGCCGGGATGATCCCCGCCTTCAGGCATTCCTGCTTGTCGTAGACGTCCGCCAGAAAGGCATTGATCGCCTTGACCCGCTGGACCAGTCCGGCCTCCAGCCCTGCCCACTCCGCCGCGCCGATGATGCGCGGCACCACGTCGAACGGGATCAGGCGCTCGCTGGACTCGGCCTCGCCGTAGACGGCGAAGGTGATGCCCATTCGGCGAAAGAACAGCTCGGCCTGACGCGACCGCGCCTGCAGCAAGCCCTCGGGAGCATCCGCCAGCCACCGCGCCAGTCCGCGATAGCTGTCGCGGACCTCACCGCCGTATCCTGACATCTCGTCGAACGCCATGCCGCTCCCGCTGAAACAAGCCAGCAGCGTGGCCCGACAAGCGGCGCTGGTGCAACAGGAATGTTGCGGCGCGATGAAGGGTTCCGGCACTGACGCGGACTCTTCGTGCGTAAGCGGACGGCTTGTTACACAGGTGACGCAGCAGCTTCACCGTGAGGTCGTCGCCGTGTCGCCGATGCGGCACGAACCGGCGCTACGCCCCCTGATGTAATCGCTCGGGGGCTGCCATGATTCATCGCGTTCAACGGAATTCCATCCTGCTCGGCGCCAGCGCGCTGGGCATCGTCTGGGCCATGGCCGGGGCCGTCTCGGCCCAGGATGCCGAACCGTCCCAGCTGGACGACGTCATCGTCACGGCCCAGTTGCGCGAGCAGAGCGCGACCGAAGTGCCCTTCGCCCTGACAGCTTACAGCGGCCGAACGCTCGAAGACCTCGGCGTCCAGGACTTCGAGGAACTGTCGGCCTTCACGCCGGGCCTGCTGGTGCAGAACCAGTCTCCGAACAACCCGGGCTTCGTGATGCGCGGCATCACCTCGGACTCCGGCGAGGCAACCAGCGAGCCTCGCGTGTCCGTCTATCAGGACGGCGTCTCGATCTCGAAGTCGCGTGGCTCCTATGTCGAACTGTTCGACATTGAGCGAGTCGAAATCGCCAAGGGCCCGCAGTCGACCCTGTACGGACGCGGGGCCCTGATCGGCGCCATCAACGTGATCCAGAACAAGGCCGACTTCGAGGTCGACGCCGCCGGTCGTCTGGCCTTCGGCAGCTACGACTACACCATGGCCGAAGTCATGGTGAACGCCCCGATCAATGACATGGTCGCGCTTCGCATCGCCGGGCGGATGAAGTCGCGCAACGGCTATGTCGAGAACTTGCTGGGTGGCGACGACTACAACGGCTTCAACACCAACGCCTTCCGCCTCAGCCTCGCCTTCCAGCCGAACGACGCCTTCCGCTTCGATCTGATCGCCAACTTCCAGGAAGACGACGCGCCGGGCACCTCGTTCAAGGCGATGGCCTATTCTCCGGCCGACCCCAATACCGGTGCCATCCTGGGCGGCCGCGATCCGTGGGACGGCGCCGCCCTGACGCCGTCCACCGCGCTGGACGGCGGACGGTTCCTCGGTCTGGACCGCACGGTTCACGGGGTCACCGGCATCGGCCGTTTTGATTTCTCGGACAGCCTGACCCTGACTTCGACCACCGCCTATCGCGAGTTCGACTCGGTTGAAGTGTTCGATCCCGACGGCATCTCCCTGCCCCTGCTGACCGCCATCGAGGACGCCCAGGGCAAGCAGTTCAGCCAGGAATTCCGGCTGAACTGGGACAACGGCGGGCAGCTGTCCGGCTTCATCGGCGGCGGCTATTTCAACGAGGACGGATTCCAGCGCACCCCGACCGAGTTCAACGAGCGCGTCGCACTGGCCCAACTGGCCGGGCTGCTGGACGGCAATCCGATGGCGGTGGGCACCACCGCCCTGCCGCTGATCGCCTTCTCCAACCCAGCCTTGATCGATCCCATCCTGGCCGGCTTCGGCATCCCCGCCCCCTTCATCGCGGGTATCCGCAACAATCTGAAGTCCTCGCATCTCGAGACTGGCACCAACTTCAGCGAGCTGGAATCGTTCGACCTGTTCGGTGACCTGACCTGGCGCCCGACCGACCGGCTCGAGTTCGCCGCCGGCGTCCGCTTCACGCAGGACGACAAGACCACCTCGATCTCGACCGCCGCGCTGAACGGCCGTTCGATCCTCGGCGGCCTGCTGGCCGTCCAGGGCCTGACCGCGCGGATCAACGCCCTGATCGCCCTGGGCACGCCAGCCGCGCTGGCGGAGGCAGCCGCGCTCGGCGCCTTCACCAACGGGATCGTTTTCCAGCTGGCCCAGCCCGGGGCCGCCAACGCGCCTGTCACCGCAGCCTTCCCGCTGTTCGGCCTGACCTTCCAGCCGACCGCCGGCAACGGCTCGGTCGTCAGCCAGGACCTGAAGGATGACGGCGTCACATGGCGCTTCACCGGCCGGTATGAGGTCACCGACAACACCAGCGTCTACGCCAACTATGCGCGTGGTCGACGTCCGGCCATCCTCGCCGCCCGCCCGCCTTCGCAGCCCTTCGCCGCCCCGACCTTCACCTTCGTCGACGCCGAACAGGTCGACAGCTACGAGATCGGTGCCAAGACCGCGATGATGGGCGGCGCGCTTCGCCTCGACGGTGCGGTCTATTTCTACGACTACCAGAATTTCCAGACCACGGTTCAGGTCGGCACCCAGTTCATCACCACCAACGCCGGCGAGGCCTCGTCCTACGGGTTCGAGGGCCAGGTCTTCTTCAGTCCGTCCGACAGCTTCGATCTTTTCGCCACCTACAGCTACAACCGCTCGCGCTTCGAGGCGGGCATCTTCGACGGCAACAAGTTCCGCCTGTCACCCGACAACCGCGCCTCGATCGGCGCGACCTGGCGTACGGCCCTGTTCGGCGGCACGGTCGAGGTCCGGCCCACCTACAGCTGGCAGTCCGAGACCTTCTTCGACGACAACAACGACCGCGCCAGCCTGCAGACCACCAATTTCGTGCCCGACACCGTGGTCGACGAGGTGCAGGAGAGCTACGGCCTGATGAACCTGCGGATCCGCTACGAGCCGTCCGACGCCAACTGGGGTGTTGAAGTGTTTGGCGACAACCTGCTGGACGAGGAATTCATCAAGGACGCCGGCAACACCGGCGACTCGCTGGGTGTTCCGACCTTCATCGCAGGCGAACCCCGCACCTACGGCGTCACCCTCAACCTGCGCTACTAGAGGCCTCCCATGACCCTGCACCGCCGCGACCTCCTCGGCCTCTTCGGGGCAGCGGGCGCGGCGGGCGCAGCCTCGCCCGCGGGGGCCCGACCGGCGTCTCCGGTCGCCTTCCTGCACGGGGTCGCCAGCGGCGATCCCGACACCCGGTCGGCGGTGTTCTGGACCCGGGTTACCCCGTCGGACCCCGGCACCGGCGACATCGACGTCACCCTGGAGGTCGCGCGCGACGCCGCCTTTTCGGAAATCGTGCGCCGCTCTCCGGGCTTGCGGGCCGGGGCGTCACGCGACTTCACCGTCAAGCATGATCTGGACGGCCAGGGCCTCGATCCGGGTCAGGCCTACTTCTTCCGATTCGTCGCCGGAGACGTGGTCTCGCCCACCGGACGTACCCGCACCCTGCCCGCCGGCCCCACGGCCGACGCCGTCCTGGCCGTCGTCTCCTGCCAGCTCCACCCAGGCGGCCTGTTCAACGCTTATGACGCGCTGTCGAAGCTGGACCGCGTCGACGCCGTCGTGCACCTGGGCGACTACATCTACGAATACGGGGCCGGGCCCGAAGACTATGGCATGGCCTCCGGCACCCGCCTGAACCGCGTTCCCGAACCGCCGCGCGAGACCGTCTCGCTGGCCGACTACCGAACCCGCCACGCCCAGTACAAGTCCGACCCCGACCTGCAGGCCGCCCACGCCCGCGCGCCCTTCATTTGCGTCTGGGACGACCATGAGGTCGCCAATGACGCCTGGCTCCAGGGGGCCGAAAACCACAGCGCCGCGACCGAGGGCGACTACGCCACCCGCAAGGCGGCGGCGCTGAAGGCCTATTTCGAGTGGATGCCGATCCGCGAGCCCCGCGCCGGCCTGACCCCAGAGGCCATCCAACGCAGCTTCGACTTCGGCGATCTGGCCAGCCTGCTGATGGTCGAGACCCGGCTGCTGGCGCGCGGCGAGCAGTTGACCTACGAAGGCGACATGCCGGTCACGGTGGCCGGGCCCGATGTCGCGGCCTTCCAGGCCAGGCGCAACGACCCCGCCCGCGACCTGCTGGGTGACAACCAGCGCGACTGGGTCCGCGCCACGCTGGCGGCCTCGAAGGCCTCGGGCAAGCCGTGGCAGGTGATCGGCAACCAGGTGGTCATGGCCCGCGTCCAGGGTCCCGACATCACCACCATGGCCAATCCGTTCCAGATCGCCGCCCTGCTGGCCAGCCTGCCCGCCGCCGTCCGGCCCCGCATCCGGCAGTCGATCGAGCTGTTCAAACTCGGTGTGCCCTTCAACCTCGACGCCTGGGACGGGTACCCCGCCGGCCGCGAGCGCCTCTACGCCGCCTTCGAAGAGGCGGGCGTCCAGCCCATCGTCCTGGCCGGCGACAGCCACGCCTTCTGGGTCAATGACCTGAAGGCCGCCGACGGTGCCCGCCGCGGCGTCGAGTTCGGCACCAGTTCCATCTCCAGCCCCTCGGTCGGCGACGCCACCCCCGGCGTGCCGGTCGGGGCCGCCCTGATGCAGACCAACGACGAGGTCGTTTTCTGCGACCAGACCGCCAAGGGCTATGTCCTGCTGACCCTGACCCCGGATCAGGCCAAGGCCGAACTTCGCACCGTCTCGACCATCTTCGCCAAACCCTATGAAGCCTCCGTGCTCAAGACCTTCACCGTGGCGAGGACGGCGGACGGACTGGGGGAGATCGTCGAAGTCTGAACCCTCTCCCGGCGGGAGAGGGTTTGAGCGCACGAGCGCGGAGCGGTCGTCCTTGCGCGAAAGGGTGAGGGGCTACGGTGTCCGATCGGCCGCGATCGATCCCTCACCCGACCGCGCCAGAACGACGGCTGACGCCGCCGTGCGCGGTCTCCCTCTCCCACTGGGAGAGGGAGACCGCTTACCGCGGCCCCGCGTTCTTCACATACTGGTCCAGCCAGCGGGTCATCTCCCACAGCGTATGGCCAACCGATTCCCGCGCGCGATAGCCGTGGGCTTCCAGCGGCAGCACCACATAGCGCACCGTCGCCCCCTGCCCCTTCAAGGCCGCGTAGAAGCGCTCGGACTGGACCGGGAAGGTGCCGGAATTGTCATCGGCCTCGCCGTGGATCAGCAGGATCGGCTCATTGACCCGGTTGGCAAAGGTGAAGGGTGACATGGCCGTATAGGTGTCGCCGGCCTCCCAGTAGGTCCGCTGCTCGGCCTGGAAGCCGAACGGCGTCAGTGTGCGGTTATAGGCACCCGAACGCGCTATTCCGGTGCGGAACAGGTCGGTGTGAGCCAGCAGATTGGCGGTCATGAAGGCACCGTAGCTGTGACCGCCGACCGCGATCCGGTCCCGGTCCGCCACGCCCATTTCGACTACGGCATTCACCGCCGCCTCCGCGCTGGCGGTCAGTTGGGCGATATAGGTGTCGTTCGGCTCGGCCCCGTTGACCCCGACGATCGGCATCGAAGGGTCGTCCAGAACGGCATAGCCCTGGGTCAGCAGGAACAGGTGGCTGATCCCGCCCGGCCGGGTGAAGCGGTTGGCCGTGTCGACCACCTGCCCCGCCACGGCGGCGTCGGTGAACTCGGCCGGATAGGCCCACATCACCAGCGGCAGCGGCCCGTCGCGGTCCTTGTCGTAGCCGGCGGGAAGATACAGCGTCCCCGACAGCTGCACCCCGTCGGCCCGGGTATAGCTGATCAGCTGCTTCGTCACCCCGGCCAGCTGCGGGGCCGGGTCGGGGAAAGTCGTCAGAGCCGTCGCCTGCGCATCCAGGTCGCGCACGAACAGATTGGGCGCATCGGCCTTGGTCTCGCGCCGCGTCACCAGCCGCCGTCCGTTCTCGTCCAGAATTCCGACCAGACTCTCATAGGCCCCCGGCTCGGACGTCCAAAGCCGCTCGGACGCGCCGGTGCCCAGATCCATGGCGGCGAGGAAGGGAAACTCCCCTCCGCGTGTCGCGCCCGCACCGCTCATCAGCACCCGCGCCCCGTCGGCGGTGAACCGCATTACCGGAAAGCCGCTGGCATTGGCCTGGGTCACGGGGAAGCCCGGGTCGTTGTAGCGATCCTGATAGTTCCGCTCCAGCAGGACGCGGCCCTGCCCGGGATTGGACGGATCGACCAGATAGCGGGTCTCGCGCCTGTTGTTGAACTGCCGGCTGATCACCAGGGCGGTGTCGGCGTCGCCCCAGATCACGCCGCCGTAGCGGTCCTTCAGGTCGATCAGCGGCGTCGGCTGGGCGTTGAAAGGTGCGGCCAGGGTGAAGACCCGGTCGCGCACCTCGGCGGGGGTGCGCGGATCGCCCCCGTCCTGGGCCTCGGTCCAGACCAGGGTCGAGGGCGCGTCGGCCCGCCACTGTGCCGAACGCGGGCCCGGTGCGACGGAGTCGAACGGGGTCGGGATGTTGTCGCGTAGTGGCAGGTCGGCGACCCGGTGCACGACCCGGCCCTGCAGGTCGCTCACCACCACATCGGCCGGGAACAGCGCGGCGGGCACGACATAGCTGAACGGCCGCTTGACCGTGGTCTGCAGCACATGACGACCGTCCGGCGACACGCTGGCACCGAGATAGATGGCCGGGGCACCCAGCGTCCGGGCCCGCCCGTTCAGCGGAACCAGCGTCAGCTGCGAGGTGAAATAGTGGGCGAACAGGGCCTCGTCGCCGGCATTGCCCAGCAGGTCCTGATAGGTCCGCGCCGGGGCCGTCCGTCCGATGCTCTCCTCGACGGTCGGTCCGCTCGGGGGGCGGGTCACGTCGGGGGCCGGGCCACGCCCTTCCGGCGTCATCCGCACGATCAGGCCAGAGCTGTCCGGCAGCCAGTCGAACGCACCCCCCGCAGTGGCATTGACCCGCGCGCCGGTAAGCTTGCGCGCCTGTCCGCCAGCCACATCGACGACCCAAAGCTCCAGCCCTGTCGGCGCGTCCATCAGCAGGGCGACCGACCGGCCGTCCGGCGACCAGCCGGGCGAGGTAAAGCGCGCATTGGCGGGCAGGCTCACGGTCCGGGCAGACCCGCCCGCGACGGGCTGGAAGGTGAGCCCGGTCAGCCAGGCGACGCGGCTGTTGGCCTGGCCATTGTTGCGCGGATTGATCCGGTATCCCCCCAGCCGCAGCATCGGCTCGGCCAGTTCGGCGATCGGCGGCAGGTTGGCCCGGTCGAACAGCGCCAGCGTCGTCCGGTCGGGCGACAGGCTGGGCGTCGGAGTCGGCTTCGTGTCCAGTATCTCCGCGATCGGCGCGGGCGGCTGCTGATAGGCCAGTCCGTCCTGGGCCAGCACCGGCCCCGACAGGGCGGCCAGCAGGACACAGGCGGGCAGAGCCCGGCCGAGCAGACGATGACGCATGATGAACTCCTGTGAACGCCCCGAGGGGGCCGAAACAGGCTAGGGCCGACGCGCGCGGTCGGTCAAGGCGCGGTCGGGACCGGTTCCTGACCCACGAAGCGCGCGTCGCGCGCCGCCATCCAGGCCTCGCGCACGCCCTGGCGCGGCATGTCGACGCCGAACACGGCCAACTGGTTGACCCAGACCTCGGACACCTGCTGCACAGTGCCCTGCACCCAGCCGGGGGCCTGCTGGCGCGACCAGTTCAGGGGCGAGACGGCGTTGAACACCAGCATGAAGGCCGTCACGATGACGATCGTCCGGCTGGTCCAGCGCAGATCGCGCGCGGCCACCCCCTCGTCGTCCAGCGGCGGGGCCGGCGGGAAGGCGATCCGGCCGAGCGTCGCCAGCCTGTTCTCCCGCGTCGGCAGGTCGTGGGCGTCGGCCCCCTGGTTCCAGTCGCTGGGGGGATCGCCGGCGGTGCGCACGCCCGTCTCGCTCAGCGGCGGAAAGGGCGACACTTGCCGGTAAACCGGAAACGGCTCCAGCGGGATTTCAGGGGGGTCACGCTCATCGGTCATGGCGTCAACAACACCTCAGAACTGGAAATAGATGAAGGGGGCCACGCCCTCGGGACGCACGGCCTCGATCAGCAGGAAGGCCGCCCCGATCAGCAGGGCGAGCGTGATCGACGGAGCCGCCTTCAGCCGCTCGGCCACGCCCTCGATCGCGCGCGGCGGCAGCCAGTGCATGGCCAGCCCGCCGACGATCAGCGTCAGCAGCAGGGGCGTCAGCATCGTCACCGGCCCGATCCGTCCCAGTCCCTGCAGCATGGCCATGGCGAGGTCGAAATTCTCGGCCCGGAACAGGATCCAGCCCAGGCAGACGATGTGGAAGGTGACGAGCACCCCGACCACGGTCGGCACGACCTTGCGGTCGCCGAACGCCGCGCGACCCAGCCGCTCGATCACCTGCACCCCGCCGTGCAGCGCGCCCCAGGCGAGAAAGGTCCAGGCCGCCCCGTGCCACAACCCGCCCAGCACCATGGTGATGAAGACGTTGATGCAGGACGAGATCAGCCCCTTCTTGCCGCCACCCAGCGGCACATACAGATAGTCGCGCAGCCAGCTGGACAGGCTGATGTGCCAGCGCCGCCAGAACGACTGCATCGAACTGGCCCGGTACGGCTGGTCGAAATTCCTCGGGAAGGAATAGCCCAGCAGGGCCGCCAGCCCGATCGCCATGTCCGAATAGGCCGAGAAGTCGCAATAGATCTGAACCGCATAGCCATAGGTCGCCGCCGCGATGTCGAACGCGGAATAGGCCGACGGATCGAAGAATACCGGATCGACCAGGTTCACCGACAGCTCGGTGGCGATCACCGTTTTCTTGAACAGGCCCCAGACAATCAGCAGCAGGCCGTGGGTGGCCATCGCGCGGGTCAGGCGCGGGGCCCGGTCGAACTGGGGCAACAGATCCGAGGCGCGTACGATCGGCCCGGCCACCAGATGCGGGAAGAAGCTCATCAACAGCATGACGTCGACCAGCGATTTCGCCGGCGGCGTCTTGCCGCGATGCACGTCCACGACATAGCTGATGCCCTGGAAGGTGAAGAAGCTGATCCCGACCGGCAGCACGATCTGCAGCAGCGGCAGGTCCCGCTCCCACCCGAACTGGGTCAGCAGTTCGCCCGCCTGTTCGATGAAGAAGCCGTAGTATTTGAAGAAGCCCAGGATCAGCAGATTGACCGCGACGCCCAGCCCGACCAGCCAGGCCCGCCGACCATCGGGATGGTCCCGCATCCGCTTGGCGATGAGCGCCGCCACCGCCCAGTTGAGCACCGCCGAGGCGATCAGCAGGGCGACGAACCGCCAGTCCCACTGGGCGAAGAAAAACCAGCTGGCCAGCAGCAGGAACAGCTTGCGCCGACCGTTCTCGCGATCCAGCGACCAGGCGGTGAAATAGACGAACAGAAAGAATATGCCGAAGGCGAGGGTGGGAAAAAGCATCTAGCCGCCCGCTCCCGTCGCGGTCCGGGCGGCCTTCCAGACCGCGAAGGCGCGCAGCAGGTCGTCGGCCAGAACGCCGCCGATCCAGTCGCCGCCGACCGAGGTGAAATGCACCCGGTCGCCGCGCATGAGAGGCTCGGTCCGCATCGCCAGCCGGTCCGAGGAACAGTCGCCGCCCATCCGTCCGTGCCAGTCCCAGAACGCCACACCCATGTCGGCGGCGACCCGGCGCTGCACGTCCCGCACCACCGCCAGCGAGGGTGGCGGGGTCCGCCTGCCATCGGCGCTGCACCCGTCCTGGACCCCGTTGCGCAAGGCGTCGGGGGCTCCGATGATCATCAGCGACGCCGCCGGCGCCAGCCGCCGCATCCGCCCCAGCTGTCCCCGCAGCAAAGTCTCATAGGCCCCCGCGTCCAGCCGGTCGTCGAAGCCCTCGTTGGTGCCATAGGCCAGGACGATCAATGTCGGTCGCCAATAGACCAGCTCGGCCGCGACGATGGCCTCGTCCCGCGACGCCAGGTCCCGCAGACTTGCGCCGACGACGCCGAGGTTGGACACCATGACCCCGCGCCGCGCGCCGGTCAGCAGCACCGAATCCATCACCACGCCGCGCTCGAGCGAGACCAGCCGGACCGAGGCCGAGGGCCGCGACAGTGTCAGTTCACGGCAGACTTCCTGATCCGGTGCCGTGCCGTTGAAATCCAGCCCCCGCCCCAGTCCGGCGGCCTCGACCGACAGGCCCTCGCCCGGTCCGCGCGCCCGGCCGCAGACGCCGACCGCTGTCGCCTCCGCCCCCGGATCGAGGTCGAAGCCCAGCAGGGCCCCTTCCGTCCCGGTCGATCGCATCCCCGCCAGTCCGACCCGCGGCTTCGGTGCCCCGGCCGGCGGCTGCAGGCTCGCCGCTTCGGTGATCCAGCCCGCCCCGGCCACCTGCACCAGAAGCGGTGCATAGCCCGCGTACGGCGTCCCCGGCGGCAGCACGCCGCGCCCGGACTGGCCGAACCGTGCCTGCATCACGGCGCGCAGCTTGCCGGTGATCCGGTCGCCCGCCGTGTGGCTGTCGCCGATCTGCAGGATGTGCACCGGCCGCCCGTGCGTGTCCGTCTCGGTGGCCGCGAGCGCCTCGAATAGCCCCTCCAGCGCCCCGGCCTGACACAGGCCGACGGGACAGACCGACTGGCCCGGTTCCGGCGGCGGATCGACCGGAAGATACGGCGTCTGGGCCCGTGAGGGACCGGCCGCGGCAAGAACCGCCATGCCGGCCGCTGCAAGGACCGCCGCGAGCGTGTTCATGCTCAGGCGGCGGGCGTGACAGCGGGGGACGGTTGCGGTCGGTCCAGTCCGGCGTCGCGCTTCAGCCGCGCGGCCACCGGCGCGCTGATGCGCAGATAGCCGGCCGTCGACATGTGGATTCCGTCGTTGGCCCGCATCAGGATGCGGCGCCCGGTCTCCGTCGGCAGATAGGCCTCATATTCGCCGTCGCTGTTGGCGGTCAGGTCGACGGTCTCGATATACGGCACGCCCAGCGCCTTCATCCGCGCCTCGACCACCGCATTGATCAGCATCATCCGGGCGTCGAAGGTGTCCCGCTTCATCCGCGGCAGGCCGACCCAATAGACGGCCACGTCGCGGCTGCGCATCAGCACGACCAGATCGTCGATCCGTTTCGCATAGGCGGCCTTCCAGCCGTCGGTGCCGAACATGTGCACCTGACCACCCGTGTCGATCCCCTGCGCGTCATTGGTGCCGAACAGCATGATCGCCACGTCGACCGGTTGGTCGTCCAGCTGGCGCTGGGTCTTGGCCTGGATGTTCACATAGTCGAAGCGGCTGAGACCCGTCGACACCTGGGAGAATTTGAGCACCGAGACATTCGGCTGGTCCTGCAGGTCGCGGTAGAGGCCGGTGTAGAGGCCTTCGGCCATGGAGTCGCCGAACACGCCGATCCGCAGCGGCCCCTTCGCCAGCCGCGCCGACAGCGGCGTCACGGTCGCGATCGCGGGAGCCGGCGGGACGGCGACAGGTGCCACGGCGGGGGCGGTGGGCGGGGCGGACGCCGCGGCGCGGTCGCCCAGCATCACCGTGGGATTGCGCAGCCAGGCGCGGCCGTCCGGAGTCAGCACCAGCCCGGCCAGCACGCCGACCACGAAGGTCGCTGTCAGTGCGTTGATGCCCGCGCGCAAGTCGACCCCCGACTGAACTCCACTCAGACGATCTTTTACCCTATCCCCGGCCGCTGACCACCTCGCGCCCGTCGCGGGGGAGAAAAAAGGTTAATCGCGCGACGTCCGGGTCAGCCGAACCGGCGCTTGGCCCAGCTTGCCGCGAGATAGCCGCCGATGGCCGACGCCGTCGTCAGGGTCGTGCCCCAGGCCAGGTCGATCAGGGTCAGCTTTGTCGACCAGACAATCAGCGTCGCCTGATTGGTCAGGTCGTAGGTGGCATAGGCCACGAACCCCAGCACCGCGCCGTTCAGGGCCGCCCGTTGCCAGCCCCCTGCCCGCAGGGCCGGCGCAATGGCCAGGAAAACGATCCCGAAGAAATAGATCAGATAGAAGATGACCGCCACCTTCAGATCCGGCTTCTCGGCCAGGATCGGAGCCAGCACGGGCTTGTACAGCCGCTCGGTCATGGTGGTCAGCCACACCGCGTCGATGGCGGCGAAGGTCAGGCCGGTACCCAGATAGGCGGCGATGTATTTCAGCATGGTGTCGTCCTCAGGCGGGCTTGAGCCGGTAGTGGCTGACGGCCCAGGTGTTTCCGGCATCGTTACCGAACAGGCCCGCCGTGGCCAGATAGAACCGGCGCCACCGGCGACGCCACAACACCGCGTCCTCGCCATAGGTCTCGCGCATCAGTTCCATAACCCGGTCGGCGTTGGCGTCCATGTTGGCCAGCCAGTCGTTGGCCGTGCGCTCATAGTTGACCCCGCTCCAGTTCCATTCCTGCTCGACGTGGAAAAGGTCCGGGAACTGCCGCATCAGACCGTGGCTGGGCATGACCCCGCCGGTGAAGAAATGCTGGGCGATGAAGTCGCCGCTGTCGGTGTGATCGAACCGGTACGGCGCGGCGCGATGGGTGAAAATGTGGATGAACATCCGGCCATCGGCCTTCAACCAGCCGCGCGCCCGGGTCAGCAGGGCGCGCCAGTTGGCCATATGCTCGAACATCTCCACCGAGACGATGCGGTCATAGCCCCCGGCGTCTGCCGTCGGGGCCTCGAAATCGTTCATGTCACAGGTGATGACCGTCAGATTGCCGAGCCCCCGCGCCGCCGCCTGACCTTCGATATACTGGCGCTGACCGTGGCTGTTGGACACTGCGGTGATCCGGGCGGCCGGATAGCGCTCGGCCATCCACAGGCTCAGCGACCCCCAGCCGCAACCCAGCTCCAGAATGCTTTGCCCGTCCGCCAGTTCGGCGTGGGCGCAGGTCTCGGCCAGGGCCGCCTCCTCGGCCTCGTCCAGCGTCGTCCCGGCTGCCGGATACAGGCAGCAGGAGTATTTCAGCCGCTTGCCGAGGCATATCTGGAAGAACTCCGGCGGCAACTCATAGTGCTGTTCGTTGGCCGCCGTGGTGTGTTCGGCGATGGCCCGGGTCGCCATCTCGCGGGCGAACACCGCTTCGTCGTGCGGTCCGTCCCTGTCCAGCCGCCGCCGGGCCTCGCTCACCAGGCTGTCGATCGCGGGGCGGGTGACGAAATCGGGGAAGGGGGCGTCCTGCAAGCGTCGGATGGCGGCGTTGGCAAAGGACATGGACGATTCCGTTGATATGGCTGACAGTGCAGTTACGCCACGGTGGTTCTTCCGGATGCTGGCATCCGTGGTCCCGGCCGGTCCGTAACTCTGCGTGAATTTCGCTGGAGCCGCCATGCCCCCTCATCTGGTAACCGATGCACCCCCGCCGCCGTCGGGCCAGCGGATCGCCGTGGTCGGATCCGGCATCGCCGGTCTGTCGTGCGCCTGGTTACTGTCGCGGTCCCATGACGTCACCCTTTACGAGGCCGACGACCGCATCGGCGGCCACAGCAATACGGTGCATGCACCGACGCCGAACGAGCCGGTCGCCGTCGACACGGGGTTCATCGTCTACAACCCGCCGAACTACCCCAATCTGACGGCCCTGTTCGAGCATCTGGGCGTGCCGACCAAACCCGCCCATATGTCGTTCGCGGTCTCGATCGACGACGGGGCCTTCGAATATTGCAGCCATGGCATCGCCTCGCTGTTCGCCCAGAAGCGCAACTACGCCAGCCCCAAATTCTGGCGCATGATCAGCGATCTGCTGCGCTTCCAGAAACAGGCCCCGAAGGACCTTCCTGCCCTGGAGCGCAGCGGCGAAACCCTCGACGCGTATCTGTTACGGGGCGGCTATGGCGCGCTGTTCCGCGAGGCCCATCTGCTGCCCCAGGCCGCCGCCATCTGGTCGTGCACCATGGGCCAGATGGCCGACTATCCGGCCGCCTCCTTCGTCAAATTCTACATGAACCACAATCTGCTCAAGGTGGACATGAAGCCCAATTGGCGCACCGTAGACGGCGGCAGCCGCCAGTACGTCGATCGTCTGGTCGAGGCCTTCGAGGGCCGGATCGTAACCCGGGCCGGGATCACGGGGGTCGTGCGCGGCCTCGACGGCGCCGCCCTGCGCTTCGACGATGGACGTCTGGAGCGGTTCGACGCCGTCGTTCTGGCCACCCATTCGGATCAGGCCCTGCGTCTGCTGGACGCGCCCTCGGCCGAGGACCGCCGTCTGCTGGGCGCCATCGAATACCGCCCCAACCGGGTCATCCTGCATCGCGACGTCGCCCTGATGCCGAAACGGCGCAAGGCCTGGGCCGCCTGGACCCATCTGGGCTATTCCGACCGGGCGGGCGAGGGCGGCGTCACCTATTGGATGAACGAGCTGCAAGGCCTCGAAGGGCCGCCCCTGTTCGTCAGCCTGAACCCGGCGCGCGAACCCGATCCGTCCCTGATCCTCGGCGAATGGGACTATGAGCATCCTGTGTTCGACGCCGCTGCGGTGGCCGCGCAAGCGGAACTCTGGTCGCTGCAGGGCCGCCGCAACACCTGGTTCGCCGGAGCCTGGTTCGGGGCGGGCTTCCACGAGGACGGTCTGCAAGCCGGTCTGGCCGTGGCCGAGCAACTGGGCGGGGTGCGCCGGCCCTGGACGGTCGAGAACGAAAGCGGTCGCATCCAGGTGCAAAGGCCGTTGGAAGCGGCCCGGGCCCGCCGCACCGAGGCCGCGTGACGGCCAGCGCCCTCTATGTCGGCGAAGTGGTCCACCGGCGGGTGCGCACCATCACCCACCGCCTGCGCTACCGCCTGTGGATGCTGCTGCTGGACCTTGACGAGGTCGACGCCATCCAGGCGCGCCTGAAATGGCTGTCGCGCGGTCGTTTCGGCCTGATCAGTTTCCTGGCCGCCGACCACGGCGACCGCTCGGGCCGTCCCTTGCGCGCCCAGGTCGAGGCGCATCTGGTCGCCGCCGGCATCGACCTCGACGGCGGCGCGATCCGCCTGCTGACCATGCCGCGGATTCTCGGCTACGGCTTCAATCCGATCAGCGTCTTCTTCTGCCACCGCCGCGACGGCGCGCTGGCCGCCCTGCTTTATGAAGTGACCAACACCTTCCAGGAACGCCACAGCTATCTCGTCGCCGTTCCGAAGGCGGCGGAGGGGGGCCGTCCCGCACCGGTGCGCCAGACCACGGAAAAGACCTTCTTCGTCTCGCCCTTCATGGACATGGACCTGACCTATGACTTCACCGTACATCCGCCGGGCGAGGCCGTGTCGGTGGTGGTGGCGGTGCGGCGCGGCACCGAACCGATCCTGACCGCCAGCTTCGCCGGAGACCGCCGTCCCCTGACCGACGCCCAGCTGCTGCGCGCCTTCGTCACCCATCCCCTGCTGACCTGGAAGGTCACCCTTGGCATCCACTGGGAAGCGGTCAAGGGCATGATCAAGGGCGCCCGCTATCGCCATCGCGGCCCGCCGCCGACCGATCCGGTCACGGTCGGTACGTCGCGATAGGCTTGTTTCCAGATCGGGAACGCGTGTCGACGAGGACAGAATCGGCGATCTCGCAGCGTGACGACCGCTTTCGACGTAGGCACCGACTAGGGTCTAGGCTGATCCGCGAAGGAGATTGCACGAATTGCACTCGGTTTTTCGCAAAGCCTTTTCGTTGGGCTCGCTCTCTCCAGCCCCGGTTTCTCGGCGATCCCGAAGACCTGAATTAGACTCTTTGGACTCTCTGGACCCGCTTTTTTCGCCGCCCGACGACCTTGCCCCCGGTTCGCCCCCGCGTTACGCACCAGTCAGGCCCGTCGATATTCATCAGGCGGTGAAAAAATGAGGAAACGATGCGGAAGATCTTCCCTGACGCGGCGTCCGCCCTCGCGGGGCTGACCTTCGACGGCATGACCGTCATGTCCGGCGGTTTCGGCCTGTGCGGCATCCCCGAGCACCTGATCGCGGCCCTGCGCGACAGCGGTGCCAGGGATCTGACCGTCATCTCCAACAACGCGGGCGTCGACGGCTTCGGCCTCGGCCAGCTGCTGGAGACCCGCCAGATCGCCCGTATGATCTCGTCCTACGTCGGCGAGAACAAGGAGTTCGAGCGCCAGTATCTGGCCGGCGAGCTCCAGCTCGAGTTCAACCCCCAGGGCACCCTGGCCGAGCGCATCCGGGCCGGCGGCGCCGGCATCCCCGCCTTCTTCACCGCCACCGGCGTCGGCACCCTGGTCGCCGACGGCAAGGAAGTCCGCGCCTTCGACGGCCGCGACTACGTGATGGAAACCGGCCTGGTCGCCGACCTGTCGATCATCAAGGCGTGGAAGGCCGACGGCCGCGGCAATCTCCAGTTCCGCAAAACGGCCCGCAATTTCAACCCGATGATGGCGACGGCCGGAAAGGTCACGGTCGTCGAGGTCGAGCACATCGTCCCGACCGGCACCTTCGACCCTGACCACATCCATACGCCCGGCATCTATGTCGACCGCATCGTCCTGACCACGTCCGAGAAGCGGATCGAGCAGCGGACTATTCGCCAGAGGGAGGCTGTCTGATGCCCCGCACCCGCGACCAACTCGCCGCCCGCGCCGCGCGCGAGCTTCAGGACGGCTTCTACGTCAACCTCGGCATCGGTATCCCGACCTTGGTGGCCAACTACATCCCGCACGGCATGGAGGTCACCCTCCAGTCCGAGAACGGCATGCTCGGCATGGGTCCGTTCCCGCTCGAGGAAGAGGTCGACGCCGACCTGATCAACGCCGGCAAACAGACCATTACCGAGATCGCGGAATCCGCCTACTTCAGCTCCTCGGACAGCTTCGCCATGATACGCGGAGGACACATCAACCTGTCGATCCTCGGTGCCATGGAGGTGGCCGAGAACGGCGATATCGCCAACTGGATGATCCCGGGCAAGCTGGTGAAAGGCATGGGCGGGGCCATGGATCTGGTCGCCGGGGTCAAGCGCGTCGTCGTCGTCATGGACCACGCCAACAAGCACGGCCAGTCCAAGGTCCTGAAATCCTGCACACTTCCTCTGACGGGCACCGGGGTCGTCAGCCGCATCATCACCGACCTGTGCGTCTTCGACGTCAAGCCGGACGGCACGGGGCTGGAGCTGATCGAACTGGCCGACGGCGTCACCCTGGATGAGGTCGCCGAAAAGACCGAGGCCACCTACACCGTTGCCGCCGGGCTCAAGTCGTAGTCATACTCCGGTTCGACCGGCCGCAGAGCCGGAGGGTGGGAGTAGAGTGATGTCTGACGGTGCCTATCGTTGGCAGGGCCATGCGCCCGAGCCCGACGCGACGCGGGTGGCCGAAATCGATGCGGCCTGGGATGACGCCCAGGCGCACGCCTTCGCTGAACCGGCGCGGGCCGCCGCGGTCGAGCGGATCGAGCGCGCGCTCGGGGCCGCCCGCACCGGCGACCTGACCGAAGCGGCCGCCCAGCTGACCCACGCCCGCTCGGTGCTGGAAAGCCTGAGGCCAGAAAGCCTCGAACCGCGCCGGGGCCTGGCCGGACTGTTCGACAGCCGCGGGGCGCGTCTGCGGCGCTTCCGCGAAGGCTATCAGCGCGCGGCCACAAGCCTGGCCGACGCCGCCCGCGACCTGTCGGACCGCGTCGACGGAACGGGTCGAAGGTCGGGGGCCCTCGACGGTGCCTGGACCGAGGTGCGGGATACGGTCGCTGACCTCGACGCCCATCTGGCCGCCGCGTCGCGCCGGCTGCCTGGCAATCCGCCGGCCGACGGCACAGCCCCGCATCCGCTGCAGGCGCGCAAGGAAGCGCTCGACGCCTGCCGCGCCGCCGCGCTCCAGTCCCTGCCGCTGATCCGCGGGGCCCAGAACGCCGACGCGCGAACCGGCGAGGTGCTGAAGGCCTGCACCGACGGCGTCGACGTCTGGCGCGAGGACTGGAAGGATGCGCTCGGCCTGTCCGGTCGCCGCCCGAAGAAAGTCCGGGCCGATCTGGTGAGGATGGACCGGGTCCGCGACGACCTGCTGGCCCGCATCGACCGCGCCACCGCAGAACTCACCGCCGCTCGGGCTCGCCGCGCCGAGGTCGAGGGTCGTCTGGCCGATCTCAGAAGGCCGCTCTGACGCTGCCGCCTTAACCGGCGTTCTGGTCGGTCCCGGTGACGATCTGTGTGTTCAGGTCGCGCGTCGCCACGTCAAAGGCGTCGACGATGGCCGAGACCCGGTTCTCGCGCGCCGGCTGCTCGACCGTGAACACCCGCTCGGCCGCGACGGTCCGTTCCGGCAGGGCCATCAGCCGCGCGCGCGCGATGACCACGATGGTCGGAACCGCCCCCGGTGCATCGTAGCGGGCCTCGAACGACCGGACGTCGATATCCAGCGACCGGGTGCCGGGCGTCAGCTCGCGCGGGCCGATCAG
>Ga0105049_10003181_pt1 | contig 19443 bp, 17 predicted proteins | sample MAT06_FD_78087 | JGI IMG/M metagenome (GOLD analysis project Ga0105049, IMG submission 78087) | Freshwater microbial communities from Lake Fryxell liftoff mats and glacier meltwater in Antarctica - MAT-06 | ecosystem: Environmental > Aquatic > Freshwater > Ice > Liftoff microbial mat | place...
ACGGAGCGATGCACTTAATCCCCGTGCCTTCGGCACTTCTGTCAGATTTCCTGCGTTCGCAGGAAATGCGCCAGAAGCAAGAGAGGATACCTGATCCAGGACGTTAGCAGAAAATATGAATATCCACTCAATCTATGCGCTACTCTTCAAATTCTGGCGACAGAAGCGAATGGCCCAATTCGAATCTATCATAAGGCCGAGCAGAGATGAGGTTGTGCTGGATGTTGGAGGGTATCTTGGAACGTGGACACCACGCCCACAAATGCCAAAAAGAGTCGATTGCCTGAATTTACACGCTGTTGCTTGGGACAATACACAACACCCAGAGCACAGAATTTCAACAATTGTAGGGGACGGGTGCGCATTGCCCCAAGGGGATGATTCTTATGACATTGTTTTTTCAAACTCAGTGATTGAGCATGTCGGCGGCTGGCAGAAGCAGAAAGCATTCGCTGAAGAAGTCCGAAGGGTTGGAAAGAGAAGCCTACCCAGACATATATTGACGAAACAATCTCCTACACTCGCCTGCTTAGCAAAAGACAGGTTAACGAACTCTTTCCCGATTGTATCATAATCACCGAGCGTTTGCTGGGAGTCTTCCCTAAGTCTTACATTGCATACCGAAACACAGATGCGAACAAGGCGGTGGACTCAACGCGCTAGCGCGCGTGAGTCACCTCGGACGTTATGAAATCCCTCTCTCCTGATGTCGAACGAAGTATAGAATTTGATTTTCTGCGGGCTACGGAAATCGCGGCCCTCAATACCTTGCAGTGGCTTGGGAAGGGCGATAAGGAATCGGCTGACGCGGCGGCTTGCGATGCGATACGGGGCATGTTTGACCTCATGGATATGCGGGGTGAGATTGTCATCGGCGAGGGAATCAAGGATGAAGCTCCGGGTCTTTTTATTGGCGAGAAGACGGGGACATGGCGGGCAGAGGCTCCCCGTTTCGAGATCGCTCTGGACCCGGTGGATGGGACAACGAATGCGGCCAAGGGAATGCCGAACTCGTTGAGCTGCATCGCGGCGGCTCTTGTAGAAGATGGCGAGGGCCCGAGTCTCTTGGCCATTCCGGCTTTCTATCTCAAGAAATTGGCGTATCCGCTCGCTGTGCGGCAGGCGTGGATGAAAGACCCGTCGTTGCCGATTGATATTGAAGCGCCAATCGAGGAGGTCATCTCCGTTACTGCGCGTATCCTTGGCAAAGAAATTCGGGACGTCGTCGTGTGTGCGCTGGACCGTCCGCGGAATCACGCGCTAATAGATTCCGTGCGCCGGCAGGGTGCTGCCTTGCGGTTAATTGTGGATGGCGATATCGCCGCGGCCATGGCGCCGGCGATGCACACTTCGGCCATTGATCTGTATGCCGGCATAGGCGGTGCGCCAGAGGGCGTGCTGTCTGCGGCGGGGCTTCGCTGTCTGGGGGGTGGCATGCGCGCGAAGATCTGGCCTCGCGATGAGGAAGAGCGGCAATCGCTTATCGCAGCAGGCTGGGGCGATCGCCTCGATACGCAGTTCATGTCTAAGGATCTTGCTCGCGGTGAAAATATTCTTTTCGCGGCAACGGGAATCAGCAGCGGGCCTCTCGTTCCCGGGGTAGAGGTGACGGGCTCCATCGCGACGACTTACTCCGTGCTCATGCGCGCGCGAAGCGGAAGTGTGCGCTTCATCGAAACCCGCCACAACTTATTAAAGAAGACAATCCACTTGCGCTCTTCGCAGACTGAAAAGCGGATTTAGTGGTGCAGAAATGAGAGGCACTCGCGACCTCTTACATTTTATCGTTTCCGCTTAGAACCGAAGCGTGTTCCCTTGTGGGTGCGCACGCCCTTGGCGGTCTTGAGGGCAGCGGTGACTTCGGATTCATTGAAGAGAGCCGTGTAGACGTAGGTGAAGTTTTCGAGTTTAAGACGCGGAATCTTTTGGCCGATGAAGCGTTCGATGTCTTGGACGTGTGGAAGCTCCTCGGCCGTCACGATGGTGAATGCAGCACCCACGCTCATGGCGCGTCCGGTGCGGCCAATGCGGTGAACGTAGTCTTCGGGATGTTGCGGCACGTCGTAGTTTACCACGTGGCTTACGCCTGCGATATCAATGCCGCGTGCTGCAATATCGGTTGCGACCATTACTTCATAGCGTCCCGCCTTGAAGCCTTCGAGAGCCTCAACGCGCTCGGTCTGCGTGCGGTTGGAATGGAGGGTCGCGACGGAATGGTTCTTCGCCTTGAGCTGCCGGGAGATGCGATCGGCACCGTCCTTTGTTCGGGAAAAAATCAAGACGCTATCGAAGTTGGTGCGTTCCAAGAGGGCAATGAGAAGGTCAAATTTCTGATCAGCAGCAATCGGATACAGGGCATGATCTATTGTCTCGGCGGGGGACTGGCGGGCGCCGATCTCGATGCGCTCGGGATCACGTAGGCACCATGAGGCGAGGCGCCCGATTTCCTCGGGAATTGTGGCCGAGAAGAGCAGGGTCTGGCGATCTTTCGGGCAATGCTCTACGATGCGGCGCACGTCGGGCAAAAATCCCATATCGAGCATACGATCTACCTCATCGAGGATGAGCACTTGAAGACCCGACAGATCTACAGCCCCTTGTTGCATGTGGTCGAGGAGGCGACCGGGCGTGGCGACAATGACATCGCACCGGCGATTAAGATCGTCGCGTTGTTTCCCGTAGCCTACTCCCCCATGGATAAGGCTCACTTCGGTGTGCATGAAGCGCATGTAGTCGCGAAAGGCCGTCTCAACTTGCATGGCGAGTTCGCGCGTGGGTTCGAGCACGAGACAGCGAATCTTTGGCTCAGGATGATCGAGCTTGGAGAGAACTGGCAGGGCAAATGCTGCGGTTTTGCCGGTTCCTGTTTGGGCGGAGGCGACGAGATCGCGGCCTGCGAGGATGACCGGGATGGCGCGTAGTTGAATGGGCGTTGGATCCGAGTAGCCCATGCGTTGGGCACCGTGCAAGACGGTTTCGGAGAGACCGAGATTTTGAAAAGACATGTTGTTCGAGTCGCTTATCCTAGCAAGCCTTGAAGCTCAAACCAGTTTAATACGCGAAAAGGTTTGAATGCCGCGACGGAGCATCTGAGCGTGTCGAGGGTGGCTTGTTCAAGAAACACGGCCTGCAAGTCGAGTAGCCCGTGTCCCGGGCCCACAACGACGGCGCTATTCATGCCCACAAGCCCAACGCCACTCAACTTCACCATCGCTTCCTTCGCTGTCCAAAGATCGAGAAAAGCTTCCGCTCCACTGGCCCCGGCCGCAGAAATGAGCGCGAACTCTTTGGGAAGAAAAAAGCGCCGCGCGAGGGCGAGGTGGTTGTGATGGCGCTGTGTGTCCTCGACATCAATCCCAACTTCCTGACCACTAAACGCCACGAGCACATGGCCTGCGCAGTGGGTGATACTGAAGAAAGGGCCGCCCTTCACGAAAGGCTTGCCGGCGGTGGACAATGAAACTTCTACCGTCTTATCGGCACGACCCTCCGAAAGCACAAAACGTACCCCGGCGCGGCCTGCAATGAAGTCGCCCCGCGCCGTCTTTGAAGTATAGGCGGCGGCCCGCCGTTTTTCATCATCGCTTAACCAATGAAAAAACGTGTCGCCCGATCGAAACTTACACACGACACAATCGCTCGAAGTGAGATTACGAGGCACGCCATCTCCGCAAAGAACAAATTGTCTTTCTGGGGGCACGCTCAAAACAATGCTAGCATGCGACCCTACAAACCGATCATTCGGAACTGACCTTGTTTGTCCCGGTAGAAGCCGCGTTTGATAACCATCGCCGACTGGCCTTTACCTTCGAGACGGGCGGACTGTTGGATGTCTTTTTTCGTCCACCCTTTCATGGAAAATTGACCGTCGGCATTGCGAAAATTTGCAGCTGGCTTTGTGAGGCGCGCGTATTCTCGGGCGTCAAGCTTGGCGGCTTGCATGTCCTTAATATTGTAGCAAGAAATCCACCAGGCGCCGTAACTATCCGGTGCGCCGAGCGGGGTAACTTCGAAGCGCATGTCGCCTGCGGATTGCGTTCCGCCATCTAAAGAGACACCATAGAGTGCACGAATCTCGGATCGCATGGTGAGGTATCCGGCGAGATAGGAACGCAGAGACTTACGGAGCTTTTGGTTGCTGGACTTCGCTCCATAGATGCCGATCTCGATGCCTGCCGGATCCTCGGGATCACCGTAGATATTTATCTCCATGTCGTCATTGATCGCAAAGGAAAGATAGGGCACGTGGCGCAGAGGTCCAACTTCGACGGGCGTTGCGGGAATTTCCACAAGCGACTGGACCTGATCCATCGTCCGGAGGTCGTTGGCTAAGACGCGCCACGGTGGTAGGTCGCCACGCCGGGCGATGTCAGTAAACATGACGCCAATGTTGGCTTCGTCTCGGATGCGAACGATGTCCTGTTTCGAGAATGTCTCCTCACCCATCTGTCCTTGGATGACGACGGAGGTGGCTGTGTTTTTGACGATTAGACCCTCGACAAGACTTCCGTCCTTGAGGAGGAGGCTGTCCGGTTTCTTGAACGACCCGTCGTTCGCGGCATACGCAAGACATAGACCACACAGAAACGCGCATGGGAATGAGGCAAGAGTTCTTGAATTCACGATTGTAAGATGTTTCCACCGAGGATAAATGCAAGCGGATAGACATTGTATGAAACACCTTCTACTTACACCCATTGTCCTCGGCCTCCTGAGCGGGTGCGTAACTCCACCTCGCGAGTATGTGAAGCCGCCGAAGTCTGAGGCTCGCAAGACCGGCGCCTTCTGGTGGGGAACTTCGACGGCGAGTTATCAAAATGAAGACCGGGGGGTCGCGAAGAACTCGCCTTATTATTTTAAAACAGACTGGGATGTTTTTTCAGAAGAGGGCCATATTCCGCCGAAGGGCGAGGATGCCACATTTTCGTGGTCGCGGTTTGATAAGGATGTCGCGGCTCTAAAAAAACTCGGCGTGAACCACTACCGTTTTGGCGTGGAATGGGGCCGAGTCGAGCCCCAGCCGGGAGTCTTCAACGAGGCTGCGATCGCGCAGTATGTGGGCATGGCACGCAAGCTCCGTGCGGCAGGCATAGAGCCGGTGGTCACGCTCTGGCACTTTACTTTTCCCAGTTGGCTCTACGACACGAAAGCCAAAGCTCGGTCGAATTTTCTCCACCCCGATGTGGAGTCCGCATGGCGGGGCTACGTGACACGCATGGTAGGAGCGCTGAGTCCCTACGTGAAGACGTTTGTGCCCCAGAACGAGCCAAATGGGGCCCTCTACATCGGCTACTTTGGCGGGCACTGGCCTCCGGGCCTGCTCCTCACACCGGGAGCCCTCAAGAAGGCGTCCGATGTGGCGGTGCGCATGTTTCGCAATGCAGCAGAAATTATTCGCGAGAGCCGAAAAGATGCCATCGTGATCGGTATTTACTCGATTCCAAATTGGCGAAAAAACCGACTCCAAGATCCGACACAATTTGTTTACAACATGATGCAGCGCCAAAACTTCGACCACCTCGATCGCGTGGCCGATGTCGTGGACTTGATTGGCGTGAATTACTATTATTCTCAGGACGCGTCTGTCATCCGCTTTGTTAAGCGCCCTGCTGGAGAATTGACCTCCAACTACACGCAGAATGGGTGGGAGATTGATCCCGAGGGATTTTACAAAACGCTGATGACCGTGAGCAACCGATACGCGAAGCCGATTCTTGTTTCGGAGAATGGCATTGGGACACAAAGCGAGCAGAAAAAAATTCGCTATTTCCGGGAACATATCAATCAGATGCGGAGAGCCATGAACGACGGGGCAGACGTCCGAGGGTATTTTCCGTGGACGCTCATTGACAACTACGAGTGGGCGGAAGGCTACGGGGCGAATTTTGGCCTTACCCACCTCGACCGAAAAAGCATGCAGCTTGTGATGGAGCCCTCGGGCGAGTGGTTCTCCAGATTTATTAAAGCCAACCCCACCCCCTAATCAACCATGGATATGCTCACCTGTGACCTTGCTGGGATAACAAAACTTCGCAGCGGAAAAGTGCGAGAGGTTTTTGATCTTGGAGAATATGCCCTCATCGTTGCGACAGATCGCATCTCTGCCTTCGATTGCATTTTACCGAATGCGATTCCCAACAAAGGGAATGTGCTCACGCAACTCAGCGGATTTTGGTTTGAGGCGTTGGATTTTGTCCCGAGCCATTTTGTGAGCACCAATTTTGCCGCTTTTCCGGAGTCGCTTACGCGATTCCGTCATGAACTTGAAGGCCGTTCCATGCTCGTGAGGAAAGCGCGCCCGTTTCCTGTGGAATGCGTGGTGCGCGGCTACCTCGCTGGATCGGGCTGGGAAGAATATCGCGATCATGGAACCCTCGGAGGCCAATCCCTTCCGCCTGGACTTGCAAAATCCGCTCGCCTTCCGCAACCCATGTTCACGCCCTCCACCAAGGCAGAGAGCGGCCATGATGAAGGGATCTCGTGGAAAGAATGTCGGAACATGCTAGGCGATGAGCTTGCTAACGAAGTGCGTGAGCGCAGCATCGAACTCTACCAACACGGGCACGATCGCGCAGCCCTTGCAGGGATCACGCTTGCCGACACGAAGTTTGAGTTTGGCATGGACGACGACGAATTACTGCTCATTGACGAGTGTCTCACGCCAGATTCTTCCCGCTTCTGGCCAACCGAGGCATGGCTGCCGGGATCGAATCCCCCAAGCTACGACAAACAATTCGTGCGCGATTACCTTGAGGCGCTGCCTTGGGACAAGCTTCCCCCGGCTCCGAGTCTTCCGGCTGACGTCATAGAAAAAACCTCACAAAAATACCTGCAAGCCTTCGAGCAATTGACTGGTCGTCGGCTTATAAGCGGATAGTGGCCAAGCTTTTTCCCCGCCCGTGGTTTTAATCTTGTCACAGTGGGCACATGAAGCGGACTCTGAGCGCCTGAAATTTTTATGCCAAACACGATTCTAGTCGGGGCCCAGTGGGGTGATGAGGGTAAGGGAAAGATCATTGATTTTCTAACCGACGAGGCGGACCTCGTTGTGCGGAGCCAAGGCGGAAATAACGCGGGCCATACAATCGTCATCGGTGGCGAAAAATACGTCCTGCATCTTATCCCCTCTGGCATCCTCAGGCCCGGCAAGACATGTGTCATCGGAAATGGCGTGGTCATTGATCCCGTGGCCCTCGTTGGCGAGATTACCGGACTTCGTGAACGTGGCGTGCGGGTGCAAAAAAATCTCCTCATCAGCGACGCCGCGCACCTTGTCCTTCCGTATCATCGTGCGCTTGACGCAGAACGGGAAAACCTCAAGGGCCGCAAGAAGATCGGAACAACCAAGCGAGGAATCGGTCCTGCCTATGGTGACAAAGTCGCTCGCACCGGACTTCGCATGGGCGACCTCCTTGACGAGCAGATGTTTTCGGAAAAACTCGCTCGCCGTATTCGTGAAAACAATGTGCTCCTAAAAAGCCTCGGTGCCCGACCACTTTCCCCGAAAGGGATCCTCGCAGACTACCTCGAAGCAGCGGCCACGCTGCGGCCTTTTGTGACAAATACCGTCCTTCTTCTGCATCGCGCTCTCAAGGCAAAGAAGAGTCTCCTCTTTGAAGGCGCACAGGGCACGTTTCTTGATATTGACCACGGCACGTATCCCTTCGTGACCAGCTCGAATACGACCGCTGGCGGTGCCTGCACAGGCAGTGGAGTGCCACCCCACCGCATTGATCGCGTGCTTGGCGTGATGAAAGCCTATACGACACGTGTGGGCGAAGGACCACTTCCCACGGAGGATGCCGCAGTCTCGACCATGCTGCACGACATGGGGCGCGAGTTTGGTTCCACCACCGGACGCGCACGACGGTGCGGGTGGTTCGATGCCGTAGCCACACGCTACGCCGGCTTAGTCAATGGCATTGATGACCTAGCGATTACCAATCTCGATGGGCTTGATGGGCTAGCGGAAATCAAAGTCTGCACGGCTTATAAAATCGGAAACCGCAAGCTAGAATATCCGCCGACCGATGCCGACCAGCTCGCGCAGTGCCGTCCCGTTTACAAGACTCTCCCCGGCTGGCAGACCTCTACCGAGGCGGCTACGACTTTCGCAGCTCTGCCACCGCGTGCCCGCGAGTATGTCCAGTTACTCGCCGAGCTCACTGGTGCCCGGCTGAGCATCGTGAGTGTGGGGCCTGCCCGCGCGCAGACGATTCGTTTGTGACTGTCCCTGCTGCTGCGGTGCCTCGCCATGTGGCGGTGATCATGGATGGGAATGGGCGCTGGGCCAAGCAACGCGGACTTCCTCGCTTGGCCGGACATGAGCATGGCTCAAAAGCTATCGGCCAATGCGTCGAGGGCGCTATCGAAGCGGGCGTCAAGTATCTCACACTCTATGCCTTCTCAACGGAAAACTGGAAGCGTCCCGCAGCCGAAGTCGCAGGCCTCATGTTTCTCCTCGAAAAATTTCTTTCCGAAAAAAAAGACGAAATGATGCGCGAGGGAATTCGTCTCCGCGCCATCGGGCAGTTGGGAGACCTTCCCGCATCGTGTCAAAAGAAGCTCGCCGAAGTGACTTCAGCTACGATGGCCAATGCGCGCCTGACCGTAATACTGGCCCTCAGCTACAGCGGCCGCGATGAGATCCTCCGAGCCGTGCGGCAGCTCGCACGCGAAGTGCAAGAAGGGTCCATCGAACCAGCGGAGATTAATGGCGAACTTTTCGATTCGCGCCTCTACACGGCGGGTATTCCAGATCCTGATCTCCTCATTCGTACGTCCGGGGAAATGCGACTTTCCAACTTCCTCCTTTGGCAACTTAGCTACACGGAAATCCATGTTACCAAAAAGCTCTGGCCAGATTTTGCCAAGCCCGACTTCCTTGCCGCACTCGCCGACTACGCCCAGCGCGAGCGGCGGTATGGAGGTGTCGTAGCGCCGGATCTTAGCCCTTGAGTTCGGCGCCGGTAAGGCCGTTTGTAATCACGAATTTCTCATGGTGGAAGGTCGGGTCGGCTCGAAAGCTCAGTCGTCCCGCATAGCGACGTTCGATCTCAACCAAGTGATCCTCGTCATCCGAGCGCAGGCGAGCCAAGAGCTCCGGATGCACGGTGACCTTGATCTCGTGGATGGATTCCTGGTGCTTACGCATCACGGAGTGGAGTGCCCGCTGTAGCTCGACACTCATGGTCATAGGACTCTTAATGATCCCCTTGCCGCCACAGTGCGGGCACGGAATAAAGATGGCGCTGGCTAGGCTCTCATTGGCACGCTGACGTGTCATTTCCATGAGCCCGAGTTGAGAAATCGGCAAGACATGCGTGCGGGCCTTGTCGCGCTTGAGGCGATCCTTTACACGTTGATAGACCGCTTGTTGATCCTTGCGACTCTTCATATCAATAAAGTCGGCCACGATGAGTCCACCGATATTGCGGAGGCGAAGCTGTCGAGCGATTTCATCTGCTGCCTCAAGGTTCGTTTGGAGGAGTGTTTTCTCCATGTCCTTCGCGCCCTTATTGCGGCCGGTATTCACGTCCACAGCAATCATCGCTTCAGTCTCATCAATCACGATATAGCCGCCACAGGGCAGCCATACCTGGCGGTGAAAGGCGGCATCAATTTGTGCTTGGACGCCGAAGCAATCAAAAATGGGCTGCGCAGCCGTGTAATGCTGGATAGATTTTTTTGCCCGCTTAGAGACTTGTCCTACTAGGGATTGCATCCGCTCTACGGCCTTGTCGTCATCCACAATCACGGCATCCACTTCATCCGTCAGGAAGTCTCGCACCGTGCGATCAATGAGATCAGGTTCCTCAAACAAACAAGCAGGAGCGGTCTTTTCATCGAGGCCCTGCTGCACCGAGGTCCATTGCTCAAGGAGGAGGCCCAGATCGCGGACAAAATAGCGCGAGCGTTGACCGGCTCCGACTGTGCGCATGATGACTCCCATGCCCTCGGGGACTTCCAGTTCGCCGAGGATTTTACGCAGGCGGGCACGTTCCTTCGGGTCGTCAATTTTTCGAGAAATGCCAAATTGGTCATTAAATGGCATGAGCACGAGGTAGCGACCGGCGAGGCTGATATCGGTGGTGATACGTGGGCCCTTGTTGCTGATTGGACCCTTTTTGACCTGCACAAGGATGTCTGCTCCGACGGGATAAATGGACGGCACGTCCTTGTGAGTGACACGAGGCGCCTTTTTCTTGCGCTGATCACCACCGGTGCGGTTGATCGTCTCGATACCGCTATCTAGCGCTGCGGGAATGGCATCCCAGAACTGCAGGAAGGCATTCTTCTCGAACCCGATATCCACAAACATCGCCTTAATGCCGTGTTCGATGTTACGAACGCGGCCTTTGTAAATCCCTCCTACGATGTTGCGGTCAGTTTCGCGCTCGACGGTATATTCTTCGAGGATGTTGTTCTCTAGGAGCGCAACGCGCTTTTCGAGTTTCTCGCAACTGACGATGAGTTTTATGCCTGTGGCTTTTTTTCGAATTCCGAGGATACGTTTGACTGTTTCAATCATGAAAGGTGTGGGGTGGTTGTGCTCTGACGATGCAGAGCGGATGGATTGGATTCATCGGCGTGGAGGGTTCTGAGGCTTTTTGGGGCGTTCGCCGCCGCCGAGGAAATTGAAGAATTTTTGTAGGGCATTTGGCTTCTTAGGCTTGTTGGCCACGCGACCCCGCTCATCGGCATCGGAGCGCACGGTGGGCACTCCCGCGAGTCGGCTTTCTTGCGTGGTCGTGGCATCGGCAACGGAAGCGGCCTCACCATCATCGCTCACGCTCGTGGCTGCCGGGATCTCGCGTCCGAAGTCAATGCTCTCAACGAACCTGAAGTTTCCAGCAGCCGGGGACAGTGCGGCAAGTTGGATAGGCTTTTCCTCAGTCATCTTGTGGATGTCATCAAGAATTTTTGCGGCGATGGGAGCCGAGACTCCCCCGCCCGACTTTGCGCCTTGCACGAAGACGACCACGGCATATTCCGGATCGTCGTAGGGAGCAAAGGCAATAAACCATGTGTGGTTGTCCTTCACGCCGGAGCGCCAGAATTGTGCGGTGCCCGTCTTTCCAGCGACCGCGAAATTTTTAATTCGCGCACGTCCCGCTGTGCCACCGCCTTCGTTGACGACTTCCCACATTCCACGACGCACTTTCTCGATTTGCTCGGGAGTCAGACCCCCATCGGTCAAGAGGTTGGCTCGCACGCGGGCGGGTTCCTGGCTTACGGCTTGGCCATCCTGCGAGACGATACGATCTACGAGCCGAGGATAAAAAACAGTTCCGCCATTGGCCACGGCTGCGGTGACCATCGCCATCTGAAGAGGGGACGCAAGGACATCGCCCTGTCCGATGGCTGTGTTCGCAGTGCGCCCGCTTGTCCAGCGCTCACGCGGATTGGCGGCAGCAAGCCACTCGCGACTTGGTAGCACGCCGGGGGATTCCCCGGAGAGCGGTAGGCCTGTCTTCTGGCCGAGGCCAAGCATGTTGCCAACGGCCACGATTTGGTCAATTCCAGCGGCATTTCCATACTGGTAGAAAAAGGCATTGCACGAGATCTTTATGGCGTCGGAAAGCCCAATCGTTCCATGAGCACCGCCTTTGTCAAAAATCCAGCACTTCATAAACTTGTCACCATACGTCACCCCGCCCGTGCAGGTGAAAGCGCGGTTGCCGATACCCGCCCGCAAGCCGGCAAGGGCTATAGGGATTTTGTAGGTGGAGCCGGGTGCGTAGGCGCTGATGGCCCGATTAAGCAGGGGGTTTGTCTCGTCGCTCGTGAGGACATTCCACTCCTTGGCTGCGATTGAGGGAATAAAAACATTAGGATCGTAGGATGGCACCGATGCCATCGCGAGGATGTCGCCGGTCTTCGGATTTACCACCACCGCCGCGCCGCGACCCACGGAACGCATGGCCTGCTCGGCAAAGAACTGGATTCGGGCATCAATCGTCAGAAACACGTTGCTGCCTTGCACGGGTTCCCTGCGGCTGACCTCTCCGTCAATCACGCCCTTGACATTGCGCTGCATGATCCGGACGCCAGGTTGACCCTTCAACACCTCGTTGTAGTAGAGTTCAATCTGGGCCTTACCTTCGACGTCAGGATCGTAAAAATTGAAATCTCGGAGGTCAGGAAGCTTATCGAAGTCGTTCGGCATGCCGACATAACCGAGGAGATGCGCAGCCAGCGAACCGTAGACGTACCAACGGACCGGCTTCACATTGATGTCCACACCAGGAAGGCCCAAATTTTTTTCCGAAAAGACCGTCATTTGCTCGAAGTTTAAATCTTGGCGATAGCTATAAGGAATCTCGCGATTGACACGGAAGTGAACTTGCAAGTCCCGCGAGTTGTAATCTTCAGCAAGGCCGAGTTGTTCTAGGCGGGGAATGACCTCCTCTGAGACGATTTTGATGACATCGGGCTCCTTCAGATCTCGGGCCATATTGTGGACTCGCCCGCGATACGCCACCATGGGTACGGTGCCTTTCACCTGGCGGTAGGCTCTCACCATATCTGGCAAATAAAAATCTACCTCGAAGCTCGCGCGGTTCTCGACGAGCGTGATGCCGTTGCGATCTAAAATTTCCCCACGCACCGCGGGAAGTCGCACGGTAACCTGCGAAGTATTTCCAATTCTTGCGGTGTATTCCGCCCCGCGGGCGATCTGCACATACCATAGGCGCGCGGTAAGGCCCACGAAAGCCAGAGCCATAAGGCATCCAAGTGCCACGATGCGCATGGAGTAGCGGGTGCGTTTCATCTTGTATCAGTAGCTTCTCGCCGCTGCGCTATGCCTCTGAGTGGCTCTCGGCCAAAAAAGCTGGTTAAAAAAGGAGACGACAAAGTGCACGAGCATCGCAAAGGGACCTGCCAAAAGGCCAGGGACAAGAATCCTCCAGGCCGTCTCTGGGCTAAAGAAAAACCCTTCGCGCCGCACGCTGATCATGACAAACTGCAAGAGCAGGAAGCATGAAGTGCCCACGATGCTCAAGGGAATCACTGGCCACCAACGACCTCTAGACATTTCCGGGCGGAAGCCGCTTGCAATACTTCCAAGGATCACAAAGTAGATAATAGACCACCCCACAGCAATTTCAACTTGTCCACCCACGACGTGGACATAAGCGACGTCGCAGAGAAAGCCGGTGACCAACGCAGCAGCCAGCATGGCAGGATAAGGTAACGTCAGTGCTGCGTAACAAAAAAGGGCCGGAACTAGTAGCAGGCGGGCACCTTCAAGAAAGCGGATCGGCGGGATGAAGGACTGCATCAAAAGCAAAACGAAAAGAACGACGCAAAAGATGGCTAGGCCGATGGTGTTCTTCATTTCGCCCCCAAGATGACAAAAACATCTTCAATTTTAGATAAGTCCACAGCCGGCTCCAAGACCGCCTGGCCATCGAGTGCACGCGGACGAAATTCGACAACGGTTCCGATAAGAATGCCGGATGGAAAAACGCCGTTTGCCACACCCGCTGAATACACTTTTTGGCTCGGCTCGACGGGTGCGTTTTTTGTCAGAAAGTTCAGGTGTAATTCGCCAGTGCTGCGTTGGCTTTGCACACGAATGCCGGAGACGATGCCTTGCTCCTTGGTGCCTTCGATACGGGCGCCCACGCGGCACGTTTCGTCTGTGAGAAGAAGAACCTTGGTTTCATTCTTGCCCACCGTGGTGGTCTTTCCGACGAGCCCAATCTCAGTCAACACGGGCTGATCTGTTTCGATGCCATCAGCAAATCCGCGATTGATCGTGACTGTATTCCACCATGTCGAGGCATCACGCGCGATGATGCGGGCTGGGAGAAGCTTGAAGACCGAACGCTCCCGATAAGCGAGCGCTTGCCGGAGTTGGTTGTTCTCGCCCTCGATTTCTCGAAGGAGGTTGTTCGTGGTGAGAAGTACCCGATTTTCTTCCAGCAGTGTTACGTTTTCCTTCTCAAGTTGGTCGAGCGTCTTGAGGCCAGCTCCGACCGAGCCAAGTTGTTCCTGCACGGCGGTGCCCGTGCGAAAAAATGGTGAGAGCAACGACAGGAAGCCCGCTTGCATGTCTTGGACTTGCGCGGCGGGGCGTGTCGAGAGAAACAGCGCAATCCCTACGACAACAGCAATGAGCCCGATATTCCACTTGTTCATGAAACAGGGAAATTCAAGCTCTCATGAGCAAGACCGACTTCAAGAGGAGTGGGGACGCTCGGAGGAGACCGCGCGCAGGAATTTGATTTCGGAGAGCGCGCGACCCGTGCCCTCGGCCACAGCACTGAGCGGGTCTTCGGCCACGTGGACGGGAAGCCCCGTTTCTTCAGCGAGAAGCTTGTCGAGACCTCGGAGAAGCGCCCCACCGCCAGCGAGCACCAAGCCGCGATCCACAAGGTCGGCTGAAAGTTCCGGCGGGCATCGCTCCAGTGTGATTCGCACGGAATCAACAATTGTCGAGAGCGGCTCTAGCAGCGCCTCACGCACTTCTTGCGACGAGATGGAGATCGTCTTCGGGAGACCCGCAACGAGGTCGCGTCCTTTCACTTCCATGGAAACCTCTTTCTCTAGCTTGTAGGCAGAGCCGATCTTGATTTTGATGTCTTCGGAGGTGCGCTCACCGATCATCAGATTGTAGGCTCGCTTCATGTAGTTTGCGATCGCTTCGTCGAGTTCGTCGCCTGCCACGCGGACACTTCTGCTGAAGACGATGCCCGAGAGCGAGATCAGCGCGACTTCGGTCGTTCCTCCACCGATATCCACGATCATATTTCCCGCAGCCTCTTGCACCGGGAGGCCCACGCCGATCGCCGCAGCCATTGGTTCCTCGATCAGATAGACTTCGCGGGCCCCGGCATGTGTGGCAGAGTCCTTCACGGCACGTTTCTCGACTTCGGTGATCCCGCTTGGCACGGCTATGACCACACGCGGACGAACCATGCGCCGCCGATTATGAACCTTGCTAATGAAGTGCCGGAGCATGGCTTCTGTGATCTCAAAGTCGGCAATCACGCCGTCCTTCAACGGTCGAATGGCCACGATGTTGCCCGGGGTGCGGCCAAGCATCGCCTTTGCCTCATTGCCGACAGCAAGCACGCGATTAGTGCCTTGCTGCACCGCAACAACGGATGGTTCCCGGAGAACGATCCCATGATCTTTTACGTAAACCAGAGTATTTGCTGTGCCTAAGTCTATGCCAATGTCGCTCGAAAAAAGCCCTAAAAGTTTGTCAAACATGTATTTATCTAAAGTTGTTAAGAAAGGAATATCTCGAATGGGAACCCAGTTTCACGCCGTGCCGAATTCGTAAGAAACTCGAAGCTGATAAGTCGCAGGCCGTCAGTCAAGTCCATCCTTGACAATCTTCAAGAACTTTTAGGCGAAAGTCTCCTTTTTTGCAGGTTTTTGTGGAGGATTTGGTCTAGTGCACGGCGATGCGGGGATGGCATCGGAGGTAGAGAGTCGCACAAAAAGGATTGCCAGTGCGCTTCGGGATGCATGGCGCGCACTTCAAGCGCGACGCGGTAGCGCGTGATAAAATAGTGCCCTTCCAAGAGCAGCTCGCCATCGGACACCTCGCAGGGCGGAAGCGTCCAGAGGCCCCTCCACCGAGGTCCAGGCGAGGGAACCAAGCATATCCCCTCGCCAGACCACGCGAGACCCCTGGCGTCGCGGGCGTTCGTGAGTTCCGCTCGTGGAGGTTTATTGGGAATCGCACGCGGATTCTCTGCTGAGCAAAAAGCCGCTACGGGACATTCGGCGCAAGCTGGAGTGCCCGATCGGCAAACCATGGCGCCCAGATCCATGAGTGCAGATGTGTGCGCTGAACCACCAGTCAGTGGGAGCAAGGTAGCGGCCATTTTTTCCAGCTCCCGGCGCGCGGCAGCTGGGGCGATGGGTTCATGGAAATTAAAAAGTCGCGCCACCACACGCGTGATATTGGCGTCCAGCACAGGAACGCATTCGTCGTAGGCAAAGGCCACAATAGCCGCCGCAGTGTAGGCACCTACGCCGGGAAGTGTTCGCAATTCAACGAGGGTTTTGGGGATACTTCCGTTCCGTTCGCGCAGGAGTAATTGAGCCGCACGGTGCAAGTTTCTTGCCCGTGAGTAGTAGCCCAATCCCTGCCAGAGCTTGAGAACAAGCTCCTCCTTGGCCAGCGCGAGAGACTCAACGCTGGGAAATGTGCTCATCCATCGCTCATAAAACGGCTTCACTGCGGCTACCGTGGTTTGCTGGAGCATAAACTCCGAAACCATCACCGCATACGGATCGCGCGCATCACGCCACGGCAAGCGCCGCCCGTGTTCCGCAAACCATTGCTCTAGCGCGCGATGAAAGTCGGGCAGATTCCCGGCCACGCTCTCGCGTTTCATCGGCAGCGATCAGGCCGTGCCACTTGGGCGCGCATGCACACCGGCTGCGACTTTGAGCCGTAGGCCATTGAGTCGGATAAAGCCCGTCGCGTCATCCTGATTGTAAGCTTGGGTCGGATCCGCTTCCATCGTTGCCATGTGGGGATTGTAGAGGCTCACAGGACTTTTGCGACCGGCAGCATGGATGCCGCCTTTGTAGAGCTTCACGCGCACTGTGCCAGTCACATTTTTTTGTGTTTCGGAGACGAAAGCTTGCAACGCCTCGCGTTCCGGCGCGAACCAGAAGCCGTTATAAACGAGAGTGCTGTATTTTGGAATGAGGCCGTCACGCAGGTGCATGACCTCGCGATCCATCGTAAGGGACTCCATCTGCCGATGCGCAAAGTGCAAGATCGAGCCGCCTGGTGTTTCGTAGACTCCCCGACTCTTCATCCCAACGAAGCGATTCTCAACCATGTCCACACGGCCCACGCCATGCGCACCACCTAGAGTATTGAGGTCTTGCATGATGCGGAGCGGGCTCATGGATTCCCCATTCACTGCCACACAACGCCCGCGCTCAAATTCCAGCTCCACGAGAACAGGCGCATCTGGCGCGTCCTCTGGAAAGACCGACATCGTGGTGAAATACTGGCGGTTCTTTGCGTCGCTCGCATCATACCACGGATCTTCAAGGATCCCGGCCTCATAGCTTATATGGAGCAGATTGCGATCCATCGAATACGGCTTCTTCGCACTTGCCGAGATAGCGACGCCGTGGGCTTCCGCGTAGGCGATCATTTCTGAGCGTCCGGGAAATTTTTCGCGAAATCTTTCATCTCTCCAAGGTGCTATCACTTCGAGTTCCGGCGCGAGGGCGGCCGCCGTAAGTTCGAAGCGCACTTGGTCGTTACCCTTACCGGTCGCCCCATGCGCGACGGCTTCCGCTCCCTCAGCGCGTGCAATCTCGACCATGCGCTTCGCGATGAGGGGACGCGCGATGCTCGTGCCCAAGAAATACTGGCCTTCGTAGAGTGCCCCGGCTTCAAGGATCGGGAAAATAAAATCCCGCGCAAATTCCTCCTGCAAGTCATCCACGTAGCACTTGCTGGCTCCCGTGCGCAGGGCCTTCTCTTCAAGGCCATCAAGCTCCTCGGCCTGCCCGACATCTGCGCAGAACGCAATAATCTCCGCTCCATAGGTATCCTTGAGCCAATTCAAAATTACCGAGGTGTCGAGACCCCCAGAATACGCGACAACGATTTTTTTCATCCAGTCGCAATGTTGTCCACCACCACGAGGGAGCGCAATCCAGAAAGAAAGTGCAATCTCCCGCTTGCCTTTTTTGTCGAGGAAGGGTTTTTCAACGGGATGCGAAAAACAAAGATCATTTGCACGCTGGGACCCGCTACGGATTCGCCGGAAAAACTGAAAGAAATGATTCAGGCGGGGACGGATATTTTTCGCCTCAATATGAGCCATGCCACGCACGAATGGGTGCGTGAGGTTGTTAAGAATATTCGCAAAATCGCAGCCGAACTTGGCACCGTCACTGGCATTCTCCTTGATACTCAGGGCCCCGCCATCCGCACGGGCGACTTGAAAAGTAAGCTCAATCTTAATCCCGGTGATATCTTTGAATTTACCGTGCGTGGCTCGTTGAGCGAGGAAAGCTATTCGGTGGATGTCAATTATGACGGGCTAGTGGACGACATCGAAGTTGGCACTGTGGTTCTTGTGGACAATGGAGTGATGCATATGGAAGTGCTCGCGAAGGATGCAAACCGCATCCGGTGTAAGGTTCTCACCGGCGGCACTCTCGGTTCACGGCGGCACATCAATCTCCCGGGCGTGAAAGTCAATTTGCCCCCACTCACTGAGAAAGATCTCGCCGATGTGGAACTCGGAGCCTCAGTGGGCGTGGATTTTGTCGCCCTCAGTTTTTGTCGCGAGGCGGCAGATATTATCGAACTCAAGCGCGTCCTGCGCGAGCACGGGAGCAATGCCCGCACCATTGCCAAAATTGAAGATCAACACGCGGTGAAATACGTCAACGACATCATTCGAGCCTCCGACGCAGTCATGATCGCCAGAGGTGACCTCGGCGTGGAGTGCGCCCTCGAAGAACTCCCAATCATTCAACGCCGGATCATCAAGAAGTGCGCCCAGATCGGCCGTCCCGTCATCGTGGCCACACACATGCTCGAAAGCATGATCGAGAATCCCCTGCCCACGCGCGCTGAGATTACCGATGTAGCCAATGCCGTCTTCGAGCAAGCAGACGCCATTATGCTCAGCGGTGAAACAACAGTCGGCAAGTATCCGATCCAGTGTGTGAAGATTCTCGATCGCGTCGCTCTTCGCATCGAGCGCAGTGGCGGAGCCGGGTATAGTGAGAACGCCATTCTCGATAGCGTGCGACTTAAGACCATGAAATCCGCCGTTTCTCTCGCCAATTCGTTCACCAACGCCAAGCTCGTTCTCTTCACGCGCCGCGGCTACATGGCCGACCACGCTAGTCAACTCCGCCCAGTAAATTCTCCCATCTTTGCCTTCTCCCCAAGCTCCGAAGTTGTCCATCGCCTAAGCCTCAATTGGAATACTTACCCGATCCAGATGGCGTTTGGTCTTAATCCCGAACATACCATCGCAGATGCTGAACGCGAACTCGAACGCCGTGGCCTCATTGAGAAAAATGACCAACTCATCATCCTAAGCGATGTCCTAGCCGGCAATGATCGCTTCGATTCCATCCAGATCCGCAGAGTCCTCTAGGGCAGCACCTCCGACCGGTCGCCGATCCCGTAGCATCCGCTTCGAGCTGATAGTGCGCACCCGCTGTTCGCAGAGTCCAAGCTCTCAGTAAATTGGGAAGATGCTAAGGATCCATGAACCGAGTCGTCGTTGCATATAGGTTTTCCCTGTTGCAACCTGATGCAAAAATCATCTTGCCTAGCGACATGGAATCATGATTTTACTTGTCGGTAATGAAAACCCCACTTCGTACATCCATCAGATCAGGCTTCAGCTTGGTTGAACTCCTCGTCGTGATCGCAGTGATCGCAGTGATCGCAGCCATCGCCATTCCAAGCATCGCGGG
>Ga0105049_10003183_pt1 | contig 19441 bp, 18 predicted proteins | sample MAT06_FD_78087 | JGI IMG/M metagenome (GOLD analysis project Ga0105049, IMG submission 78087) | Freshwater microbial communities from Lake Fryxell liftoff mats and glacier meltwater in Antarctica - MAT-06 | ecosystem: Environmental > Aquatic > Freshwater > Ice > Liftoff microbial mat | place...
GGAATGAAGAAAAATGAAGAAAGTCTTAATTCCCTTAACTTCTTAATGGTTCAAAAAAAAGAAATGATTAATAATTTACAACCATTAAGGAATGAAGAAAAATGAAGAAAGTCTTAATTCCCATAACTTCTTAATGGTTTAAAAAATAATTCACTTAATTTGAAAGGCCTGCACTAGTGGTTGAGGCAAATAGCTTGCTGACGTAGGAAGCAACTATGGCCGAAGACACGGCCCGCCCGAAATGTGGTTTTAAAAACTAAATGTAAGCGCGGGAAGTGCCCGAATTGTTGATATTATTTAAATACTCTTCTTAGAATATCAGTAACTCTTGAAGCTGGGTCTTTTCTAATTTTAGTTTCTTCTTGAGCTATTAGTTTAAATAATCCTTCGAGTGCTTTTTGAGTAACGTATTGCTCTAAATTTGGATTCTTCCTACTTACTCCCGGAATTCTATTGTAGGCATTTATGATTGGATTCCAAAATTTTGTGAGTTCTACTTTGTTCATTGCAGCCTTAACAATTGGACTAAATTTAGAGGTTAATTCTGCTGATGTTCTATTTTGTAAGAAATTGGTGGCTGCATTGTCGCCGCCCTGTAAAATTGTTAAACCATCTGTTATGGTCATTCCTTTTATGGCATTTATAATAACGGGAGCAGCTTGTTTTGATGCTTCTTCGGCCGCTTTGTTCATAGTAGAAACAAATCTGTCGACCTGACTTCCCATTCCATATTGGCGGGCTTTTGATTCTACAATTTTAACTTCTGGTGGAAAAGGAATTTTGATAAGTGGATTGCTTAAAAATCCGTTTATTTTTGATGCTGAGCCTGTTGCGTTGTTTGTACCAACATTTAAGGCCTCTCTTAATCCGTTGGTAATTTCTGTATTTGTTAAACCAGTAGAACCATTATTTCCTGCTCCACCTGTTGCATTTTGAACTGTATTTGTAACGTTTTTTATAAATTTGCTTTGTGCATTTGCTAAACTTATGTTCAACACAAGGATGCTTGCTAAAAGGTAGTTTTTCATAAATTATATATTGATTTAAAAAAGGTGTTGCAAAATCGTGCCAAACTTAACGGTGCGTTTTGAAGGTCCTTTTCTTCGCATTGTTAGTTCTTAGAATATTTAATGTTTCTACTGTTAATGAAAAGACCATGGCAACATAAACATATTGTTTTAAGTTTATATGGTAATTTTCTTCTATGTGCAAAGATTCTAATATCAACACCAAACCAATAGCAACCAAGAATACAAGCGCTAACATTTTGACAGATTGATATTTATTAATAAAGTCGCTCACTTTTCCTGAGTAAATTATCATAATTACAATTGCAAAAATTACAGCTAAAACCATAATTACTAGGTTTTGTGAAATTGCAACCGCGGTTAAAATGGAGTCGAAAGAAAAGATAATATCCAACAAAACAATTTGAAGAATGGCTTTGAAGAAAACTTGAGCTCCGCCTAAATTTGCTGGATGTTCACCTTCAACAACTTTCTCATAAATTTCTAATATTGTTTTAATAGTTAAAAATATACCACCTGCAAATAGAATTAAATCTCTTCCGCTGGCATCAAAAGTTCCAAAACTTAAAATTGGTTCTTTTAAACCTGCAATCCATGAAATTATTGACAGTAATGCTATTCTAAAGACCAACGCTAAACTTAATCCAATTAAACGGGCTCTGCCTTGGTCTGCTTTAGGAAGTTTCCCTGCAACGATAGATATAAATATAATATTATCAATGCCCAAAACAATCTCTAAAACGCTGAGAGATAGCAACATAATTAATCCTTCTACAGTAAACAAATTGCTCCAAAGAGCAGGGTCAAAAAATGACATAATTTTTAAAAATTGAAAGTGCAAAACTATTCAAATCCTTTAAGCAATTTTACTTGTTTATAAATACTTATTAAATTGAATTTCTAATTGTTGTACTTTCTGCATTCGTTGCTCCTATATAACGCAAGTTCTATTGAAATAGGTATCAGCTTTTTAGTTATTTGAAATGCTAAGCAAGGAAGTTTCCTGTTGCTGACATCTAAAAAAATGTAGTTTTGTCGCTTTCGCACCTAACACATCAACATGAGTAAAAGCAAATTAAATTGGTTCTTATTTGTTCTTGGGACAATTGCGGTTTTGGCTACCATTTTAAGATGGAACGATTGGTTAAGTTTGCCGCATTTTGTGACCATTTCATTGCGTTGGTTGGCAATTGCATTTGGCTTTGTGGTTTGTTATTACCGCAAATCTCTTACCGTTTGGATTTTAGTTTTTATGGCTGCTGGTATTGAGTTAGGCATTGATTTGCCAGAGTTCTCATTACAATTAAAAGTGCTGAGTGATATCTTTTTAAGGCTGATAAAAACCATTATTGCTCCATTGATTTTTGCCACTTTGGTAGTTGGCATTGCCGGACATTCTAACTTAAAACAAGTGGGACGCATGGGCCTCAAAGCGATTATTTATTTTGAAGTAGTTACCACAATTGCTTTATTTATTGGATTGGCAGCAATCAATATTAGCAAAGCGGGAATTGGTTCTTCATTAGAAGCAAAAGCAAACCAAATAGAGAAAGCAGAAAAACTGTTAGGACAAAAAAACGAACACGATGTGATTCTCGATATTTTTCCAGAGAATATTGCCAAATCTATTGCAGATAATCAGGTGCTGCAAATTGTAGTGTTTAGTATTTTATTTGGAATTGGCTTGGCGTTGATGAAAGATAAAGATAAAAAAGCATCGGTGTTGAGATTCACGGAAGGACTTTCGGAGGTGATGTTTAACTTTACAAATATTGTTATGTATTTTGCTCCATTAGCGGTTTGTGGCGCCATTGCATATTCTGTTGCTAATATGGGTTTAGGAGTTTTAATGGATTTAATAAAATTGGTAATGACACTTTATGTAGCTTTAATTGCTTTCATTTTATTGGTGCTGGTTCCAATTGGTTTGTTGGTTAAATTGCCGTTTAAACGCTTTATTGCCGCTATTACTGAACCTGTTTCTATTGCATTTGCTACGGCCAGTTCTGAGGCTGCTTTACCAAAAGCAATGGAAAATTTAGAAGCAATGGGAATTCCACGCAAAGTGGTGGCTTTTGTATTACCAACTGGTTACAGTTTTAATTTAGATGGAACCACCTTATATCTTTCCTTAGCATCTGTTTTTGTGGCACAAGTGTGTGGTGTTGATTTAACTCTTGGGCAACAAATACAAATGTGTCTCATTTTAATGCTAACAAGTAAGGGAGTTGCTGGAGTGAGAGGCGCATCATTTCTAATTTTAGTTAGTACCGTTGCATCTTTGGGGCTCGATCCACATAAGGCGTTTGCAATATTAGCAATAGATGCAATAATGGATATGGGCAGAACTACCGTTAATGTGATTGGAAATTGTTTGGCTACTTATGTTGTTGCCAAATGGGAAAATGAAATTTAGCATAAATCCTTACAACTTTGCTTTACGCATCGATAAATCTTATTATTTTTGCTAAAGAAAATTTACAAAATCGAATGAAAAAACTACTACTTACCTTTATTAGCTTGTGCTGCCTTATTGCGGTGGAAGCGCAAGAATTTAGAAAATGTGCGGCTGATGATGTATACCAGCAACATTTACTCAACAATCCTGGTTTTTTGCAGACCAGAAATGAAATAGAAGCTCATACCAATGCGTTTTTTCAAAACTACACTCCTAATAGTGCTCAGAGAGCTGTAATTACTATTCCTGTTGTATTTCATATTGTGTTTAGAAACACTATTCAAAACATTTCAGATGCTCAAATACTTTCTCAAATAGAGGTTTTAAATGAAGATTTTCGCTTATTGAATGCAGATTTTGGTCCAGTAACACCTGCCGTTTTTGAACCATTGGCTGCTGATTTTGAAATTGAATTTTGCCTTGCTTCTTTAGACCCTTTAGGAAATCCTACAACAGGAATTAACAGGGTTTCAACAAACGATAACGGTTTTGATGATGATGACCAAGTCAAATTTACTGCTCAAGGCGGAGCAAATGCATGGCCAAGAAATAAATATTTGAATATTTGGGTATGCGATATGGATGCAGCCGGAATATTAGGTTATGCACAATTTCCAGGAGATGTAGCAGCTACAGATGGAGTAGTTTTGCATTATGAAACTGTTGGCAGGCCTCCAGCAAATAACTTCAACACTGTATACAACTTAGGAAGAACTGCAACTCATGAAGTTGGGCATTGGATAAACCTATTTCACATTTGGGGAAATGAAAATGCTGGCTGTGGTTCAACTGGTAATGGTTCCGATCAAGTTGCAGATACTCCCGTTCAAGATGATGCAAATTATGGCTGCAAAGTACATCCAAGTCCATCTTGTAGTAATGGAGGCGACATGTTTATGAATTATATGGATTATGGCGATGATGTCTGCCTTTCCATGTTTACTGCAGGTCAAAAAGTAAGATCTTTGGCATTATTTTCTGCTGGGGGAGACCGGGTTTCTTTACTCACTTCTAATGGTTGTAGCGGCAACGTTGCCCCACCAACACCAACTTGTTTAGATACGCTTAATTTCCCAATGCCAGGAACAGAATCTGTGCTTCTTGTAAGTGGGGCAGGGCAATCTGGATTTATTTCAGGAACCAATACATTTGATGATAAAGCCAAAGCATCAAAGTTTAGTGTTCTTGGGGGAAACAATATATTAACTGGAGGATTTTTTAAATTTGGTGCAGCAACCTTAAACACTGCACCAGCAGGTACTTTAATAACTGTTAAAGCCTACGATGCAACTGGCACGGGAGGTTCACCAGGAAATGTTTTAGCAACAAGTACCATTCCATTTAGCTTAATAACACAAACTGTAAATAATGGAAGTTATGTTTTATTAACTTTTACAAACCCAATAATAGTTACCAACTCATTTTTTCTAGGAATAGAAATAAATACAGCAATAGGTTACGATTTAGCGTTGTTTACTAATTTGGATGGAGAGGTAACTACAAATTCGGCTTGGGAGCAATTCTCCGACAATGTTTGGCATCAATATTCTGAAACTGCGAGCTGGCAAATTTCTGTAGATCATGCCATTCATCCAATTATGGGAGCTCCAGCGCCAACAGCAAGTTTTGGAATAAACGATATCTCTATTTGTATCGGACAAACAGTTACTTATTCTGCAACAGGTGCTGGAATTAGTGGTTATAACTGGTCTTTCCCTGGAGGTACTCCAAGTATATCCTCAGCCTCTTCTCAAATAGTAACTTATGCAACTGCTGGAACTTACAGTGCAACTTTGGCAGTTATAGGAACTTGTGACGGAACTTCTGTTTCTCAAACGAATACCAATCTGTTATCAGTTACTAATTTGCCGGCAACGCCAACTGTAACCATTAATGGGGCTCAATTGGTGTCTAGTTCAGCAACTGGAAATCAGTGGTTGAGAAATGGTACTGTTGTAAATGGTGCAACTTCCCAAACATACACTCCAATACAGAACGGAAACTACACTGTAAGAGTGAGTGCAAATGGCTGTTTCTCGCTTTCTGGGGCTGTCATCGTGAATTTTGTGGGAATAGATTATTTGGTAACCACTAACGTTCAGGTATTCCCAAACCCTGCAACAGATGAATTGTTTATTCAAGCAGGATTTGAAAAAACGGAGCCAATCCTTGAATGTACTTTATTCGACTTAAGCGGAAAAATGGTGATGAGTAAAATTTTCACCCAAGTACTTTCTACACAAACACTGTCTCTGAGTACGAGCAATCTCAGTGCTGGATTATATCAACTAATACTTCAAACAAATAGCGGTAGAATTACAAGAAAAGTAGCAATAGCGCGTTAATTTCTCTTGAAGTTTCATAGAAATAATTTAAGTGGTTTATGGCTGATATTTTTTATCTGCTGTAAACCGCTTTTGTTTGGTCAGTTGCACTCTACCACAGAACAGGATTCAAGTTTCATTTTATCCTTAAAACATAGACCTCACCTTACTTTCGAATTTGCGAGAAGGTTGCAAAGTATACAAATTCGAAATCCTCTAGTGGAAACTATGTTGGTGCAATATGATCCAAATACAAGCACCAATTTTATGGCTAGTTTCGATTACAAATGGGTAAGTTTATCGCTTGGCTTAGTCAATTTTAAAGCCAGCGACAGCTTTAGAAAAGGAACTACAGAACAGTTTTCATTTCGTGCAAGTTTCAATGGTAAGCGTTTTTGGAATACCAATTTCATTCAATATTATCAGGGATTTTATCTTGCAAATCCAGCTGTTGCAGATAAATCTTGGGATGTATTGACCGACCCTTATCCTTATCGACCTGACATCAATAGTTTTACACTTTTTAGTAATTTACATTATTGTTTTAATCCTGCTAAATTTTCATATAGAGCTTCACTTTGGCAACTCGATAAGCAGAAAAAAAGTGCAGGTAGTTTAATTTCTGGGGTTTCTTATCGGTTAAATGTAATAACAAGCGATACCAGTCAGGTGCTCATTCCATTGTCATTAGAAAATTCATTTGCTCCCGAATATCGTTTTAATGCACAATCTCTCTCTAATTTTACAATTCATTTAGGATATATTCACACCTTTGTATTTAGAAGAAATTGGTTTTTAACACTCTATTTTTTGCCAGGAATTTCTTTTCAAAATGCGAATTATCAAGTAAGAAATCAATTGCCTACTACAGAACGTTCTCAAACGGTTGGCGCTTCAGAGTTTAGGTTTATTTTAGGTTACAATGCCGACAAATGGTTTACAGGACTTTCATCTCATTCTTTAACATTCACAGGAAACAATAGATTGCAGGTTTGGGTGGATAACAATTACACTTGGACACGCTTATTTATTGGGTATCGATTTAAGCAGATTAATAAAGAAAGAACTCCCAAATGGATGCAAAAAATTGGGTTGTAACTTTAACTATTTCTTTCTCACCAAACTCAATCCATCTCTAATGGGAAGTAGTATAATTTCTACCCTTTTATCTTTTTTTAATTGCATATTTAATTGCTGAAGAAGTAGAGTTTCATCGTCGTTTTTCTTAGCAATTTCGGTAACTTTTCCACTCCATAAAACATTGTCAATTATAATAAGACCGCCACTTCTCACCTTATCAATTACCATTTCGAAATACTTGATGTAATTTAATTTATCTGCATCAATAAAAACAAGATCGAATTTATTTTCTAGAGTCGGTATAATCTCCAACGCTGAACCTAAAAGCGGAATAATTTTATTTTTATTTCCAGATAAATCAATGTATTTATCGATTAATGCGGCTCTTTCTTCATTAACATCTATCGTATATAGAATTCCATTTTCGTTTAATCCTTCTGCCAAACAAATAGCAGAATAACCGGTGTAAGTTCCAATTTCTAAGATGCAATTTGGCTGTATTAATTTACTCAAAAAACTTAAAAAGCGACCCTGAAAATGTCCAGAAAGCATGCGGGGCTGCATTATTTTTAAATGCGTTTCGCGCGCTAATTGCTTTAGTACAGCAGGTTCATCAGCGCTATGCTGTTCGGCGTAATGTTGAATCGCAATGGGGAGAAATTCCATGTTTTATGCAGTTTTTTCTAAAGGATGAAAATATTGATGCACAATTTCAGCTTTAGATTTACCAACAGATTCGGCCAATTGAAGCACCGTTAATTCTTTAATTTTCTTTACAGATTTAAAATCGGTCAATAATATTTCGGCGGTCGAAGGGCCAATTCCTTCTATTTGATGCAATTCCGTTTTTAAAGTTCCCTTATCTCTCCGGTTTCTATGATGCGTAATTCCAAATCTGTGCGCCTCGTTTCTAAGGTGCTGTATCAATTTTAAACTCTCACTTTTTTTATCAATGTACAAGGGAATAGAATCTCCAGGAAAGTAGATTTCTTCTAAGCGTTTCGCAATACCTACAATAGATACTTTACCTCTTAGTCCTAATTTGTCTAATGAGTTTAAGGCTGCACTTAATTGCCCTTTTCCACCATCTACAATTATTAATTGGGGCATTTCTAGGTTTTCTTCTAAAACACGACTGTACCTGCGTAAAATTACTTCTTCCATGGTTGCAAAATCGTCAGGACCTTCTACCGTTTTTACATTATAATGCCGGTAATCTTTTTTACTTGGTCGCGCATCTTTAAAGCAAACCATAGCCGAAACAGGATACGAACCCTGGAAATTGGAATTATCAAAACATTCAATATGCCTTGGTATCTCAGGCATGCGTAAATCTTTCTTAAGTTGTTCTAAAATCCTTTTGGTGTGCCGTTCTGGGTCTACTAATTCTTGTTGCTTGTTCTTTTCTCTAATGTAATTCAGTACATTTCGTTCACTTAGTTCGAGCAACTTCTTTTTATCACCTCGTTGAGGAATTGAGGGTTTTAAAAAATCATCTTCTAAATCAGGAAGTACAGATACAATTAATTCTTTTGCAGTGCTTCCAAATCTAAGTCGCATCTCACCGATGGCAATAGTCAAGAGCTCTTCGGGAGTTTCCTCTAAACGTTTCTTTAATTCTATGGTATGCCCTTGAACAATGCTTCCTTCTAAGACACGCAAATAATTCACATAAGCTATTTTATCTTCACTTATAATTGAAAAAACATCTACATTACTTATAGAAGGATTTACGATAGTAGATTTACTTTTAAATTTCTCAATTAATTCTAACCTCACTTTTAATTCTTGCGCTCGCTCAAACTCGTATTTCGAGGCGTGTTCGAGCATTGCATTCTTCAACAATTGAATTAAATCGCTGATATTTCCTTTTATTATTTGCCTTATTTCCTGGATGGTCTGCAAATAAGCTTCTTCGCTTTGATAACCAACACAAGGTCCTGCGCAATTTTTTATATGGTATTCTAAACAGACTTTAAATTTTCCATTTTTAATGGCTGTTGGCTCTAAAGGTAGGTTGCAATTTCTTCGTGGATAAAGACTCTTGATAAAATCGAGCAAGGTGCGCATTACTTTTACAGAAGGGTAGGGCCCAAAGTACTCCGAGCCATCTTTTATCACTCTTCTGGTTGGAAATACTCTTGGAAAACGCTCATTTTTAATACAAATCCAAGGGAATGTTTTATCGTCTTTTAAGGTTACATTGTATCTTGGTAAATACTTCTTAATCAGATTGTTTTCAAGCAATAAAGCATCTAATTCTGTGTCTACAACAATGGTTTTTATGTCAGCTATCTTACTCACCAACACTCTGGTTTTGCCGCTATCGTAATGTTCTTTGGTGAAATACGAGGTGACTCTTTTTTTTAGATTTTTAGCTTTTCCTACGTATAAAATTTTCCCTTCTGCATCATAATATTGATACACGCCTGGCTTGTCGGGCAAGGATTTTAAAAGTTGTTGTAAAATTGGGTGGTTGGTCACAAGGTTTTAATGGACATTAACTCAACTGCTACTCTTCTCGCTTCGGTGTCGCTTGCAACGTATTGCTCATAATTTGGTTTCTCAATGTAGGCAACTTTCTGCATGCACGTTTCAATTAAATCGCTCATTGCAAGAAATCCAATTTCATCCCTAAGAAAGCCGGCTACTGCTACTTCATTTGCTGCATTTAAGATACAAGGCATATTTCCTCCTTGCTTCATTGCTTCAAAAGCCAAATTTAAATTCCTAAATGTTTTGTAATCGGGTTGTTCAAATGTTAAAGCGGGATAATTCAAGAAATTAAACCGTGGATAATCGCTTGGAAGCCTGTTGGGATAAGCCAAAGCATACTGAATAGGCAATTTCATATCTGGCAAACCCATTTGGGCTTTCATGCTTCCATCTCTAAACTGAACAATGCTATGAATGATGGATTGTGGGTGCACTATTACATCAATTTGGTCGAATCTTAATTGGAAAAGCCATTTTGCTTCTATCACCTCAAGGCCTTTGTTCATGAGGCTTGCAGAGTCAATGGTAATCTTTGCTCCCATTTCCCAGTTGGGGTGTTTAAGTGCTTGTTCTTTGGTTACGTTTGCTAGAAATTCGGCATCTTTTCCTCGAAACGGACCACCAGAAGCAGTTAGGTAAATTTTCTCGATAGGATTTTGCCATTCACCTGCTAAACATTGAAAAATGGCAGAATGTTCAGAATCTACTGGGTAAATATTTACACCTCTGGTTTCTGCAAGTTTGGTAACCAATTCTCCTGCAACCACTAAAGTTTCTTTATTGGCTAACGCGATGTGCTTCCCAGCATTTATTGCAGCAATAGTTGGTTTTAAACCAGCATAACCAACGCAAGCAGTGAGCACAATTTCTGTACTTTCTTGCTCCATTATTTGCACAATAGAATCGGCTCCACTGTATACTTTTATGGGAAATGAGGCTAAGGCAGCAGCTACTTTATCGTATTTACTTTCATCACCAATAACCACAGAGCCTGGTAAAAATTCTGCAGCTTGTTGTATTAATAAATTGGCATTAGATTGTGCAATCAAACAATCTATTTCAAAATTGTCTGGATGCGCTCTCACTACATCTAATGCTTGTGTTCCAATAGAACCGGTAGATCCTAAAATGGTGATGTGTTTTTTTGCTATGGGTTTGTTCATTATTTACTTACACAATCGTAAAATCCTTTTTCTTTATTTTCTTTATCGTCTTGGCCACATGCTTCTTCTTCTACATTAGCATAGTTACAAGTGTAACCTTGAGTCTCTAATAAAAGTTTCCAAGAATCAACAGAAAAGTTATTTAAGGCCTCGTCGCCTGTGCAGCCTGCTACAGTGATAGCACCTAAGGTACAAGTTCCGCATTTTTTTGTGCAATCGTAGCATTTTTTGCAGGAGCCAAAGCTGAGAATGACCAACAAAAGGGGAAGAATTTTTTTCATATTTTAAGGTTTAATGGATACAACAAAATTAAAAAAATACTAGTCAGCACTGAGCGCTAATATTCTATCAAATTCTTCAACTTTTAAGGGCATTACACTTAATCTTGATTGTTTAATGAGCCCAACATTTTGAAGTAAACTGTCGTTTTTTATGGCCTCTAAAGTTACAGGTTTTAGTGAATGCAAAGGCTTTAATTCAACAACTGACCACCTGATATCTTCTGTAGTTGGGTCTTGGTAATGTTCTTTTATAACTTCAGCAACACCTACAACACACATTCCTTCATTGCTATGATAAAAAAGCACTTTATCCTTTTTTTTCATTTCTCTTAGGTTGTTGCGTGCTTGATAATTCCTCACACCATCCCAAACTGCTTTACCATCTTCTTCAAATTTTGTCCAACTGTATTTTACAGGTTCTGATTTAACCAACCAATAATTCATTTTTAATGTATCAATTTAAAAGTTAATTCTTTAATCAATTCTCCATGGTCTGCACCATCAGAGTTTACTCCTTTACTTCTTAAATCACAATCCCGCAAGGTGTGCATTATTCTTATCAATTTGGCGGGATTGTAATGCCTTGCAGCAGTTTCATAATCTTTTATAAAATAAGGATTTATTCCCATTTGTTTCGCAATATCATTTCCCCCAGTGTTTTTTAAATATTGAAATTGAAGTAATTTAGAATAATAAGAATACAGGGAAGCAATTAAAACAGGAATCGGGTTTGATTTCGGATTGTCAGCAAAATAAAAGGCAATCTGATTGGCTTTCAGCACATTTCTAGTTCCCAAGGCTTTTTGAAATTCAAAAATATTGTATTCTTTACTTATACCCACCATTTGTTCTACATGATGTTCCGTAATTTCTTGGTTTTGAGGAATGTTAATGATTAATTTCTCCGTTTCATTTACCACTTTCTCTAACTCATTGCCCACAGATTCTGCTAATAGAATTGCCGCACGTGCTGTGATTGAAAACCCTTTTTTTCGCAAATGATTTCCAACCCATTCCGGAATTTTATCGTCTTTAATGCGCTCTGTTTTAAGATATACGCTCCGTTTTACGATTTCTTTTCCAAAGTTTTTGCGTTTGTCTGGTTCTTTCCCTTTCATGGCAATTACCAAAATAGTAGAAGGTTGTGGATGAGCAACGTAAGCCTCCAAATCTTCCATTTTTTTAAGCAGTTGCGCTTCTTTTACAATTACCACTTGATAGTCACTCATCATGGGAAATCTACGCGCGGTAACAATAATTTCTTCGGGCGTAGTTTCTAAACCGTAAAGTACCGTTTGGTTAAATTCTCTTTCATCGGCCGACAATACGTTGTCTTCAATGTATTTAGTAAGTTGGTCAATGTAATAAGGTTCATCTCCGCAGAAAAAATAGATAGGCGCGAATTTCTTTGCCTTTAAATCTTTAATAATGGGTTCAATATTCATTACAAGCCTAGAAACGAAGGTGTTTTACTGTATTACCATTGTTAATTAATTCGTTCAATGATGCAATGCCAATCAATAAGTGATCGTCAACAAAATTTTTAGTTACAACTGTATCGCTTTTTTCGGTTTTTACGCCGGTTGCCACCATGGGTTGATCACTTACTAATAGCAAAGCGCCTGTTGGAATTTTATTGTAGAAACCAACACTAAAAATAGTAGCAGTTTCCATATCAATTGCCATTGCTCTTATTTTACGCAAGTATTTTTTAAAACTATTGTCATGCTCCCAAACGCGACGGTTGGTGGTGTAAACTGTTCCAGTCCAATAATCTTTATTAAAATTTCTAATGGATGTTGAAACTGCTTTTTGTAAGGAGAAAGCGGGTAGGGCAGGAACTTCGGGCGGGAAATAATCATTAGATGTACCGTCTCCTCTAATTGCTGCAAGCGGTAAAATTAAATCGCCCACTTCGTTTTTACGTTTCAAACCACCACATTTTCCTAAGAAAAGTGCAGCTTTGGGTTTAATGGCAGAAAGTAAATCCATAATAGATGCAGCATTCGGGCTTCCCATTCCAAATTTTATAATGGTAATGCCATTTGCAGTTGCGGTTGGCATAGGTCTATCGGCACCAACTACAGGTACTTTCATCATTTCTGCAAATTTCTCCACATAATTGCTGAAATTGGTCAATAGAATATATTTGCCAAAATCTTCTAAAGGCATTCCTGTGTATCTTGGAAGCCAATTCCCTACAATATCTTCTTTACTTTTCATGAATTTTATAAATAATTTACCGGTATTAAATTTTCCTGCTTTCGAATTCAAATTAAAGGAGGAACAACAAAGAACGCAAATTTATGACGTTTTTAGAAACAAATTTGTAATCTTAACTCCAGAAGAATGGGTTCGGCAACATGTATTGCACTATTTAATTAACAATCAAAAAATTGCAAAGAATAGAATTGCAGTGGAATATGCCTTGAAATTGAATGGCCAACAAAAACGAGCTGACATTTTAATTTTTGGAAAATCGATGGAGCCTCTGTTGATTATTGAATGTAAATCAACAGACATAAAAATTTCACCTTCTATTTTTGACCAAGCAGCAAGGTATAATTTAGTGCTCAAAGTTCCTTATTTAATCATTACCAATGGATTTGCTATGCATATCGCTTCTGTAAATTTTGAAACTCAAACAACAGAGTTGTTGCAGGAGTTTCCTTTAATTTGAGAAGAGATGGAGTGGTTTTTTAGAATCGATTTTGCTAAAATTTAATGCATACGCCATTTATTTTTGGATGTTGCGTTTTTCTTCAATCATTCTGAAAGCTTCTTCCATTGGAATTCGTTCGCCCGTATCGTTTTTTAAAGCTTCATCAAAAAGCTTAATATCTTCTATTTCTTCTAACTCTTCCATTAGACTATCAAATTCATTCGCAGGTAAGATTACCATTTTCTTTCCTGCTGTATCTGTAATATATTGTGGATGTATGTTAATCATATTGATAAAAGTTTAGTGTCAAAAGTCATTCAATTTTAAAAATCGAATTTCATAAAACAGGGCAAAATTTTTTTAATTTTCTATCTTATATACTATAAGAATTTTGAAATGTAAAAGTAACATTTCTTTCTATATTTATTTTCAGGATATTATTCAAAAAATAATCAACTTTAAGCCCTAATACCTGATCATCAATAAATCTCAATTATTTAATTAACACTATTTCATAATTACGGACTAACCAACATCAGCACCCTAACAACCTTTTTTAATCCGTTTTCAAAAGAACTCCTCTATATTTGAAAACAATAACTTTGTAAAAACATGGTATATTTACGTTACTCCTCAAGTTTATTCTTTTTGTTGCTCCTATTGAGTTTGCCCGTTTCAATAAAAGCCCAACCGCATCAATTTGGTTGTCAACATTGGCGCAATGCAGGCGGTCAGGCAGCGCATATTACACAGTCAGGCTCAAGAGCGCTCAATCCGAGCATTTTCAGAAGCGATACTTTTGATATTTTACATTACGACATAGCTATCGACATTACAGATTATGTTGGCCGCACCATTAAAGCCGAAACACAAATACGGTTTACCCCAAAACTGGATGCACAAAATTTCATTCGGTTTGATTTGGTTCGATTGACCGTAGATTCCATAAAAAACGGAAACGAAATGCTCGTTTTTAGCACAGATAGTCAATTTGTGAAAGTAGATTTTCCTCAAGCCTTAAATGTGGGTGATACGGCAACTATTTCCATTTATTATCATGGACAACCGTATCAAGATCCTGTGTGGGGCGGATTTTATTTTGAAGCAGGTTATATTTACAACTTAGGAATTGGCCTTTCTACCATTCCACCAAATTTTGGAAAAGTATGGTATCCATGTTTCGATTCTTTTGTAGAACGTGCTACATATACTTACCATGTAAAAAGTTCTGGGGCGTTTAAAGCCCATTGTCAAGGCGATTTTATGGGAGAAGTCGCTCTTGGTGGAGATACCGTTATAAGAACCTACAATTTCGATAGACCTATTCCAACGCACCTTTCAGCAATTGCTGCATCAGATTACCGAGATTTAACTTATACGCACCAAGGAAATTACGCGCCAGTGTCCGTAAAATTAAGCGCTAAACCTGCTGATACCGCTGCAATGCGCCTTAAATTTGGAAGTTTAGACGATGCCATTAACTCCTGTGAATTTTGGTATGGTCCAACGGGCTGGCCAGGAGTTGGCTACGTTCTTACAACAGATGGAGCCCTTGAAATTGCAGGAAACATTGCCTATCCTCAATTTATGATGGGCCAAACCTATGCAGAAAACAGAGGTTTATTGGCACATGAACTTGGGCATTTTTGGTGGGGAAATTGGATTGCTCCCTACAACCATAACGATATGTGGTTAAAGGAAGGTCCTGCAGAATACAGTTCCCATTTAACTGTAGAAACAGAAGATGGTAACGCCGCTTTTGTTGAAGAAGTTAAAGCAAATCACAAGTATGTATTGCGTTCGGCACATGTAAACGATGGAGGTTATTTTCCGCTTTCCCCTATGCCTGATAATGTAATTTATGGCGACCATACCTATTACAAAGGCGCTTCTGTAATGCATAATTTAAGAGGTTATTTGGGTGATTCACTTTTTAAACTAGCCATGACCGCCGTTCAAAATGCACATACTTATGAAACCATCACTCCAGATCAATTTCGACAATATTTAGAGGATGGCGGTGCATTTCCATTGAATGACTTTTTTGATGATCAGGTATATAAGACAGGTTTTGCCGTATTTGTGGTCGATTCTTTTAAGGTGCAACCAACAGGCAATCAGTTTAATGTTACTGTAAATATGCAGCAAAAATTGCGTGCTTGTCCTACGTTTTATGGAGAAGTTCCACTTGACTTAACACTTGTTGGGGCAAATAGACAAAGACAAGATTTCCGAGTAATTGCGAATGATCAGTTTTCTGAAGTTACGGTTACAGCTCCATTTATTCCAGAAATGGTAATTTTAAATGGTTACAATCGCTTGAATCAGGCACGCACTGATTTTGAGAAAGTTTACGGTGTAGGGCAAACAATTGCAAGTGGTACTTTGCCACATTCAGAATTTAGGTTGTTCCTCGACACGCTCACAGATTCCTCTCTTTTTCGCATCGACCATATTTGGGCTGCTCCAGATTCTACGTTGCGTTCCGGTGAAGTTTATCAATTTTCATCTACCCATTACTGGCATGTTGATGGAATCATTGCTCCTAATTCGGCAGTGCGCGGTCAAATTAGCTATTTGGCAAATGTATCGGGCTCTTTCGATTTCGATTTATACGATGTAACGGAAGCAAGTGGAGTGCTAATTTATAGAGAAAATGCGGCATCAACTTGGAACGTTTACAGCGATTATACATTTGTGCCTGGTTCTTCACTCACTAATGGAACGGGATATTTTAAAATAGATAAACTCCGTAAAGGTGATTATGCTTTTGCAAATGGATTACAACCGAATGCTATTGCAACGTTTCAAAACGATAAAGCTGATTTTACTTTATTTCCGAATCCTGCGAGTAGCAGTTTAACGCTTGTTTCAGAAATCTTGAAAGAGAAAAATGCAATTGTTAGCATTCACGCTGCAAATGGCTCCATTATCCAAAGATTTACAAGCAATATTGAAAAGAATTCTCCTCTTTTAATCGACATAACTTCTTTGCAAAGCGGAACTTATTTTTGTTCCATTCACAGCAGCAAAGGTCATTTCTTGGGTGCGAAGCAAGTTTTGGTGGTGAAGTAGAATATTAATTTAGATGGATAAAATTGCAAAAACTTTTCACAATAAATGTTCAGCAATTCTATTTGGGGAACTTCTAAAATTAATCCTTCTTTTTATCCTTCTTCTTAAAATACCTCCTCAATAAAAAGCTGCTTTGCAATGCTTCCAGATTTTCATCTAATTTTTTAGAACTACTTTCTAAATTTTCTAAAGATTTGCTCATGTTGTTACCTGCTTTTTCATCCAACAAAAGCACACCAACCGTAGATTTTGGATTTTCAGATGCTATTTTTAATGCATTTATAAATAAAGCTGTAGTGTCTGATATTTTTTTCAAATTCGATGTTATATCCTTGAATTTAGCGAAGATAATTGTGTCTGTAACAGCATCGTTCAGAAGCGTTCCTTTTTTATTCATGTTATTGCTAAATTTATTTAAAGATGCAATAACAGATTTAGTCATTTCAATAGATTCGTTCAAGTGCACTGCTGATGCGTTTAAATTGTTGTACAACAAATCATCGCTAATTAATTTGCCAACTGTTCCTTTTCCATTTTTTAAATCGGCAGTAACATCAATAAGATTGGCACTAATGGCGAGAATATTTTTATTGTTTTGTTGCAAGGTATTGATCATATCTTCTGAACTAAATGTTTTTTCAACTGCCAATGTATCACCTAGTACAACCTCCGGAGATGTTGGCGTTCCACCATAAATAACTAGAATTTTATTTCCAATTAATCCATCGCTGCTTACTTTAACTTTCGAGTCTTTTCGAATGTATTTTAGTGCATCTGTTTCAATTTTAATACTCACAATAACATCAGATTTTCCAGAAAAACTAATGCCGCTCACGGTACCAATTCTTACTCCAGAGAACCAAACATTATTTCCTTTTTGCAATCCATTCACATCTTCAAAAATGGAATAGATTCTTGTTTTCTTCACAAAAGTTTCTTTAATATTACCAATTACCAAAATCCCAGCAACGAGAAATGCGATGCCCAATACCACAAATATGCCTACAGCAGCAGTATGTTTATTTTTATTTTCTTCCATTTTTTTATTGAATAAAATTGTAATTGTAGAATGATTTTATTTGTTCATTTTCAGTTTGAAATACTTCTTCGAATGTTCCTGCTTTCAATATCTTACCTTCTAATAAAACAGCACATCTATTTGAAGTATTTCTAGCGCAGGTTAAATCGTGTGTTATAATTATAGCACTGGTTTTATATTTTTTTTGTACATCAATAATTAAATTATTTATTTCTGCACTAGTTATAGGATCTAAACCTGATGTCGGCTCATCATATAGCATTATTTCTGGTTTCATTATTAATGTTCGGGCAATACCAATTCTTTTACGCTGTCCACCAGATAAATCCGAAGGCATTTGTTTTATTTTATCAATCAACCCAACTTCAGTTAATGCTTCTTCAACTGCCTGTTTTACATCACCTGATGAAAGATTTTTAACATTCATCTTTAGAGGAAAAGCTAAATTTTCGTAAATATTCATGCTATCGTACAAAGCACTACTTTGAAAAGAAAACCCGATTTTTAATCGTAATTTATTTAATTCAATGCTACTGATTTGATTTACATTTTTATCCATCACAATAATTTCTCCCTCTGTAGGCTTTAATAATCCAACAATTAACTTTATTAAAACAGATTTTCCTGAACCTGATTTCCCAAGTAACGCCACATTTTCACCCTTGTAAACTTCAAGATTAATATCTGTTAAAACATGCTGCTCTCCAAATGACTTTGACAAGTTTTTTAGAGAAATTACTATTTCTTTTTTATTTATTGGTTGTTGTTCCATATTATTATCTAAACCAATTAGCTACTTGTACAATTAGTATTTCCTCAAGAAATATTAAAAACATCGCCACTACAACTGCAGTATTGGCTGCTTTACCAACTCCTCTTGTACCTTGACTTGCGTTAAACCCCTTGTAACTTCCTACAATTCCTATGGTGAATCCATAGGAAACACATTTTACTATTGTTGTTGAGATGTCTACAAATGTTAAAGCAGAAAAAGCATTTTTGTAAAAAGTCAGCAAAGAAGTCGATTCCATTGCGTGGATGTTAATGTAAGAGCCAATTAAACCAACAAAACTGCAATAAAAAGCTAATATTGGAATGGCTATGGTGGATGCAATAACTCTTGTTACCACCAAATATTTAAAAGGATTTATAGAAGATACTTCCATCGCCTCAATCTGCTCTGTAACTTTCATCGAACCTATTTCTGCACCTATGCTAGAACCCACTTTCCCTGCACAAATTAATGCTGTAACAAGCGGGCCTAATGCGCGAACAATAGCAATTCCAATTAAAGAAGGAAGCCAAGATGTTGCACCAAAATCTTCTAAAGATGGGCGTGATTGTTTGGTAAATACAATTCCTACTATAAAACCAGTTAATGTGATGAGCATTAAAGATTTTAAACCAATCTCGTAGGTTTGATTAATTATTTCCTTAAAGTAAAAAGGTGGTTTAAAAAGTTCTTTAAAAAATCGTTTTACAAATTTAAATGCATCACTAACTCCGATAAAATAATCGTCAATATTTTTTGAAATTAAAAATTCTTTTTTTTGTTGCATTTAGACATTAATAATAATTATAAACGGGAAATGAATAAGTCGGCAAGTTCCATCTTAATTTACAGTTAAGTATTTCATAAATTATGGTTTGATTTACATAATTTCAAGGTTTTAGAAAAGTGAATTGTTTTTATATAAACAAATCACTCTAAAACTTGCACCCTTCAAAATTAATTGTAGGTTTACTAAATAAAAAAACCATCCATGAAAAACATCTTTACAACACTTTCATTACTTGCAATTTCGCTTTTTGCATCCGCTCAAACGCTGCAAATA
>Ga0105049_10003185_pt1 | contig 19438 bp, 16 predicted proteins | sample MAT06_FD_78087 | JGI IMG/M metagenome (GOLD analysis project Ga0105049, IMG submission 78087) | Freshwater microbial communities from Lake Fryxell liftoff mats and glacier meltwater in Antarctica - MAT-06 | ecosystem: Environmental > Aquatic > Freshwater > Ice > Liftoff microbial mat | place...
GAATTGGTGCTGCGGCTAGCGGCCGGCGGGGGCGGAGTCGGTGGTTGGGATGGGACGGCGCTTGATGGCGAGGCGGACGGTGCGGGTGGGCACCTCGAAGCGGAGGGCGCTGGGGGGGTCGGTGGTGAGGATCGCGTCCTTGGAGGGGATGCCGCGTTCGAGCTCCTCGAAGTTGAGGGAGACGACGGCGAGGACGGTGAGGGCCTTGTCCTGGAGTTGGCGAATCTGGTCGGCTGGGCCGGAGACGGTGATGTCGGTGAGAAGGCGGTCTTGCTCGGGGACGACGACCTCCCACGTGTTGACCTCGGTGGGAGAGAGGCGGAGGGAGACGGGGACGGTGGGGAGCTTGATAGACGCGGTGCGGGTGCGGACGGTGAGGGCGACGTCGGCCACGGGGGGGTCGAGGCGGGCGTGGCGAGAGCCGGCGATGCCGGGGGGGAGGGCGAGACGGACGCCGGTGATGGTCTCGCGGCGGCCGGGAATGAGGCGGGACCACGTCTCGTCGTCGAGGTGGGCGATGGCGGCGGCGTCGGTGGGGAGGCGGATGTCGTCGGCGGCGGGGACGGTGAGGCGGACGGTGCGTGGCTTGACGTCGGGGGGCCCGTCGACCTCGCCGGCCAGGGGGAACTCGACGGGCAGGTCGCGGGTGATGAGCTGGTCGACGATGATGGTGACGGTGTCGGGGGTGATGGAGCGGATGGAGATGCCCCGGTCGCGAAGGGCGGGGACGGCGGCAAGGGCGTCGGCGAGCTTGATGAGGTGAGCGCCGGGCTCGCGGGGGACGGTGTCGACGCCCAGGGTGAGGACGACGGGGCCGCGGAGTGCACGCTCGGCTTGGTCGAGGGCGGCGGCGGAGCCTTCGAGGACGACCTCGACGCGGACGCCGGAACCGGTGGAGTCCGCGACGTCGACGATGCGGTCGCTGCCGGGGGTGGGGGCAAAGACGAGTTCGAGGGGGAGGCGCGGGGTGGCGCGGAGGCTCTCGGCCTCGGCGAAGACCCAGATCAAGGCGGTGACGGGGGCGACTAAGAGGAATGTGCGAAGATGACGCCACATGGGAGGGATCCGAGAGCGGGGGGGGGGCGGAGCTCGGGGAACGCGAGTTGGCGTCGAGGGGCGTTGGGGGGCGTCAGGGGGCGGCGACGCGGTCGCGGGGGCCGTCGGGGTCGGGGTGAGGTGTGGATGCATCCATATCGTGCGCGGCGTCGAGGTCGTCGGGGGCCGGGGCGGGCTGCGTGTGTTGACGGGAGGTCCGGAGGGAGCGGTTGAGGCGGGCGTCGAGTTCGGCGCGGAGAACTTCGGGAGTCATGGGGAGGGAGAGGCGGCCGCGTTCGCAGAGGCGGATGGCGCCGGTCTCCTCGCTGACGACGACGACGACGGCGTCGCATTCCTTGGTGAGGCCGACGGCGGCGCGGTGGCGGGAGCCGAAGGAGAGGTCGGGCATGTCGGCGGGCTCGGCGAGGGGGAGCTGGACGCCGGCGGCGTGGATGGTGCGGCCGCGGAGGATGACGGCGAGGTCGTGCAGGGCGGAGCCGGGGAAGAAGATGGTCTGGACGAGTCGTGCGGAGAGTTCGGCGTTGAGGACGGTGCCGCCCTCGACGATGCCGGCGAGGCCGACCTGGCGCTCGAGGACGATGAGCGCGCCCATGCGGTTCTTGGCGAGGTAGCCGGCGGCGGCGGCGATCTCGCCGACGATGTAGGCGATGTCCTTGGGCGTGGAGCGGAAGAAGGGGGTCTCGCCGAGGCGGACCAGGGCGCGGCGGAGCTCGGGCTGGAAGATGACGATGAGGCCGACGGCGACGAGGGCGAGGAAGCGGTCGTAGAGGAGGGCGAGGCGCTGGAAGCTGACGCCGCCGATGACGCGGCTGACGATGGTGACGATCACGAGCAGGACGATGAGGCCCTTGAGGGCGCCCGCGGCGCGGGTGCCCTGCACGAAGCGGAGGGCCAGGTAGACGACGGCGGCGATGATCAGCAGCTCGGCGCCCACGGCCCACGGGCTGTAGGTGGCGAGGCGGGCGGCGAGGCCCTGGATGCGTTGGTAGATCTCCACGCCGGCTTGGAACTCCCGCACGAGAGGGGCTTTGGGATCGCGCCCGCAGTGTAGGGAGTCGGGACGCGGATGAACGCCCGTCGGAAGCGGCGTCGTACGATGGGGGATGCCGTACGTCGTCGTCGAGTTTCAGAGCACGCCGAATCCCAACGCCGTGAAGTGCGTGCTGGATCGGTCGCCGGCGCCCGGTGGGCCGCGGTCGTACGCGGCAGCGCCCGACCCGGCCGTCGATCCCCTCGGCGCGGCGTTGTTCGGCGTCGAGGGGGTGACCAACGTGCTGATCCACGACGGCTGGATCACGGTGGGGAAGGCGGCGGGGACGGAGTGGAAGGGCGTGAAGGCGGGGGTGAGGCGGGTGCTGGGTGGTGCGGAGTAGGGCCGAGCGGGCTGGACGCCCGCCCGCCGGCGGGAATGGCGACGACGCGTTCGTGAAGGCGTTGTGCGCGTGGTTCGCGGAGAACGCGCGGGACCTGCCCTGGCGCCGGGTCGACCCAACGACGGGACGGCGGAACCCCTATCGGAGCCTCGTCAGCGAGCTGATGCTGCAGCAGACGCAGGTGTCGCGGGTGGTCGAGAAGTTCGGGCCGTTCCTGGACCGGTTCCCGACGGTGCGTGCGCTGGCGGAGGCCGAGTTGGCGGATGTGCTGGCGCTGTGGGAAGGGCTGGGGTATTACAGGCGGGCGCGGCACCTGCACGCGGCGGCGCGGGCGGTGGTGGAGCGGCACGCGGGGGAGGTGCCGCGGGGCGTGGGGGAGTTGCTGGGGTTGCCGGGGGTGGGGCGGTACACGGCGGGGGCGGTGGCGTCGATCGCGTTCGGGGAGGCGGCGCCGATCGTGGATGGCAACGTGATGCGGGTGTTGCTGCGGGTTCGGGGGGAGGATGTGGCGCCCGACGACGCCGAGACGGTGCGGTGGGTGTGGAGCCGGGCGGAAGCGCTGGTGGCCGAGGCGGGGCGGAAGGGGCTCGCGGGGGCGTTCAACGAGGCGTTGATGGAGCACGGGGCGACGGTCTGCACGCCGGCATCGCCCCGGTGCCTGTCATGCCCAGTGCGCGGAATGTGCGGGGCATATGCGGCGGGGGAGCAGGAGCGGATCCCGCGGCCGAAGCGGCGGGCGGCTCGGGGGGACGCGACGCACGAGAGCGTCATCGTGCGGCGGGCGGATGGACGGGTGTTGCTGGAGCGGCGGGGAGAGGCCGGGTTGTGGGCGGGGTTGTGGCAGGCCCCCACGCTGGAGCGGCAGGGTGTCGGGGACGCGCGGGGCCGGTCGAGGCTGGAGGGGTGGTTGGGAGCGGGCGTGCGGCTGAAGGCGCTGGGAAGGATGGAGGTGGTGACGACGCACCGGGACGTCGGGTTCCGCGTGTTCGATGCGGGGGTGGTGGAGGCGACGGAGGCGTTGATCGAGGTTCGGCCGGCGCCGAAGGGGTGGACGGCGATGGGGGTGGAGCGGGCGTGGGTGCGGGCGGGGGAGGGGGCGGGGATGGGGTCGGCGCAGCGGCGGGTGCTGGGGATGGGCGGGGCGGCGTGACCGAGCCTCTGGCTCGCGCCAGAGGCTCGTACAGTCCGCCGTGCGGATCGGCGTGGTCATTCCGGTGTTCAACGAGCGGGCGTTGGTGCGCGCGGCGGTGGAGCGGGTGCTGGCGACGCCGCCGCCGGTGATGGCGAACGGGACGCGGTGCGAGCGGCGGATCGTGCTGGTGGACGACGGGTCGACCGACGGCACACGAGAGGTCGTGCGCGAGCTGGCGGGGATGGCCGGGGTCGTGGCGGTCTTCCACGAGGGGAACCGCGGCAAGGGAGCGGCGCTCCGGACCGGGTTTGCGACGGCGCTCGCGGGGGGGGTCGACGTCGTGCTGGTGCACGATGCCGACCTCGAGTACGACCCGGCGGATCATGCGGCGGTGCTGGCGCCGATCCTGGACGGACGCGCGGACACGGTGATCGGGTCGCGGTTCATCGGGCTGACGCACCGTGTGCTGTACTTCTGGCACGCCGTGGCGAACCGCGGGATCAGCCTGCTGTGCGGCATGGCGACCAACCTCAACCTGACCGACGTCGAGTGCTGCTCGAAGGCGTTCACACGCCGGGTGCTGGAGCGGGTGACCATCGAGGAGGAGCGGTTCGGGGTCGAGATCGAGCTGATCGCGAAGGTCGCCAGGCTGCGACTTGAGGACCCGACCGGGACGAGGCAGCCCCGCGTGTACGAGGTGGCGGTGACCTACGCGGGACGGACGTACGCGGAGGGCAAGAAGATCGGGTGGCGCGACGGCGTCGCGGCGCTGGGGTGCATCTGGAAGTACGGCGTGATCGGGTAGGCGAGGCGGGCCGCGGGGCACGGCGCAGCGGCGGGCCCCCAAGGAGAGTGCGGGGTCGAGCCCCGCCGCGCGTCCCCTATCGTCCCGCGTGATCCGGGTCGCCATGCGCATGCTCTTCGGGGACCGGACCAAGTACGCGACGCTCGTGCTTGGGCTGGCGTTCGCGGCCCTGCTGATGAACCAGCAGGGGGCGATCTTCATGGGGCTGCTGATCCAGTCGACCGGGCCGCTCCAGAACGTGAAGCAGGCGGACCTGTGGGTGACCGACCCCGGAACCAAGTGGGTCGCGGAGTATCGCTCCCTTGCGGACCAGAAGCTGCAGCGGATCCGGTCGGTCGCCGGGGTCGAGTGGGCCGAGCCCTTCTTCAACAACTGGGCCGTGACCGAGCTTGACAACGGCGACTTCAAGAAGGTCCAGATCCTGGGGATCCCCCGCACGACCCTGGCGGGGCGGCCGCCGGAGATCACGAGCGGGCGGCTCGAGGACCTGTGGATGCCCGACGCGATCCTGGTCGAGGAGGGATCGGCGAAGGAGATGGGGAACGTCAAGCTCGGGGACACGCTCAAGATCAACGACCGGCGGGCGATCGTGGTGGGCTTCTGCCGCGCGAAGAAGGGGTTCGAGTCCAACGCGATCGTGTACACGACCTACGACAACGCGCTGCGGTTTACGCCGGTGGGGCGCGAGCGGATCAGCTACGTGCTGGTCAAGGCCAAGGCCGGCGTGCCCATCGTCGATGTGCAGCGGGGGATCGACGCCCTGGGGGACGTGATCGCGCTGACGCCCGACGAGTTCCGCCGACGGAGCATCTCGTTCATCATGGTGGCGACGGGGATCGGCATCAACTTCGGGATCACGATCCTGCTGGGCTTCGTGGTCGGGCTGCTGCTGTCGGCGTCGATCTTCTACCAGTTCACGCTGGAGAACCTCCGGCACTTCGCGGTGCTCAAGGCTTTGGGCACGAGGAACCCGACGCTCGCGGCGATGATCCTGGTGCAGGCGCTCATCGTGGGCGTCGTGGGCTACGGCATCGGGGCGGGCGCGGCGGGGGTCTTCACCATCGCGGCGCAGGCCTCTAAGAGCGAGCTCTCCCCGTACTTCCCATGGCAGCTCTTGGTGGGCTCGTTCTTCGCGACCCTCCTCACCATCGGGCTGGGGAGCGTGCTGAGCCTCAGACGGGTGATGCGGGTGCAGCCGGGGGTGGTGTTCGGAGGATGATGGAAGTCACGAAGGCGGTAAGTCACGGAGTCGCGAAGTCGGGGAATGGAAGGGAGCGCCGCGGCGTGGTTCGGTGGGTCACGATCCTGATGTCCGTTGTGGGGTTGGCCATTGGCGTGCTGGCGGTGTCGATGGCTCGGGAGAAGCCGGTGGAGCTCCCGCTGGCGCGGGCGCCCTCGATCAACCCGTACGGGCGGGGGGTGGCGGCGCTGGGGACGATCGAGCCCTCGGGGCGAGACGTGGCGATCGTGGCGCCCGAGGCGGCGCTCGTGACGGAGGTGCACGTGGACGTGGGGGCCCAGGTAGCCTCTGGGGCGGCGCTCTTTCAGCTCGACCCGCGCCCGGTGCAGGCCGACCTCGTGCGGGCGGAGGCGGCGGTGCGAGTTGGGGAGGCCGAGGTCGCGCGATGGCGGGCCCTGCCGCGGGCGGAGGACCTGCCCCCGCTGCTGGCGGAGGTGGCGAGGACCGAAGCGCTCATGAACGATGCGGCGGAGCGCTTTCGCCTGACGGAGGAGGCGGTGCGGAGGGGGGCGGCGAATGAGCGGGACATCTCGCGCGACCGCTTCGCGCTCGACGCTGCCCGGGCCGCCGTGGCCGGGGCGACGGCGGGGCTGGACCGGGCGCGGGCCGGAGGCTGGATCGGGGACCTGGCGGTGCTCGAGGCCGACCTCGCGGGGAACCGGGCGGAGGTCGAGGCCCAGCGGCTGCTGATGGAGCGCCTGACGGTTCGGGCTCCGCGCGACGGGACGGTGCTCCGGCGGGATATCGAGGCCGGGGAGTACGCGACGACGAACCCGGACCGGCCGGCGCTCATCGTCGGAGACCTTACGAGGCTCAACGTGCGGGCGCAGGTGGACGAGGAGGACATCGCGCTCGTCGGAGCGTCGCCCGAGGCCCTCGCGCGGACGCGCGGGTCGGTGGTGCGCGAGATGCGTCTGCGGCTGCTGCGGATCGAGCCGTACGCACGGCCCAAGATGGACATCACCGGCGCGAACACCGAGCGGGTGGACACGCGGGTGGTGGACGTCGTGTTCGAGGTGGTCGGCGAGGCCGGGGCGGTGTATCCCGGACAGGCCGTGGACGTCTTCATCGACGCGGGGGCGACCGGTCCGACGCAGCCGCCGCCGTGAGAGAGCGGTCCCGCCCGCGGCGCGGATCACCCCCGAGGCCTATTCCTCGTCGTCGCGAAGCCGCGCGATGACCGAAAGGTCCTCGAGCGTCGTCGTGTCCTGCGTGACGGCGGCGCCGGCCGCGACGTCGCGCAGGAGACGGCGCATGATCTTGCCGCTGCGGGTCTTGGGCAGGCTCTCGGCGAAGCGGATGCTGTCGGGGCGGGCGATTGCGCCGATCTCCTTCGTCACGTGAGCGCACAGGGCGGCCTTCAGGGCGTCCGCCTCGGGGCCCTTGGCCTCCCGCAGGGCGTGGTCGGCGCGGAGCGTCACGAACGCGCAGATGCCCGTGCCCTTGATCTCGTGGGGCATGCCCACCACCGCGGCCTCGGCCACGGCCGGGTGGCTGACCAAGGCGCTCTCGACCTCCATCGTCCCCAGCCGGTGCCCGCTCACGTTGATCACGTCGTCGACGCGGCCCATCACCCAGAAGTAGCCGTCGGCGTCGCGCCGGGCGCCGTCGGCGGAGAAGTAGTACGGCTCCCGCGCCGGCCCGCCGGGCGTGCCCGTCCCGGGCGCCGCGATGCGGCCGAAGTATCCCTGCACGAATCGTTCGCGATTGCCGTGGATGCCCCGGAGCATCCCCGGCCAGGGGCGGCGGATCACGAGCAGCCCCCCGGCGTTCGCGGGAAGCTCCTCCCCCGCCTCGTTCACGACCGCCGCGTCGATCCCGAGCATCGGCAGCGTGCACGAGCCGGGCTTGGTCGGAATCGCGCCGGGCATGGGCGTGATGACGTGGCCGCCCGTCTCGGTCTGCCAGTACGTGTCGACGACCGGGCAGTGCCCGCGCCCGATGTGGGCGTGGTACCACATCCACGCCTCGGGGTTGATCGGCTCGCCGACCGTCCCGACGATGCGCAGCGAGGCGAGGTCGTGCCGCTCCGGCCACGACTCCCCCCACTTCATGAACGTGCGGATGGCGGTGGGCGCCGTGTAGAGCTGCGTGACGCGGTGCCGCGACACGATCTCCCAGAAGCGGTCGTTGGCGGGGGCGTTGGGTGCTCCCTCGTACATGAGCGTGGCAACTCGGTTGGCCATGACGCCGTAGAGCACGTATGAATGGCCCGTCACCCAGCCGATGTCGGCGGTGCACCAGAAGAGCGGCTCGCGGCCCCCGACCCCGCCGCCCCCGTCGCCGGGGATGAGGTTGAAGACGAGCTTCGCCGTCATCGCCGCGAAGACCAGGTATCCGCCCGTGGTGTGCACGATCCCCTTGGGCTTGCCGGTCGAGCCGCTGGTGTACAGCAGGAAGAGCATGTCCTCGCTGGCCATGGCCTCGCAGGGGCAGGCGTCGGTCTCGGCGTCGATCGCCGCGTGCCAGTCGGTCACGCAGGCGACGGACCCCCGCAGCGACGCCGCGGCGTCGGCCGCCGCGGCGTGGCCGGTCCGCCGCAGCGCCAGCACCGCCCGGGCGGGCGTCCCGCGCTCGGCAAGCGCCGCGCACGCCTCCGCGACGTTCCCCAGCAGCGGCACGATCTCGCCCCGGCGGAACCCCCCGTCGGCGGTCAGGATCACCGACGACGACGCGTCGACCATCCGCTCGACGATGGCGTTTGGCGCGAAGCCGCCGAAGATCACCGAGTGGACCGCGCCGATGCGCGCGCACGCCAGGACCGCCACCGCCAGCTCGGGCACCATCGGCATGTAGATCGTGACGACGTCGCCCCGGCCGACGCCCAGCCGCTTCAGGGCGTTGCCCAGCCGCGCCGTCTCGCGCTGCAGGTCGCGGTACGTGAGGCGACGGACCTCCGGCCCCTCGGGCCCGATGGGCTCCCCCTCCCAGACGAGGCCCACCTGGGCGCCGTGCCCCGCGATCACGTGGCGGTCCACGCAGTTGTGGCAGGCGTTGAGCGTGGCCCCGTCATACCAGCGGGCGTCCGGGGCGTTCCACGACAGCACGCTCGTCCACGGCGCGAACCAGTCGAGGATCGCCGCCTGCTCGGCCCAGAACCCCTCGGGGTCCGCCACCGACCGGGCGTGCAGGGCCTTGTACGCCCCGAGCGAGGCGACGTGCCACCGGGCGAAGCCCAGCTCCGCGGCGGGAACGGGCCGGAAGACCCGCTCCTCGCCCAGCGAGGAGTGGATGGAGCCGGAAGGATCGGGCATGGCGCGAGGATACCGCGCGGCGGACCCCCCGGGGCCTCAGTGCCCCGCCTCGGTGACGCGGAGGACCTCCTGGACCGTCGTCAGGCCCTTGGCCACCTTCCGCATGCCGTCCTGACGCAGCGTGGTCATGCCGCGCTCGATGCACAGCCGGCGGAACTCAGCCACGTTGGGATTACGGGCGATCACGTCCCGCGTCTGGTCGTCGATCGCCAGGAGCTCGTAGATGCCCACGCGCCCGGAGTACCCGGTCTTGCGGCACTTGTCGCACCCCTTGGCCACCCAGATCTCGTCGGTGTCGAAGCTCTGCAGGGCCAGGAACTCGGCCATCTCCTCGCTGGGGGCCTCGGTCGCCTTGCAGTGCGTGCAGAGCCGGCGGATCAGCCGCTGGGCCAGCACCGCGTTGACGGCGGCGCCGACGAGGAACGGCTCGAGCCCGATGTTCACCAGCCGGGTGATCGAGCTCGGGGCGTCGTTGGTGTGCAGGGTCGAGAGGACCAGGTGCCCCGTGAGCGCGGCCTGCACCGCGATGCCGGCGGTCTCGGCGTCGCGGATCTCGCCCAGCATGATCACGTCGGGGTCCTGCCGCAGCAGCGCACGCAACGCCAGCGCGAAGGTCATCCCGATCTTCTCATGCATCTGGGTCTGCGTCACGCCGTCCAGGTGGTACTCCACCGGGTCCTCGACGGTGCAGACGTTCATGCTGTTCTTGTCGAGCTGGCGCAGCGACGAGTAGAGCGTCGTCGTCTTTCCCGAGCCCGTGGGGCCCGTCACGAGCACGATGCCGTGCGGGGCGTCGATCATCTTCCTCCAGATGGTGTAGGTGTTGTCGTCGAAGCCCAGCGCCTCGAGCTCGACGTTGATCGAGCGGGTGTCGAGGATGCGCATGACCACCTTCTCCCCGTAGCCGTTGGGGAGCGTCGACATGCGGAGGTCGAGCTTGCGCCCCTGCACGGTGCAGCGGATGCGCCCGTCCTGGGGGATGCGCCGCTCGGAGATGTCGAGGTTGGCCATGATCTTGAGGCGGCTGGTGATCGCCGCGCCCATCGACGCCGGGGGGTTCATGCTCTCGTAGAGCTCGCCGTCGATCCGGAAGCGGACCTTGACCTTCTTCTCGCCCGGCTCGATGTGGATGTCCGAGGCCCCGTCCTTGACGGCGGTCTGGATGATGTAATTGACGTAGCGGATGACCGGGCTCTCGCCCGCCTCCCGCTCGAGGTCGACCTCCTCGGCCTTCGCCTTGTCGACCTGGACGTCCCCCTCCTCGACCTCGGAGAGGATCTGGTTGACGTCCGTGTCCTGGGCGGTGGTCTCGCCCACGATCTCGAGGGCACCCCGCACGTCGAAGGCCGTGGCGAGCACGAGCTTGACGCCCGAGGCGCCCAGCCGGGCCCGGACGTCGTCGAGCAGGAAGACGTTGTCGCCGTTGGTCGCCGCCACCACCACGCGCGACCCCTCGGTCCTGAGCGGGATCACCAGGTTCTGCTTGCAGAACTCGGGCGTCAGCCGCTGCAGCAGCTTGCCGTCGAAGCCACCGTCGAGCCCCTTCTCGAGGTCGATCCGCTCGAAGGGCACCCCCGACAGTTCCGCCACCGCCGCCTGCACCGACGCCTCGTCGGCCCCCTGCTCCACCAGCACCTCGGCCAGCCTGCGCCCCGGCGACTGGCGGATCACCTGCTGCGCCACCGTCAGCCGGTCGCCCGTCACGACGTTGCGCGCGAGCAGCATCTCGCCCAGCTCGCGCCCCTTGTCCGCTCCGCCCTCCTCCGGGCGATAGATCTCGCTGATCGCCGGCCCCACCGTGGGCACGATGGCCGTCCGCGGCGCCTCGCGGACCGCCGGGTCCGCCCCCTCGGCGGGGGCCGCCATCCCGAACCCCCGCTGGTTCGCCGGCATGCTGGGCAGCGGCGAGAACGAGGCCTCGGCCTCGTCGATGCGGTGCCGCCGGGCCGGCGCCTTGGCGCCGGCGCGCGGGCCGGCGTCGGCCTTCTCGTCGACCCCGAGCTCGCTGAGGATGTCGTCGATGTTGTACTTGGCCACACCTCTCTCCGCGGTCGGCGCCGCCGCCGGGCTCGCCTACTTCCTCTTGGAGGGCTTGCCCAGCTTGACGGGCGAGCTCTTGGGCTGGGCCGCCTGGGCCTGCTCCATGCTCAGGACGAACAGCTCGCTCCCGCCCCGGAGCGTCACCGACCGACCTTGGATCGACTCCACCACGAAGTGCTCGCCCACCGCGTCGCCCACCCGGACCGTCCGGTCGTCGATCCGCGCCAGCGGCACCCGTCCGTCCATCACGCTGTGCAGCCGCAGTTCCGACAGCCGCGCCGCCACCTCGGCCCGCTTCGCCTCGGCCTCCCGCGCCGCTCGGTCCGCGGCCGAATCCCCCGCCGCCACCGGATCGCCCGCCACGCCCGGCGCCACCGCTGCGGTCGCCTTCACGTCGAGCATGAACGGGCTCTTCCCGAACTCCCCGAGCGCGACGTCCAGGGGCTCCTGCACGCGGGCCAGGTCCGCCATGATCCGGTCGTACGACTTGGCCCGCTCCGCATCCTCCTGCTGATACTCGACGTTGACCACGTCGAAGGTCATCCCCGACTTCATCCCCACCCGACGCATCGTGTACAACGCCCCGCCGCTCACCGCAAGCACGAGCGCGAGGAGGATGGTCTGGGTCGGGACGCGCCGCTTGGGGCCCGCGTCGAACTGCCCGGGCAGCGCGAGCATGCCGGGACGCTGCGAGGGCCCCCCCTCCGAGGCGGGGTCGGCTGTCTGGGGATTCAGATTCATCGGGCGTCTCCGGCGTTGGCCACGGCGCGCTCGGCCTGCGCCTCGTCCTGGAAGTAGATGCTCAGCGTGAACGTCGCCTCGAGCTCGACGTCCTCCTTGTTCCGCCCCGTCATCTTGAGATCGTGGATCCGCGTGATCCGGGGGAGCTTCTCCACCTGCGCGAGGAAGGTGAAGAAGCCGACGAAGTCGCCCCGCACCTCCAGCTCCAGCGGCTGCTCCATGTAGAGCGCGGCGGGCACGGGCTTGCTCGACTTGATCGCCGGCGGCTGGAGCCCCGAGGCCACCGCGAGGTCCGAGACCTGGCGGATCAGGCCGTCGACCTCCTTGTTGGAGGGCAGCCGGGCCTCGATCACCTTGACGCTCCGCTGGATCTCCTCGTTCGCCCGGACGAGGTCGGCATTGCGGGCCGTCTCGACCCTGAGCTTGTCCAGGAGAGACTCCTTGTGCTCGACCTCCCCCTTCGCGCGCTGGATCTCGGCGTTCTGGGGCTTGAAGACGAGGAAGTACGACGCGACGGGCATGCCCACGACGATCGTGAGGACGAGGGCGCCCCTGAGTCCGAGTTGCATGCGATTACTCCCCCGCCCCGGGCGTGACGCTGGTGGTGGCGCCGGGCGTCGCGCCCGTGCCCGCTTCGGTCGTGACGGTCCCCGCATCCCCAGCCAGCCGCGCCTGGCGGTCGGCCACCAATTGGCGGAGGCTCGTCGCGAGCGCCTTGGTGTCGCTCGCCGGGCGGATGGTCGCGGCGACCTCGAACTTCCGCAGATCGCGCCCATCCTCCGCCGCCTCGCGGATGTACGTCAGCTCGACCTTGTCGAAAACCGGGCTCGACTTGAGCCCCGCCAGGAAGTCCGCGATGTCGTTGTTCTTCTCCGCCGCGCCGCTGATCGTGATCGAGTAGTCGAACCTCGGGGCCGTCACCTTGGGCCGCTCCGCCGGCGCGGCCGCCTTGGCCTTGCCCTTCGCGGGCTCCTTGCCCTTGGCGGGCGCCTTGCCCGAGATGCTCTTGACGCCCGCGGGGGGCGGGGCCTTCGCGCCCTTCATCTGGTCGATCCTGACGCTCTTGAGGTTGATCGAGTCCAGCCGCATGTCGCGGGGCGTCCGCAGGGCGATCTCGCCCAGCATCGCCCACCGGGGCACCTTCTCGACCAGGGCCGCGGTGATCTCGGCCTTCTCCATCATCTGGGCCCGCTGGCTCTCCAGTGACTTGAGCTGCTCGATCTTCTGCCCCTCGGCCACGTACAGCTCGTTCACCGTCACCTGCCGCGCCCGCAGATCGCTCCAGCGCCTGTTCGTCACCAGGAAGGCCCCCACCACCGCCGCCAGCACCAGCGCGAACAGCACCAGCGTGAAGACGTTGGCGCGGCTCTCGGCCTTGCGGGCGACGTAGTCCTCCGGCAGGAAACTGCTCGCGGCCGTGTTCTGGTTGGGCGGGGTCGTCATCGCGGTCTCCGCTGCGGGGTCGGTCCTCGCCGGTTCGGCCGGGGCCGGTCGGCATCCATCATTGAATCGGCCCGGCCCGCCCCCCGGTTGAGCCCGCCCGGCGGCGCGGGCTCCGAAAGGCCGCTCCGGGTCCGTCAGAGATCCGTCGGCGCAATGCACAGCCCCAGCGCCACCGCCCACCCCGGCTGGGGACCGCGCATGTCGACGCCCACGGTCGGCTCCGACCCGGCGCGGGCGACGCGGGCCATGGGATCCGCCGTCTGCGCCGGCAGCCGCAGCGCCCGGGCGATGTGGGCGCACAGGCCACGGTGGCGGGCCTCCCCACCCACGAAGATCGCGCGGTCGATCTTGGTCCCCGGGTGCTGAGAGGCGTGGTGCCGCAGGCACATCTGCACCTCGTCGGTCAGGATCTCGAGCGGCTCGCCCAAGTTGGTCGCCCCCGGCGCGACCGTCGTCGCCGCCCCCGCCAGGTCCACGAACCCGGGCGCCGCGACCGGCCCGCGCCGATCGGGGTCCGCCGGGTGCGACGCCGCGCTCTGCGCCGCGGCCTGCGCGCTCGCCATCGTCCTGTCCAGCTCCAGCCGCTGCCGGCGCGCCTCGGCCAGGTTGCACCCCAGCTGCCGCGCGATCAGCTCGTCGAGCGCCTTCCCCCCCACCTCGATCACGCGGGCGAAGACCAGCCGCGACCCGTGGGCGATCATCACCTTGGTCGTGTGCGCCCCGATGTCGAGGTACAGGGTGTTCTGCGACAGGTCCGTCTCCCGGCGGTGCATGTGCGAGAACGCCTTGAGCGTCGCGGTGAACTCGCTCTGCATCCCCACCGGTTGCAGCTTCGCGGCCACGATCGCCCGCATCAGCCGCTCGACCACGTCCCGCCCCACCGCGACCACGATCGCCTCCGACCTGCCCCCCTGCCGCTCCGACCCCGACTCGATCACGCGGTACACCAGACTCGACGGGTCGCACCCGAACTGCGACGGGATCGCCGCCTCGACCAGCTGCGCGGTCGTGAGGCCGTCGCTCCGGGGGAACTGGAACTGCTTGCAGAGAGTCTGCCACGCGGGGATCGCGCACACCGCCCGCTTGCCCTTGAAGCCGCCCTTGCGGATCAGCCTCGGGAGCGCCTCGAGCTGGAAGTCCAGCCGCGACGCGTGGTCGTTCAGCAGCCCCTCGGGCGTCTCGAGGCACGCCGCCGCCACCAGCGACGGGGGTTCCCCCGCCGCGACCTGCAAAACCTTCAGGCTGCTGACCCCGAAGTCGATCGCGATGGGATACCCCAGCCCCGGGGTGATGTTCTGGAGGTTGCTCACCGAGCCCGACAGCTTGGTCCCCAGGCGCGCGAGCGGACCCAGGGAACGGAACGGCGCACGCAGGTCCGGAGGTGTCATCGGGTCCGATCTCCACGCAGAGGGTCCCCGGCGGAAGCCGCCCGGAACGCCCTCAGCGAGATCGGCCGATTCGGAGCCCCGGTTCACGGACGCACCTCACGCCGCCCGCCCCTCCAGCCCGACCCGGCCGCCGGACCCATCTATATGAACTGGTCCGCCCACCCCCGTATCACACGTCCGAGAACCTCTTCGAGCCGAGCGACAGCACCGGGGACGTCCCAGCGCTGGGCGCCCCGGTCGCCCGTCGAATTGCTGATCACCCGCAACTCTCCCATCCGGACGTCCAGCCTGCGGCAGACCTGTGCGACCGCCGCGCCCTCCATCCCCTCCGCGACCGCCCCGGTCCGAAGGGCGACCCGCCGCGCCGACGAGTCGGTCCCCGAGCACGTCGAGACGGTCGCGATCGGGCCCGCCACGTCGGCGAACGGGCGGAGTGTCGCGATCGTCGACTCGGAGACCGGGACCGCCGAACCGGGGAAGTTCCCCAGGGGAAACCCTAAGGATGCACAGTCCATGAAGCCGTCCGGGGTCTCGATCCCCTCATCAGGGTAGACGCACGCGGTCGCGACGATGACTGTTCCAATCGGAAGGAACCCACTCGAACCGGGGAGAGACCCCGCAATTCCGACGCTGAGTACCAAGGCGTGCCGGTCTGGGTCCAAATACCTCCCAACCGCCCCCGCGGCGTTCGCCTTGCCAATCCCGCAGAGCAGAAGTTCCACATTGGGCGCGATCGCGGTCAGGGTCCACGGCGTAGGGACCGCGTCGGAACCCGCCGCCGCGAAGGCTGCCGCCGCCTCGATGGGTGACGCGACGACCAGGAGCAAGACCCCAGGATTCGGGAAGGAACCCTCGAATGGGCGCATCCCCTGAGAATAGACGATCAACGTCGGAGGGCGTCGGGGTAGAATTTGCATCCGGTGGGACGGGTTGGGCGGTATGAAGGGACACGGCGAGGCGATCTCCCTTCCCTAGGGGCCTCATCCGAAGATCGGCCCGGTGGGGGAGGCGGAAAGGCATGACGATGGAAACGACGACGGCGGGGCGGCGGGGGAACGGGCGGCGGGGCGTGGCGGCAATCCGCTGGATCATCGTCGCCGGCTCGGTCGTTGGGCTGGGGGCGGCGGCGTACGCGATCTGGATGCCGTCGGAGGGTGCCGAGCGGGCCGCGGCGTACGAACTCACGGCCGACCGAGCCGTCGCCAAGCGGGCGAGCTTTGACGTCGCGACCACCGCCAACGGCGAGCTCGACAGCAAGACCAAGATCGAGCTCCGCAGCAAGCTCGACAAGAGCGCGACCATCCAGAGCATCGTGCCCGAGGGGACGCTCGTCAAGGCCGGAGACCTTCTCGTCCAGCTCAACACGGACGCCCTTCAGCAGCGGATCGATCAGGAGCGCCCCCGCGTCTCCTCCGCCCGGGCCGACCTGGTCGCGGCCGAGAACGCCGTCAATATCCAGCTCAACGACAACGCCAGCGCCCTGCGCAAGGCCGAACTGGCCCTGGAGATCGCCGACCTGACGCTCGAGCAGTGGCTCCAGGGGGACGTGGCCAAGAAGCGCCAGCAGCTGGACCTACGGATCGACAAGGCCGCGCTCGAGCTGGAGCGCCTGGCGCAGCGGTACATCCAGAGCCAGAAGCTCCTCGCCGAGGAATTCCTGAGCAAGGACGAGTGCGACCGCGACGAAGTGGCGTACATCCAGGCCATCAGCGACTACACGACCTCGCACCTCGAGAAGGAGGTCTACGAGAGCTACGAGTTCGTGATGCAGCAGAAGCAGAAGCGGAGCGACGTCGAGGAGAAGAAGGGCGAGCTCGAGCGCACCCGCCTGAACAACACCATCCAGCTCGTCAGCAAGGAGGCCAGCCTCGTCAACAAGAAGGAGCAGGTCGCCATCCTCGAGCAGATGATGAAGAAGTTGCAGGAGCAGTTGGGGTGGGCCACCATCAAGGCCCCCAGCGGCGGGATGGTCGTCTACTCGACCTCCATCGAGGGCATGCGCTGGGGCGGCAACGACGGCCCCCTCCAGATCGGCCAGCAGATCCATCCCAATCAGCTCGTCATCGCCCTGCCCGACACGTCGGAGATGGTCGCCGCGGTACGGGTGCACGAGAGCCTCGCGGGGCGGGTGCGCCCCGGGCAGGCGGCGAGCGTGAAGATCGAGGCCGCGGGGGGCCGGGTCTTCGAGGGCAAGGTCGACTCGATCGGCGTGATGGCCGAGGGGGGCGGCTGGCGCGACCCCAACCTGCGCGAGTACGTCGTGCGGATCGCCCTCGACACCCAGGGCGAATCCCTCAAGCCCGCCATGCGCTGCGAGGCGAGGATGATCCTCGACACCGTGCCCGACGCCCTCACCGTGCCCATCCAGGCCGTGTTCAGCGAGGGGCCCGTGCAGTTCGTCTACGCGCCCCGCGGGGCGAAGTTCGCCCGCGTTCCCGTCCGCGTCGGCCGTCGGTCGGACACCCTCGCCGAAGTCACCGCCGGCCTCGAGGAGAGCCGCACCGTCCTGCTCCGGGAGCCTTCCCCGGGCGAGGTCCTGAGCGAGCCGTGGAAGCCCGCCGAGCTGAAGCTCGCCGGGTACGAGACCGACGCCGAGGGGAAGGTCGTCCTCGCGGCGGGCAAGTCCGGCGGCGGACGCGGCCCGCGCAGCGGCGGCAAGCCCGGCGCCGGTGCCCCCCCGGCCCTCGCCGCAGTTCCCAAGGACGCCGCCGAGCCGGCCACGGACGTCGTCGCCGTCGAGGCGACCCCGGCCGCGGACACCGAGCCCGTGACGGCGCCGGCCGTGACCACCCAGACCGCCGAGGCCACCGAGAAGTAGCCCGCGTCTCTAGGCCGCGGCGGGCTTGAGGTCGCCCTCGGCCCGGTTCGTCAGCACCCTCGCCACGCGGGCCAGGTCGAACTCCCCCTCGAAAGTCGGGAAGAAGTTGTCGCGCGTCACGTCGTGCCCGTCGATCGACGTGATCCGCACCGTCGGGCGAGCGCGAAGGTCGATGCGTTCGCGCTTGCGGTCCGCGGCGCGGCAGGGCACGACGCTCGCGTCGAGCACCTCGACCGTTGGCCGGCACGGATCGGCCGGCGTCCAGTCGACCACGACGGCCATGCGCCCGCCCGTGATCGTGACGAGGCTCCCCGGCGGATACGGCGGGGCGACGCTCAGAAGAGCGAGGAAGACAACCGGATCGAGCCGTTCGCGGTGGGGCTTCTGCCGCAGGAGGTTGAGCGCCCGCACCGCCGGGATCGACGGCGTCTTCCGCGCGTCGGCCCCGGGGGCGTGCGCCGGGTGGCGGAGTCGGTCGAACAGGTCCGCCGCGCCGACGATGCGGGCGAAGACGTGGACGTCCGACCCCGCGACTGGATGCCTCATCCCCGCGACGTCGGCGCGGCCGGGGAAGCCCGAGCCGTCAAACCGCTGGTGGTGGTTGAGGACGACCGCCGCGGCGGCGGGATCGACGTCGCCCCTGACCATCTCGAAGCCGATCTGGGCGTGCCGCTGCCACGCCAAGTCCGATTCGTCGCGGGTCGCGTTCCAGCGGTCCAGCACCGGCTGCTCGAGGCGGCTCATGCCGATGTCGTGGAAGATCGCCCCCACCCCGAGCCCGGAGATGTCGCGGGCGTCGGTCGTCTTCAGCCGCGCCCGCTCGCGGACGAGGTAGAACTCCAGCCGCAGGCCCATGAGCAGGCTGAGGGTGCACACGTTCCCGGCGTGCCGCACGAAGGGCCGCTCGCCCCCGACCAGCTCGGCGACGAAGACCGCGGCGTGGGGGTGCTCGATGAGCTGCTCGATCACGCTCATCACGGCGGTCTTGTACGCGTAGAAGTCCAGCTCGACCCGGCTCTGCACCATCGCGGTGTCGAGGGCGAGGCCGATGCTGGTCGTCAGCTCGCGGTACGCCGCGAGCACCGCGGGGTTGACGAAGCGGACCAGGTCCTCGAGACCGGGATAGACGATCCAGACCTCATGCACGAAGAGGTCGCGGAGGCGCGGGATCGAGTGGGCGTCGAGCGCGGCGCCTCTGCGCAGGAGCGTGACCGAGGGGTGCGCCGGGTGGTGCACGGGCACCGCCAGCACCATCCCGGGACGGGCGTGGATGAGCGAGACTCTGAGCAGGGGAGCGCTCCCGCGGCGGGGTGACCGCCGCTGAGAGATCGGCGTGCGCGGAGGGTGACGTTGGCGAGCGCCTGAAGACGGGTGGCTATCGGACGCATCCGGGCGATGCGGGCGGGCTGAAAGCCCCCCCAGTCGAGCGCGGGGCGGAGGTTCAGCCCGGGAAGAGCGAAAAGGTCCGCGGGGCGTGGGGGATGAGGACGACCATCACTCGGGTGCCGCGTCGGCCTCCCGACAGAGTGTCGGTGAGCATCACCTCGCCGAGGGTGGGCGGCATGGGGGCATCGGGGCCCGCGGTCTCGAAGCCCTCGCTCGCGGGGGTCGCGCTCGCCGGCGACTCCGGGACGATCACGAGCGCATCGACGCCGTCGAAGGCCGTCTCCAGCAAGAGGCGTTCGAACGCGACGCCCTCGGCGTCGCGCGAGGGGCGGGGCTTGGGCGGCTCCAGAGCCGCGGCGAGGTCGGGAAGGGGGGCAAAGGGCAGGACGTGCTGCGGCACGATCTCGACCTGGAGCACGCCCGCGTCGGGACCGCCGGGGCCGGGGGCCGACCACGAGCGGACCAGCAGCCGGAGGCGGCCGGCGTCCAGGCGGAGGGGGCCGTTGTCGAGGGCGAGGAGGGCGGAGCCTCCCCACTTCGGGCCGCGGACGGCCTCGACCCAGCGCGGCGTCTCGCCCAGCCATTGCTGCTGCACGGGGCCGACGAGGCGGAGGCTGCGGCGGAGGGCGGCAAGGTCGGCGCGGGGGACGGAGACGAGGCGGAGGCCATTGGCGCGCCAGAGCGCCGCGGCGGCCGCGGTGACCGGGACGGGGCGGCCCTCGTAGGGGAGGAGCACATCGCGCACCGTCGGGCCCGAGGCGA